>JAABUO010004330.1_pt1 | contig 16731 bp, 29 predicted proteins | sample 5559291 | NCBI WGS metagenome assembly JAABUO01 (sample SAMN10711878, study PRJNA513372) | rock metagenome | isolation source: Antarctica rocks | place: Antarctica: Victoria Land, Finger Mt sud | reverse complement strand
TACTACTGGCCGTGTGGCCATTGATCAATGACTGTTTTGCAAACCGGCTCACACTGCCAGATTTAGAAGGCGGGTACACTGCCAGATTTAGAAGGTGGGTTTGTATGGCAATCTTGAATGCAGATTGATCGCTTGCAAGGCCAACATACACTTGCATTTGCTCGTCATAACCTCAGACCATGCTCTTCAGCAAAAGCAAAGTGCAAGCGTCCAGATGAGAACAGAAATATCTATGATGGAGTCACGTGAATTTCATGGATTTCTAATCTAATTTTCTGGTCTCCAAATCAGAACAGGAGTCAGATGTTCACTATTACAACGAACAAATAGCCTGTGCTTGTTGGCCGCCGTGCTTCAACACTGAGCGGGGCACTGCAGTCCAGCAAGTGTGAGTTCATGCTGGGTGGCCAGATCATCCTATTTGGTGGGGTAATTGGTGAAACCCCTTGAAGTGCACGGCGCTTGCCCAGAAGTCTACACCAGATTGATCAGTTGGATCGAATCCAGACAAACTTGGAACTACAGAGCTGCAGCGCTCTGCACACACAGACTACGCACTGTGCAAACTCTACAGTCAGCTCCGGCAGAAGCTGCAGAGCTCTGAGCTACACGCCGTGCGCATACATACGGTTTGCGCCCGTTGGGTACGACATGATATCGATAGGCCCGTGGACCACGGGCCGTGGTCCATCCGTCTGAGTCAGATATTTCGATTGTTACGAGGCAGTGGATCCAGATATATTCGCAAATTGCGCTCTTGACCAGTTCCGAGCTTGAGCACATAGGTTGGCTGTGGCTGTTTCCCGCAGCTACAACGTTCAGGGTCCAACACCGAAGCTAGGTTACAACCGCGGAGCAAGTAAACGTGATTTTCTAGACAGTGGCAGAGCTGAACGCCCGCCTTCGTGCGTCGTCGATTCTACTTTCCCACAGGCGTTTTTCCACACAGTGGTAAGTGAGTATCTCGCAGAAGTGCCCCTTTGACTGGAGTGAGATCCGCACCGTTTACGCCAACTTGTCATAGCCTCCCTGCAGGTAGCTCAACATGCCTGAGATAGTTGATACGCGGGCATTTCAGAGACCTTCAGCTTTCAAACAAAATATCAGGACGGTTAACAGGGCACAAGGTGGGTCATAACTTGCAGTGCTGCTGAGAATCCGGCTGCACTTCTTGTATGTCTGCCCAGCTCAAGGTCTGCTGTTCTGCAGATACAAGAGCTGAGTGCATCGACTTGACTAACGATGACACACCTGTCCATCAAGGTGGCCTACACTATTGTGATACAAGTTTCAGAGTTTTTCACTAATGAAATTCACTTATGGAATTCACTTATGAAACAAAGTGACCAGCGCTGCTGTTCTGCTTGTATACACATCCACTTCACTGCTTGACGTTCTGCTGCATGTTCTTGCAACATTGCTTACCCTTTTGTTGCCAGACGATGTGCCTAAATTCTCCAAGTAGAAACAGCACCCGCTGGCAACATGTGCTACCTCGCAGAAGTGTTGACTCCGTCTTTTTGCTGCAGACCACATGCCAGTGACTTTGCAGGGCCGACTTCCAGTTCTTGAGATATGGTCAGCTTCCGCACAGAACAACCACATTTTACACCATGCACAAAGTGAGTTGTGGCTTGGTGCTGCTTGTTGAACTGCGTAGGGTTTTCATTGTCCTCTGTGTACTTACCTAAATCAAGTCTGCTGACACAAACCCAATTTACAGCTGGTGTTAGGCTTTGTCCTGGGTGCCCTTGCAGCATTGTTTTTACTCTTACTATCATGGTTTGTGCTTGACTTGACCCAGTGTCAAATGCAAGTAGATCACATTCTCAGCCAATGTGAGCCACCCGCCTCATTGCTGACACCATATGTTTGCTGCAGGCTACAAGAGGCAAACTAGGGACAGCAGTCACCCCAACCAGGAAGCTGAGGAGCTACCTGCAAAGCGTCAGCGCACTAGCAAGCGCACCCAAAACTCCTTCTGTAGCTTCAGCTGATTTTGCACAAGGAGCGGCCAATGCCATCAACGGCAAGGTCATGGGTGAATTCTATCCCTCTGCCAGGGAAATGCGCAACGCCAGGCAACCTTATGGGTTGATGGCTGAGCGTGCCAACCATTGCACCGACAAAATGGCACGTCAGCCTGATTGCAGACACGTTGGGAGCAGCAATATAAGAGATGGTCCAGACAGGATAGTGAACGGAGTGCAGATACAATCTAAGTATTGTGCCACACCAGAGAAGACATTGGGAGCATTCTTCAAGAAGGGCGGTGAGCTCAGATACCTTGGTGAAAAGACCAGTCTCCCAATGGATATGGAAGTCCCTGCAGACCAGTATGATGTTATTGTCCGGCGGTTTGAGAAGCAAATTGCAGCTGGAAAAGTGAAAGTCAGCGGCAAGGTCTTGACTGAACCTCAGTATGCTAAGAAGCTGATCAGAAAAGGACACTATACTTATGCATCCACCAGGGCCATGGCCAAGGCAGGCACATTGGAATCAGCCAAATATGACGTGCAAACTGGCGCAATGGCAAGTGTAGTAGCTGGTGGCATAGCAGCTGCGACGACATTAGCTACAGGAAACTGGAAAGACGGTGAAGGAAAGGACACGTGCAAGAAAGCAGCAGTTGCAGGCGGGTGTAGCGCAGCACGTGCTACGGGCACACATGTTGCAACTTGTCAAGTGACCAGATTAGGGGTGCCATGTGCAGGTGCAGCTGTAGCCGTGAATGCAGCTGTCACTGTTGTAGGCACCAGCTATGTAGCCTAGCTGCTCCCACGTGACTGTGACATTGCTGATGGGATACTGGGTGGTGATGCTGTGCCTGTTGAACAAGACCACTGCCCTTGAGCCGCCTTTCAATGGACCAGCATACACCTGCATAAAGGTGCCGGACTCATTCTGAGGTACGCACTGAGCATGACGTTGATAAAATCACAAAGCAGTGGACAGCTTATGTTGAGGTAGGCTGAGCATATGTCGATAGAAACTCTACATATCGGACATTGCACCGGCTCCATTTTTGTTTTGTATCAAGGCACATACACATACCTTTGTGCCTATAGTAATGCATGTCAGTTCTGCTAAATTTTGCTCAATCTTTGGGCTGCAAGAAGGGCGGATTGATGCTCTGTTAGCAAAGCATAACGCAGTTCTTGAAGTACGCATGCTGCTACTGCTGCTGTTGCTGCTGTAACTGTAGCCGCGGCCGCAGCTTCACAATCAATGTGCTGAATGAAAGTTCAGTGTGACAACTGCATACAAGCAGCCATGCTTTGCTGCTGTGGAATGCAAAAAATGACATGCACCTGCCCAGGACACTTCACACATACAGCAAGCAAGGCTGAGATTGAGTGTAGCTAGTGCCAGCAGCCAACTTTAGCATAATGCAAACATAGAGGCAGCTGCAGATTACCTCTATAGGCCCTTCCTTCCATACCAGATCTCCAGCCACACCCAAAGGATCTTGATTCACAGCTATGACCTCACTGGCAGTCAGAATCTCAAGTGCGCTCTTGCTGAGCTTGCGCAGGTCTGCCCCTATGAACAGGGGGGACTTGAGCAGGCACCAAAGGGCAAAGTGGCTCCGCTGCTCATTCTCCAACAAGCCAGAGTTGCCCACCTGTGGATGCGCTGTTTAGTCAAAGATGATAACATGTCGCAGCATGTTGCACCCCTGCTCTGAAACATACGCAACACAAGAAACACTGTCTGGCTGCACACCATATGTAGAAAATATAGTGTATGTATTGTAAACGTATACATCATTTCAAGGTGTACACACAGACCAGAGCTAGGGCCTGACTGCTGACAAGGGCGGTCAGCACAGATATTCATCTCATGCCAACAACATTTTGACCAATTTTGTTGTCAGCTGCAAGCCGCTGTCTCAAGCACCTTTAACCTGCGTGGACTGAGCATGGGTGCATGATACAGCATTGCAGAGCAAACACATGGCTCACCTCAAGCATGTCAGGGTCATTCCAAGCCCCAGGCTCAGCATACCTTGACAACCCAATGGTGTTGTCTAGACACCTCAACATGCCATCCCAGGAGTTCTCTATATCCTGTGTTGTCCTCCATGAATTGCCAACCTACATATTGAACGGCATGGATACTGTTGTCACAGCAGGATGAAAAGCAGATGGCCTTGCAACATTGAGTTAGTGCCTGCAGGGTACTGCACTCTGAAGCAGGCAGATCAGATCATTTTGGCCTTGTGGCATGCTCTGCTATGCTGGAACTGCCAAGCTGCTGGGAACAATCACAGCCTGCTTAACACAAAGCAATTATTGAAGGTGCATAAAGACATGAACCTTTGAAGTATCAGTGCGCAATGAACACAGCTTTTGCCGACTGCAGCAAATTTTTGAAGCCATCAGTGATCACCTTCTGTGCCCATTTCCAGGGATCACCTGCTCCCCAGTTGCACATGCTAAACAAAATTGGTCGCCCTGTCCTGTTCAGGGCATCTCTCATGGCAGAGTACCTGTCTACTATCCAGTCACTAGCTGGTGCATAACAGTTGTCGTACTTGAGGAAGTCGACTCCCAGGTCTGCAAAGTATTGGGCATCTAGCTCTTCATTGCCCCTGCTGCCTGGAAGCCCTAGGCAGGTCTTGCTGCCAGCATCGCTGTACATGCCAAACTTGAGGCCTGAGTCAGCAAAGCTTTGTTTTCATGTGATGTACACCTGATGACACCTGATGCCACATGATGTTAAATGCAACGCAATGATGCATAAGGTAGACCCACCTTTGGAGTGTACATAGTCTGCTACATGCTGTATGCCTGATGGAAATCTTGATTTGCTAGGAATAATCTTGCCATCTTTGCCTCTATCCAGCTCTGACCATCCATCTGCAGAGCGCCGGACTTTTGTTGTTTCCCCCACAAAACAGGAAACAGCAAGAAAAGAAAGGTAACTTCAGCCGAAAGACAAGTCGCCTACCATCGATGACCAAGTAATCGTAGCCTGCTTTCTTCAAGCCTGACTTGGACATGATTTCGGCGGTCGACTTGATGATGCTCTCGTCGACTGCAGTAATACTTCCAGTTGAAACCGTTTCTGATCAGCAGTGCCGAGATCAGCTGTGCACTGCATACGACACCTACTGTCTCCAGCAAAGCAATTCCACGTATTATAACCCATGTGAGGCGTCCTTGCAAGGCCATTGTCGAGAGCGTCGAAACAAGCTATATAACCGATCAACAGCGCTGCTGTCAGCGGCCACTGATGTGACCTCATACTCCTTAACGACGGTGAAAAGAATCGAATAGACAGCGTCGGAGAGGGTATTCGTCGAGTACACACACAGGCAAGAAGGTTTGGGCACCGCTATTCAGTAGCGCTATAAGCTTTTAGCAAGGTCAAGATAGGTGAAGTGAGCGTTACAAACTTCCACCCAAACGGCCACCCAATATTGCAATGCCAGAGGAGGTGGCAGTCACAGATGTCTTGCAACAAACCTACAAGAATTCATGCAACCTCAACTTGCAACTGCCACACGCCGCTTGTTGCCTGTTGGCATCTTACGCAGTGAACTGCGCACAGACGCCTGCAGAGCTTTGTTCTCTTTACTCCATGGACGCCAACTTTCATAGTCCACCTTCGATTTGTGAGGTGTGATCCTGAGCATTCTTGCATCATGTATGTCCACAGCACCAGTGAAAGAATTGGTAAAGGTTCCCAAATCCTTCTCAGCATGCAGGTCTCTTACTGTGGCTTCTACATCAGAGTCGAAACCTAGATCCTTCCAGGCAACAGTGATGTTGCTGATGGGATATTGCGTCCCTGATGCATGCCTGTTGAACAGGGCAACAGCCCTACCCCCACCTTGCAAAGGTCCTGCATACACCTGCAAGGTACACACACAACTTGCCTGTGCAAAACATCAACCACTGTCTGCTCAGCTGTTAAGAAGATGACACAAACTTGACAGAGGCCCCACAACTCGTGTTGAGAAAAGAAAAAGAAGAAAAAAAGAGTACACCTTTCGGCGTCAATTTAATGAGAAGCCAAGTATCATACCGGGCTGCCTAGCAGCTTGTTGTTCCTCAACTGAATTGGCAGAAAAAGCATGAGCCTACAGGCAAACCTACACTGGAGTTCACTGGCACACTGCATAGTGATGAGCCTGGTGCAGGTTTACTTGCTTCACAGGGCAACCTCAAGAGTAGCCTCGAAGGCTTGTTCTGACACTTCAGACCAAAGACAACATGATCTTCACCGATGACAAGTATCCAGCAGAACTTGATATCCGCTTGTACCAATGTGATATGGCAAAGACAAGCCCCCAGCATATCTGATAGCATACTGCGTCAACTAAGAAGCATGCAAAAGTGACCCACCTCCAAAGGCCCTTGCTTCCAGATCAGGTCCCCAGCCACCCCCAAGGCATCTTGGTTTACAGCAATGACTTCAGGAGCAGTCAGGATCTCCTTGGCTTCTCTGCTCAAGGTGCGCAAGTCTGCCCCAATGAACAGAGGGGATTTCAGCAGAGCCCAAAGGGCAAAGTGTGCCCTTTGCTCGTTCACAGTCAGTCCAGGATTTCCTACCTGCAGAAGGCAGCAGTCAACATGTATACCTCATGCCATTCTCATTGTTCTGAGCCTGCATATGTACACAAATAAAGCCTCTAGCTGCAGCCTTTTCAAGGTGTTTGCATTGCTAGGAGTCATGATGGCTTGTCACAGTGAAGCAGCGTGACAAGCTAGGAGCCGGTGACTCAGCTCAACATCCCAACCAGGGATCTCTAGCTGGAGCCTTAAGATGAGTTGCTGAAGTGCAGGATCATGATCTTGCGAGTCATGCTTTGGTAAGACTGCTGTAACTTTGACCGCAAGCACAGTGAGCAAACCTCTATTGAAACGCTGCAAGCTGCTGTCAGATGGTCTGCAAATCATAGCTTCATGCATGATGTCATTGTCTTTGGACCGCAGCCCAGATGATGATTGCAACTGCACAGACAGAACAACTCCCAAAGGCCCTTTCTATCAAACCGCTGTTGGGCAACTTTTAAGTAGTAGTCCCAAAAGCTTGACAGGTGTGGGTTACCTCCAGCATATCAGGGTCATTCCATGCACCAGGCCCGGCAAACTGTGATAGTCCCACAGTGTTGTCCAGACATCTCAGGAGACTGTCCCAAGAGGCTGCAATGTCACCTGTCGTCCTCCACGAGTTTGCAACCTGAACAGCAACATGCACCAAGTCACTGAGCATGTCAGCAGCAGAACCTCAGCAAGGCCGCTTTCTGGCCATCAAGGTCATACAGCTGGTTGGCCTGGTGCTTGCCATGCAGCTTGGCTGGCCAAAGCCTGCATGGCAGTCCGACTGTGTGTAGGTTGATCAGGGCGCTCAAATTGTCTGTGGCATCGACGTGAGGGTGCTAACTCTCTACAAGTCTTATGCAGCAGCACATGCTACGCAATGTCTCATCTGTAACAGGAGCTTTCAAACACTCATGGGATTGAGAACCAGGAACAGTTTGGGAGGTAGTTTGTATAGACAGCTGTTGACTTTTGTTTTCATGGAAAACACGAACAATGTAAGCATCTTGCTTTTGAAAAGTGAGAACTACCTTGGGCCCCCACAGCCATGAGTCCCCAACCCCCCAGTTGCACATACTGTACAAAATGGGCCGCCCTGTGTCATTGAGTGCATCTTTCATGGCGACATATCTGTCCACTATCCAGTCCTCAGGGCCCGCTGCACAGTTGTCGTACTTGAGGAAATCAACGCCCAGGTCTGCAAAGTAATGAGCATCTAGCTCTTCATTGCCCCTGCTGCCTGGGAGGCCTAGGCAGGTTTTGGGACCAGCATCGCTGTACATGCCATACTTGAGACCTGCAGTCAAGGAGCTACTAGAAGAAGAAGTGCTGGTTCTGCAAGTAGAACATCACTGCTGAACATTCACTTAGTTGCAATGGCTTTCCTCAGAAATGGCAGATGTGCTGTTTGTGGCTGCACATGCTAGCGTGTGCCAGGCCAATGCCACAGACGGAGGCACAGATATAACCAAGAGTATGGTGCATTGCACAACGCTAACTAATCTGCTCTAGACCTAGCAACAGGACACAATGCTTGCCTTTAGAGTGAATGTAATCCGACACATGCCTGATGCCTGAGGGGAACTTGGTTGGGTCTGCCACAATTTTCCCGTCATTACCTCTGTTCAATTCTGACCACCCATCTGAAGCACACAGCTGAATGCAGATTGGCGTAATTGCCGCTTACACACGGCATCCAAGAAATGGGTATTGCTCAAGCAAATACTTCATTCTAGCTAAAGTCGGTGTGCATACCATCAATCACTAGGTACTCGTAGCCTGCTTTCTTTAATCCAGAGTCCACCATGATATCAGCGGTTGACTTAATAATATCTTCGCTTACTGCACAAGAGATTGTGAGGTCAGCAATCGCATGCTGATCAAAGCATTCTCCTCTTGCATATCTTTGTACGTACTGGAACCGTAGAAGCAGTTCCATGTATTGTACCCCATGTGCGGCTTGATGGACAAACCATTATTGAGCCCATGCAAGGGCTGCGCCCAACACAGTACCGCAATGAACGCAAGCGTTGAACGCCATTCTGATGATGGCATGGCTCCAGAGGACTGTTCACGCAGTGCTCAATCTGTGGATACAGCCGTTCAAAGCTATCAGCGTATACTTGGGTGAGAGCACTTTGGTCAGATGTCTATCAGCGCTGCAGTGGCACGCTCCAGCTCTGCCAGGTAGACAAATCGTCGATAGGTTAAAATTTGTTGTTGGGCACAGCATGAGCAAAGCATGCAAGTCACCGCGAGCGCCATGCTGCGGTGGCCTTCTGATGCACAAGATGACAACAGCCCAGCTATGCCGTATAGCATATCATTTGGCGCTGCCATCGCCTGCTGCTGCTCCTGAAGCGCTAAGCTGTTGATCAGCCCAGACTAGCATGGTAACGGCTTATGACTTCGAGGATGACGAGCAAAGCAACGACTTGGGCGACGTCGGCAAGAAGCTTCTCGCTTGCAAGTCCAAGGACACGCTGATTAAGCTGCTGAAGGTATACAAGAGGCTGACCAACACCTGTCTGTGACATGTGGCATCGTGTTTTGAACTTATGGTTGCCTGGCCCACAGCAAACTGGGGAAGTGCTTGACAAAACGTCTCAAACAGACGCTGGTGCTAAATTGGCGTCCAAGGGCGTTGCCAAGGCCATTGTGCAAAAGACAGTTTTGGATCACAAAGACAAAGCAAGTGACGCTTGCCCACGACCCTCCAACAGCCAAACGCAAATTTCAGCAGCTGTTGTGCCAGCATTGTCAAGATTGGCATGACGATGCAGACTTCTTAACTGCAGGATGTCAGAGTGTGTGCAGCATACTGCCTCAGCCACATTCTCAAAATTCACGCCCCAGACTCGCCGTACAGCACCACACAACTACAGGTTGTAAACCCACATCGCATCTGGCTTCAAATCACAACACGCTACAGCAAATGGACCAAAACCTCACACCGGCAAAACTGCTGAGACTCAATGTGATTTGTTTGCAGGATGTCTTTGGGCTTTTTATGTGGGTGTTTCGAAGGCTTGAAAACCCATCATCCCCCTCATATCAGCTCACCTTGTCTGTGCTAGACAACATCAGTCAGGTGCGTGGTGATTCATTCAGCGACATCTTCACGCAATGCTCAGCAAGATATGAAACAGAGGCTCCTGGTTTTGTGACTGCAGATCAAATGCTGTTTGCTCATGCTTGATTTTGACAATGATGAAATGGTCTGTGATCTGTTCAAGGTTATGCTGGGCACCGTGAAGTAAGGGCTTCAAAGTTCACTGTTGAGCGCTTGTCAATGATCGATTTACCAGGCTTGTGTTGACAGACATAACATCATTACCTGCATGCTGTTGGCAATCTTGATCCTTGTTCTTGATGCCAAGTCTATCCCTTGCCTTTGCTCAACTGAGACTCAATGACTGCATCAATCTGCGTCTAGAACATCCTGCTATGCTTCCACACAGTGACTTGCACACAAGCGTGCTGTGATCCCAGCCTGTTTGCGTCTGCAGTGGTGCCAACCAGGAGTCTGTAGAGCCTGCTATGCTGGAGGTGAGAAAGCCCACACATGCAATTGACCTGATTGCACACTGCTTGTGATGAGTCACAGGCTGACCCTTTCTGCATGAAGGCAATGCCCCAAAGCCATCACCTGCAGTGATCTCAGCCAGTACACAACTCTTGTTTGCATGGAAGCCACAACACTGGTTCTTTCTTGCTGCAGATTATGGCAAGCATGATTGAGGAAGCCGATGACGTGTCTCAGCCGCTGCTTGATGTCATTCTGGAGTGTGTGACGTCTCCCAAGATGGAAGAGCAGCCACAGGCATACAGGTAAGAACTCACCTGCTATGCATGCTGCATCAAGATGGGTTTTGCACTTTATGTGCAGTGATAGGCTGCACACTGTGCCCCAGATCTGCTGCTTTTTACACTTTGCTGTACTGTTTTAGACCATGCTGTGCTGCGCTGTGCTATACCCTGCTATGCTGTGCTGATTTCATCATACACTTGCCAAAGCATGCCGCCTTGCTGCCATTGCATTCACACAACTGTTGCGTTACATGAACTTAAACAAACTCATTACCATCTAGGATTTACTATGACCACCCAATTCTGACACATGAGATGACAGTAACTGGCCCATGGCGCAGGTTAGCTCAGCAGCTGCTGCTCCGTGCTGAGGACAGGCTGCAACGCTACCTGCAGAGGTTTTTGAATAACATCATCCTGGGCCATGGGACCGACAGCAGTCTGCAGGAGGAGGACTACCCAAACCTCATATACCAGGTCTCTCTGCCACCTGAGCCCTACCTAGTTAGCAGTTATTGTGTCCCAATGCGTGCATCCCAACTCAGAGCAGCGTCCAAACATGTCACTTGCTTATGGAATCCTTGTCTTGCCTCCTGAGGGAGGTACAGCTGTTGTGCATTGTGTCACATCCTAAGATCCTGCTGCAATGCTAGCAAGCCTGCTGGTATGGCAGATGGACGGCAGCTTCAGATCTACAAGCTGTTGCCTGGGTCACTTTAGCATCCAATCTTGTTGCAGCGTCTGAAGCATGCAAATGCGCCATTGAGTCCTTCAAGTGTCCTCTCTTGCCAGTGTCTCTGCAGTGAGTGACTTCACAACAGTGGCAAGCAGAATACCACACTGGGCAAAAAGTCTGTCCTGCCTACCTGCTGACTGTGCCTGATGCAACGAGCTGCTGTCTCTGGCAGATCCACCTGGCCTGTCCCCAGACGCTGCTGCCTGTGTTGCCTCTGCTCATCCATGAGCTGCAAGTTGAGGTGGAAGCCAAACGGCTGGATGCCATAGATGTGCTGGGCAAGCTGTTCACCATGCCTGGCTCTGACATGGACCAAGAGTACAGCTACCTCTTTGAGGAGTTCCTGCGCCGCTGCAAGGACCAGAAGGTGAAGTCTGCTTCATTTGAACGACGCCCATCCAGAGAACAAAATAAGGGTAGATGCCATTCTATCTCAGGATTCTGTCAAGGTGGCCAGGATCTGTGCTGGAATTGTAGAAATACAAATTTGTGAAAATAGAAACCAGTGAAAATAGACACCAAAAACAGCAGTATGTTGAGTATCCACAAAACCAGAAGGTGGAAGGGAAAGTTTGTCTGACTCCTTGCTGCAACCTTGCTTATGTTTGAAAATGGTCTGTACTGTGTGCAACCACTTATGTCTGTATGTCGCAAGTCAGGCTTGTTAGCATGCATGCTGAATGATGCTGTCCGGTGGTATGTGCTGTACCGCACCAGTACATTGCACTTCATCAGCATCTGAGACCTGCCTCGTCCATGTCAGGTGTCTAACTTGGCAATCACCAGCCTGTTTGTCTCAAGTGCAGATTGAAGTCAGACTGCGTGTCATTCACTACAGCAAGAAGATGCTGGGTAGCTGCTCACAAGCATCCTCCGCCAAGGTGATCATGCCTGGAAACCCACCCCCCCCTGCCTGGAACCCCCCCTGACATGACAGCTCAAGACCATGTTGCTTCCCGCTCCTTGAGCAGACCTAGCTTTGCCATTGACCAGATTGTGCAAAGATTGGGAGGGCAGTAGTGGTTCATTCAGTGTGGTTCTGAGGCTTGGTTTGCATTCTATGGTGCTGTCCCATGCTTCTGCAGCTATTCTGCCCTGCTGTGATGTGCCATGAGGTGACAGGTATTTCTGCTGCTTGATGTTGCAGCGCATTCCTCACAACAGGGCAACTGTATTTTCATGGAGGCTCACTCCACTGCCTCCGATACACATACCTCCAAGCCGTGTCATTAGCAATCGCCATCATGTAATAATGTTGGCTTGTGCTGCTCAAGATTTGTGAACAGGTGCAGTCTGTGAAATGCTGCCATTGGTTGTGCTGCAGGTGCTGGAGGCAGTGCTGGAGCGTCTGCAGGACTTTGAAGACAAGGTTCGGTCACGTGCAATCATCGCCATCTGTGAAGCAGCTATGGCTTTTCCTGAGGTAAGTTTCAGTAACAATGTCAGACAGGACGTGACTCAAAGATGGCTCTACTTTAGCTTCTGCACTGAGGCATACAGCATCAGTGTTTCGCTCAAAATACAAGCGGCATGCTTGCTGAGTTTTGACTGGTATCACATGCATCTGGTCGCTTCTATGAATCAGCATTAGAGCTGCGCTTTTGACTGATGACAAATCACTGGCGTGCCTGCTGGATGGTTGTGTGCATGAGTTGCTGGCAAAGGGCTCTGTCAATGCATGCGTGGTAGATTGCTGAAAAGACGTTATCCCTTGGGAGGGAAAGTATGCGTTTTGCCGCAAATGCTGTAAAGTGTGTTGCCCAGTGTGTGGAAAGCCCTAAATAAATAAACAAATAAATAAACGTGGGGGCATGATGCTGCCAATTGAAAAGCAATGCCTTACAAGAAGTCAGGCTTCAGGCTGGAGGGCGTCACATGCCCCATTGCCATGCCTGCTACGCCTGCTCACAAGGCACGTTCAATTGCATAGCTTTCAGGGACTGCCAAGATATCTAGCAAAGCACATTGCTCTGTTGCCAGACTGTGCATATGTACATGACTTACACAGGAAGTAGCCAAGTGACAGTTTCTGAGTGGCATGCAGGCCGTGACGCTGCAAGCATTGGAGGCTGTGAGCGCCCGCTTGAGGGACAAGAAACTGCCTGTCAGGAAGGAGGCTGCTCTCCAGCTAGCAGCTGTCTTCAGGTGCGTACGCCCCACAAATTTTGCACTCTGGGTCATCCAGAATGGACAAGCCACACCTACACAGTATGTGCTGTTCTTTGCAGTGTTTGTTGCTGATTTACACTGTACCTGCTGAGCACATGTCCTGACACTGCTGCTAGCAGGTAAGTGCCGCCGAACTGTTTGATCCTGGTTAAAGCCTGATTGATCATGACTTCATCATGTGATGGACCTTTGTCAAGTACTTGCAACAGCATTAGATGTCATTCTGCCAGAGCTAGTCGGCAGAGCATCACTTGAGATTGCAGCAGTCAAATTAGGCTGCAGGGTGTTCCAGTGAGCTATTCTGATGGCCACATGATTATGCTGTGCTGTGCTGTGCTGTGCTATGCTATGCTATGCTGTGCTGTGCTGTGCTACGCTGTGCTATCCAATGCTGTGCTATGGTATACCATGCTATGCTATGCTATGCTATGCTATGCAGGGCCTACTGCAACAGATCTCAAGACGTTATGACCCCAGACGAGGAGAGAGCAATCTGGATTCCCGGGCGCCTCTTGACAGCAGCAACACGGGACCCAGAGCTGTTCAGCTACATCCTGGACACAGTGCTGCGGAATGGACTGTTCCCAGCAAGGTTGGAGTCTAAGGCGGCTGCTGGCCACTGGGCTGTGGTCTTCATGAATTGCGCTGAGCAGGAGCGCAATGCTGTGCTGGCTGTGCTCAGGGCCAAAGCAAGGCAGCAGCAGGATGTGCAAAGCTTCCTGACTGTCAGAGGTACACAATCAATCATTCAACCAACCGACCAATCGATCGATAAATCAATTCATCAACAGATCAAACAATCAATAAATCAGTCAATTTACTTTTCCTGACTTTGGGACTTGTCAGGGGAGTCAACCAAACTCTGAGAATGTTGAATGAGTCAGCTCATTCAATGCTGTTCGGACCACAGCAAGACCTAAGCTTGGCACTTTTGTTCACCCACAGGTTGAACATGTGTCTTTCCCCCTACGGTCAGGTATGTACAGCCCTGAGTAGCTCCCAGTACCAAAGCCTGCTTTGGCAGCATACCAACAACAGTGCGTGTTGATGTGGTCTAAAGCAGACTGGTCAAAATACATGCCACGCGTTGTTGTATGATTGCAGTATTGAAAGGACAACGCAGGCAATGACAGGACGTCTTGCAGCTTTTGAAACCCCTGTTGCACTCTTAACACCAAGGTTGAGTAAGATAAACGCCTCAGCACAAGATGATGAACATGGCCTCCTTCAACAAGGCTGTATACACTGCTGCTCTTCAGCGCTGCGCTTGAGCTACGCTATCACTGCACTGCACCCTTGCTTCTCACACAGAAATAGCCATCACCACCACAATACAAGAACTGCCAAGCTGCCAAGTCACACATTGCAGAAGCATGCTCAACAGTTGATCTTGTTCTGCAGTGGACAAGTCGCCGTCTGGTTCACCTTTCGCCACTGGTCATGATGCAAGAGTAGGTCAAGCCATGCGGCGTGTTGCTGCTGCTTTCCCAGACTCTGCTCGCGCCGATGAAGCCCTGCAGAAGATCCATGAGATGCGTGATGGGCACATCTTCAAGGGTTTGGCAACACTGTGTGCTCCTGGGACAAACCCAGAGGCTGCTGCAAAAGTGGCCAAAGATACGGTGCAGCGCATTGGATCCAAAGGCTTTGTGGGAGAATTTGCCAGGTATGCGGCGTGAGATTGTGTGCTTACTAATGCCCTTTGTTTGACAGCCACGAGGACTGTGTCTATACGCTTGCTTGCAGTCGCTATCTGCAGCAATGGGGCTGTGCATGTATGTGCAGCCTGAAATGCATGATGAGGCAATTTGAAACTCCCAGCAGAGTTTTGCTTCCTTTGCTATGTGGTCAAGCTGTGTGTATCACATTGCTTACAACCATCTGCTGTAGTCTACAGCTACATGATGGTAATAATAACAAAGTTGCAACAACAATACTAGTAATAACAATAATAGTAATAGTGACAGTAGTACCAATAACAATGTGGATATCCATACCAGCAATACCAGTGACAATATTAATGTCGATAATCATGATCATACAACCGTGATAAATATTATACTAACACTCAAAAAGTTGTCATGTGCTCATCAGTCATGTTGACTGCAACCAGCGACAAAGCGTGGCAGAAAAGCAGGATCCATTGCTACAGATCTGTCAAGCCGCGCCTGTTGCAGGTGTCTGTGTGCAAGGCTCAGCCCCAACCTGATCGCCCCTGAGCACCTGCAAGGTCTGCTGGAGGTGACTGCTGAAGAAGCTGGTGACAAAGAGGACAGCACATACCTGACAGCAGTTCTAGACCTCCTGGTGGGCTGTGCAGCCTCTGCCCCGGCACTGTTTGCCAATCTAGGGAATCAGGTATGGCCATTGGCAGAGCACCCAATTTGTCACAAAGTGGACGCAATGTTTGCTGGGTTTGGCAATCAGGTATCACCATGAGCAAAGTATCCAATCTGTCATAAACTGGTTGCACTGTTTGCCAATCTGGCGACATTACTATTGGCCACTGGCAGAAGACCCCGCCTTTCACAACCTAGCTGCACTGTTTGCTGATCATTGGACCCAGGTGTCATCATCAGCAGAGTTCCTAACATGATGAATAGCTACACTGTTGTTTTGGGAAATCAGGTGTTGCCATTGGCAGAGTACCCAAATTGTCATGAACTGGCTGCACTGTTCGCTGGCCTTGGGAGTCAGGTATTGCCATCAGCAGAGTATGCAACTTGTCATGAATGGGCTGCATTGTCTGCGGATCCTGTGAACAAGGCATCATCATGAGCACTTCATGACAGCTACAATTGCATCTTTGACTCCTCTGTCACAGCGCTTTCTAGGATGCCCAATAGCAACGATGGCTGTAATGCAGGTAACAACAAACATCTGTATGCTCATCAAGTTAAGATTGGTCCCCTTTTGAACTACCCATATGGCTCTCACTCCAGTCAAGTTGCCTGTGAAGAGCAAGCAAGACTGCAGCATCCCTTCTGCTTTTATCTAGCTTTTGGGTGGCCAAACCAGCGCATTGCCAGTTGCAGAGTGCAAGTGTCGCATCATTGTGTGCTGTTCAGCAAAGCAAGGGATGCCCAGAACAGGATCCACATCTGACCAAAGCTACAAACAAGCAATAAACAGGACTGCAAAGGATGCCCAGAACAAGATCAGCATCTGAACAAAATTATGAACAATCATTGCAGGTTGCTGGACTGCTGGAGAACAAGGATGTCAGAGTGGCGACAGCAGCAGCCAGTGTCCTCATTCATGCTGCAACGCCCATGCTGCAGCATCACCCCCCCAAGAAAGATGACGAGGAGGAGGAGGAAGAGGAGGACCTGGCAACAAAACTGAAGCCACTGCTGCTGCAGCTCGTCTCTTGTGGGACGCCAAAAGCAGCCAAAGTGGCTATCAGGTGCTGTCTGCTGTGCTTTGCAACATGTGCAGTTCCTGTTCAGTACCTTGAAAGCACAG
>JAABUO010004329.1_pt1 | contig 16731 bp, 24 predicted proteins | sample 5559291 | NCBI WGS metagenome assembly JAABUO01 (sample SAMN10711878, study PRJNA513372) | rock metagenome | isolation source: Antarctica rocks | place: Antarctica: Victoria Land, Finger Mt sud | reverse complement strand
GCCTGTGCATGCTAAATGCGTGGGCAAGTGCAGCATTATGAGGGCGCCGCCTGCGCTCCGCAGGCGTTGCATGGAGCCCAGCAGACCCCTGGACTTTTGCGTCGCTGTCCTATGACGGGCGCGTGGCCGTCAACCACGTCCCGTCCGCAACCAAGTACAAGATCCTGATATGAGCGGTGCCCAGCTGCCGCTGAGGCGTGTGTAAAGCGAGCGGAGCTCCCATTACATGCTCTGCGGCAGAGCTCCCATTACGTGCTCTGCGGCAGAGCCTCCTGCCTGGACGCCCGGAGGGGAGCTGCACATGTATGATGCTATTATATTACTGTGATGCAGGCTGCTGCCTGCCTTACATCTATAATGCAACCTTTGAAATGGGCAAGACTCCATCCATGTGCCATCCACTCCTTACATGACACGCATGAGACAAAAACAGCTGTGAAAAAGCACTGAAGCGAGACCTGAGGCGTTGCGCCAACTGTTCATACACTTTGATAGCCAGCCAAAGCGCCTCTGTCCAAAAAGCTAGCTAACGTCTGAGCGGAGGCCTGCCCACGCATATGTCTTGTCAGCGGCTAATTTTAAGCTTTGAGGACTGCAGCAGGAAGCACCCAGTAGAGGCACGCTACCTGTGCAAGCACCTAGAGGCCGCTGTGGCCTGGTGCTTAATAGCCAGCGTGTGCCCAGATGAGGGTGCGCTGCAAACGGGCTCTTGTTTTTCCCAGCTGTGTGCCAGCATCAACCTGCAACTTGCCACTGTACAGGGCAGTCCTGCAGCAGACAGGTAAAGCATGCAGAGTGGCGTGACCGGTGCATTGAGTTGCATATGGAGTAGTTTCAGCGCTTGCTGCAGAGGTAGAGCCAGCCGAGAACACTCAAGGACTGTGAGTTGGGCTCTGATGCATCGCGGCTGAGCAAGGTAGTGCGCGCCGCAGTTGCCGATGTGGAGGCCTGCGTGGGCCGCGGGCATAAGCGGCTGGGGCCGCCAGCCATCCCGCGCAGGTGCCAGAAGGCCGCCGAGCGCCTGGACGACTGCCTAGTGCAGCGTGCGGCGGAGGTCGAAGGCGGCGTGGGTGACACGTAGCGGCGCAGCGTGTGGAGGGTCTTCTGGGTGGCCTGTGAGCCCTTCACGCCAGGTGCGCTGCTCCGCTGGTGTGCCTTGGGGAGGAGCACGGGGTGTTAAGGTTTGGGCAGAGGAGTGAAAAGTGCAGCGCCGAACTCAGTTAGCAGGTGCAACAGGAGTGGCATAACTGAACCGAGTCGCGCAGCAGTGGAGGCCGGGGCAGCGTTCTCTACAGCAGTGCCCGTGCCAGTGCCTTTGCCAGCCAGAATGATACACATAACGGCACAGGCCTGACCTGCTGCTATTCTCCATGCGTTGTTGGCCGGCTCCAGGCTCCTGAGCTGGTTGCGCGCCTTGGAAAGCTTTCACAAATGCCTGTAGCAGCATACGCCCAGCAGCAACTCATCAGAGGGGCGGCGATGCATGCTATAGCTCTGCTGACACCTGATCACGTACGAAGAGGTGCCAACAGAGGCAGTGAGCCAAGATGGCACCGAACAGCAGCGAGCTTGATTTGTGTGCTGGTCACCTGCAGCGCTCTTGACGCTGGAACACAGCAAGGCAACGCATGTGTGGAAGGCAGGGGGGACAGCTTGAACGACAGCCGGCCAGTCCGCAGGTGGCAGGGACCACTGAGCGCGTCCTGTGCGCAGATGACGGAGCGGCGGCCGAGCAGGCCATGACAGAAGAGCGGGCGCCATCAGCGGCGGATGCCAGCAAGGCTGGCAAAGCTGGGGCAGACTCTGCAGTCTGTGCGTGAGGTGCAGGGGCGGTCTGCTGTCTGTGCGCCAGGCCCATGGCCATGTTCCGGCCATGTCCTGGATTTGTATTTCTGTCTAGGAATCCATACACTGACAGAAGAGTAAATCGGCCCAGCGTCAGCGACGCCAGGTTCGGCGCCTGCGGCAGCGTGTCCCATAGCGCATGCGCTTGACTCGGGCCTGCATGCACGCCGAACTGAGCACGAGCTGTGTTGCTTTGAGTATCAACGCACTGTGCGCTGAGGCGCTGAGCGTACAGACCATGTTTCTGTGATTCCATAATGGGGCTTCCAATGCCTGCACACCAAGCAAGCCATTTCGCCCCTTGATGGACAAAAGCAAACCTCCTTGTATGTTCAATTCACGTGCTACGGCCTGCGCAGTTACACTTGATCTGCCCTCTTGTCTGTTATCAAGTATGTCCAGCACCAGTATCAGGGTGTGCAAGCTCGGGCACCCTTCCGCCCTTCTCACACCTGCATAGAAAAACAGGCCCCTATGATGCGCTGCACGAGCAAGGCCTGCTCGCGCTCCAACTCCAGGCAGTTTGCGAAGACGCTGTCATCCCTGCCCCGCTGCACCACTTGCAGCCGGTGCTCCGGTGCACCAGCTTCCCGGCTGATGCGGTGGGGCAGCACCGCGGCCGCCGCCGCCGCCCTGAGCACTGCCGCCTTGCTGAGGTACTGCAGGTCGCAGGCGCGCAGTACGGGTCGCTCGGGGTCATGCGTCATGACATAGAGCGCCCCGGCCTGCGCGCATGCGACCCGCTATACCCCAGCAAGGCGGCCGTGCACAAGGCTGCTGCCGCCCCGCGCCACCCCGAGCACAAATTGCTCCACCTGCGCGGCGACATGCTCAGGGATGGCGGCCGGCGGCACGCGCCGAGCGAGGTGCACTGTCGCCGGCTGAATACTGTGACGGGCAAGCTGGCGCGCAGCCTTGGCGTCTACACGCCCGCAGAGCGCATGCAGCATGCAGCATGCAGCGTGCGCACTGCGGGCGTGTACTCGCCCTTGCCGCGCGCCAGGTCGCGCCCCACAGTCTTCAGCTGGCGGTAGGTGACCTCGCTCTGCAGCACGCCTTAGATGTCATGTCTGCACAGGCCCCACTCCGCCAGCTCCGCCAGGATCCCACGCTGCTCTTGCGCTGGGTGCGCCCACGCCCACCGTGCCGCATGTCATAGCGATCAAACAGGCGCCTGGCCAAACCCGGGCTATCTGTCAGCAGCGCGCAACACCATGCAGCATGCCAGGGTGCCCGGCACCTGCTCGCACGCTGCACTCCGGCGGCCCCTCCCGCGCCCGGCATGAGCAGCACATGAGCTGGTAGTCGGGCGTCAGGCGCAGGTTGCAGGAGGAAGTACTGCTCGCCGGCGGGCACAGTGCAGTGCGGCAGCGGCTGGCCGTGCAGACGGCACACCGCGCGGGGCCACGCGGCCGCTATGGCTGCACCTGGGGCGCTGTGTGAGCGCCCGGGGCGCGGCGCAGATGGGCGGTTACGTCAGCTCCAAGCCACTGCTGAGGCCCCGCTGCCGCGTGCGGCATGTGGAGGTCCACTCCTTCGCGGGCGATGTGGTCATTGCCGACGTCCTGCTGGCCTTTCCGGCGCGCGGCCCGCACGCCTGGCCCTGTCCCTCGCGCTGCCAGCCCGGTCAGCCTGTGCGGAACCCGCGCCGTACCGCAGCGCCTGCTGCGCAGGCCTTCATACTATACTAGATGTGCTGCGCCCAGAGCTGCTAGGCTGGCTGCAAGACATCTTCTAGGAGCTCATGCAAGGGCGCCATGTCTGCCCTTCTGCAAGCGCACATGCGGATGCATGCGACAATGCGCAGTTAGAGTGTAAGCATGCGCTTGCATATGCATGGCACGCGCATGCGCAAGCATGTAGGAGGCGTTCACAAGCATGCGCATGCATGCATCTGTGAAGGCCCTTGGCCGCCGTGGCCATAGATGCGCTCCATGCTAGTAGCCAAGCTCGCACAATGTGCCGACATCGCTCAGCCTACATACTGCACATCAACATCACTTGCAGCCCTGGCATGCAGCACCTCTGGTGCTGGCTAGAGCATATGCACTGCACAGCCAGCGCACTGGGGGCTGGTGCGCGGTTGGCGTGTCAGTCGGGCTTATGCAAGGAGGCAGCGCACCAGAGGCGACGGCACCGATGTGCTGAGGACGCGTAGGCGCTCGCTCTGCGCCACTGCAGACAAGTACCATGCAGATCTTGCATGCCTGGGGCAGAGGAGCCAGGGTGCTCCACATGCAGGGGCCCATCTTCAGGGGCAGCACGCACGCCCAGCGTCGCGCATGTATCGCAAGCCTGCTGGCGGCCGTTGCGGACAACGAGCGCATGCGCGTCGCTGGGCGCCAGTGTTGGCACTGGAGATGGGCTGATGCATTTGGTGCACCTGCAAGCGGGCTCTCCTGCCCCAGCTCGCAAAATCTGCCTAGTACTTTGCGGCTGTCGCGCTGATCGAGCACCTGCCCATCCTCAGCACATCTATTCCGTCACATGCGGTGCGCTGCCTTCTGCATGGGCACCAGCTGGACCGCCAACCTTGCAGTGCAACCCCCAGTGCACTGGCTGTGCAGAGCATATGCTCTGCCCAGACCTGCTGAACACTCTTTGTCTGAACAGGTATAGGTAAGACTTCTTCTGCAGGTCGTTCAGCCTAAATGTTCAAGGTTAGGTCAGGGGTCCTCCGCCCAGACATGCAAGATACTGCGCGGTGCATTTTCTACTACGCATGATATACATGCCTTAACGTAAAATGTGACAGGACCGTGCCTGGGCATGCCGTCGAAGTTTGCAACTCGGCCCGTGCCCTGCGCTTTTAGGGCAAACTGCTGAGAGTGCTTGCAGTACGGTGGGAGGCGTTTGCCATTTCCAGACTGTGCAGACGCATACCCCAGCCTACACAGCAGCATCTCAGGCTCGCCAGCGCCGACTGAGCAAAGCAGAGACGCACCTGAGCCGTCAGCCAGCTGCGAGATTGCTTCGTCACGCCACTGCAAGTGGGTGCACCAGGACCTCCTCAGCACCGGAGTGGAGCGCTGCGCTGACTCGCAGCGCGGCCACCTGGAAGCACGCGTCCATGAAGTTGGCGAGTCGGTTGGAACTTCGCCAGTGCTGATGCTCTGCCGGGCCGCGTCATGGACCGGCAGAGCATCACCATTGGCGGCGGTCTGCTTGGCTTGCCAACCTTGGGACCCATATGAATGTGCAGCTCAAAGAAGCCGCTCTGCGCTTTAGCACAGCGCCCCACTCCAATGCTGAGGAGCTCCTGGGTCGCCAGAACATCAACAGGCCGTGGCACTTTTGACCTGACAGTGGAGAGTGTGTCCTGTGGTGGGCGATGTCAGGCTGCAGGGCCGTACGTGCTCGGCCAGCTTGCGCCAGTGGCAAAGGTGACGCTGAGCCCATCAGCGTGGCAGCTCACCCGCCAGCTGTATCGCTGATACAAGATACACATGGTAAGCAGCCATGCCTAAATGAGCGTACGATGGCAGTCAGCAGGTACTGTTGGACCTTGGACCTTCAAGCATTGGAAAGTCCGAGGGCTTTGAGGCCCTTGCACTTGTGCATCGGCATGCGTCCTCGAGCATTGCACCACACATTTGCCAGGCGCGCCACTGCTTGACGCCAAAGCATGCGTTCCTGCACGTCATGCCTGTCGCATGTGCCGGACAGTGGCAGCTGGCTCCAGCAGGTGCGTGTGTATATGTTGAAGCATACGATTCGAGTACTTTCACCATGCAATTACCGAGTGTTGTAGCACTGGTGGGGGGTGCGCCCGCACAAATTGCAACTCCTTAGCCCAGGTCCCTGCGCTCCGGGGTGCTATGCTCCGGGGTGCCTCCGTGGAGCTTGCTTTATGGCTGCCCTCTGCTTGGGCGGTCCAGGCACCGTACTTGCAGTAAACACCTGGGGCTGAGCGCCGTGCACAACCTGGAGCGGATGCACCTCCGCTTGTAAGTGTGGGCAAGCTGCGCAGCGCTGAGCTGCGCACTCATGCTGGAATAACGTATATGTACCACAAGAGCTGTGATGGCATACCCCGGCATGCTGCGGTCAGCCACAGAGTCATCCAGCTGTGCCAAATGTTCTCAGACATATTGAAACGTATTGCCATCAAGTGTGCAGGTATGCCTGTATAGTCTATTGTGGCCAGCGATCGTGACGTTGCAACCTTTGCCTGCATGATTGTACCAGCTCCGATCTTACCCACCCAGTGATGCTTGAAGGCAGCCGTGAAGCTGCTGATGCAGCAAGTTTGACTCAAACACATGTGCTGGTTGTGCCTGTTAGACATGCCCGACATAACCGCGCATTGATAGGTGAGCTTGTTACATATAGAAGTAACAAGTTCAAGGTATCCTGCTACTTGCATGTGCGTGTTTTCAGACCAGCTTGCAGACATGCACAGACCCATCCTGCAACCTGCCTTCCCAAAAAATTTACAATGCCGAACAGGGTCTGCTCGCCTTATCGTTCAACGTTCCGGTCCTAAGAGCCTGCCCAACATGGTGCTAAATTTGTTGAGCAGACTGGCTGCAACAACGATACTGACCCAGTGCTGCTCAGCAGCGCATGCCGGCACGGGGATGCATGTGCACTTGCCGCGCGCCCACGGCGCAGCAATGAATGTCACACTCTTTGATTGCTGAGATGGAAAGCTCCAAGATGGCAGGTATGCCAGACATGGCAACCCAAAGCCGCATTCAGGGTACATGCTGCTGTCAACCTGAGTCTGACTTGGCCACAGGTGCGGGCCAACTCCCCGCAGCACTCAGCGCTGGGGGAAGCCTGCGAAGCCTGCTGAAGCGCTCAGTCATGCCACCAGCGCCCTTGCGTCTGACACAAGGTGCGGCTGGTTGATGGCCGTCTTGAGCCGGTTCCAGCTGCGGCCTCCCGGGTCCACCGTGCGCACCGCCTGCAGCGTGCACATTGTCCTTGTTTGAAACTGAAAGCTCACGTACCCTGCACTTTGCACTTTCTGCTGCTCCCCATACGCCCTCCACAATGTCACCACTGCCTCCCGCTGAATAAAGCTGCTCTGTGCACCATGACAGCGCAAGCCAGTCTGCTGTCTCTGTGAATGGAATGGTGACAGGGACATACATAGTGACTTCTGCTTTCACTTTGGATGAGGCAGGCAGCGCTGCAGTGCAATGACACGGCACAGAGCCTTTAGCACCGCGCCCACCAGCTGCCCTGTCAGACGTGTGGCGCGGCTGATCCGAGGTTTCTCAGCGTGCCACACTGCACATAAAGGCGAGCTGCAACCTGCCACAGAGCATGCAGCAAGGGACAGCAGAGCAGACGCGAGCGCGCCTGGATGATGACGGGGATGGGCAGGAACGCATAGTGCGTGTTCAGCAGGCCGACCGTGAACCCTGTGTAGCCCGCAAACGCGCCGTGCACCGCGCCCTGGCCGAGCACCTGCCGCGCGCCGCCAGGCGGTTGGCAGGAAGCCTGGGTTTGACAGCAGGCGTGCAGTGCACAGAAGGATCGCGTACTGTCGACATGTGGTGGTGTCAGAAGCGGGCAACAAACAGCAGTGGCATGCGAAGCAGCAGGAACCAAGGCCCCACCTTGCAGTAGATGCGGTCCGTAGAGTTTGTGTGCACAGCCTGCGGCGCCAGCCCTCATGTGAAAGCTCTCACTTTGGCAACAGCATGATATTTCAATGGCACCAGATTGTCGCATACATGACCAACCGCAGGTGGCCCCTGCATGCAAGGCTACGGGAGCGGCAGCAGTCCAGATGGGTTGGCGCACCCGAATCAGGTATGTAGGGTCAATGTACTTGACGTCCACATCCTGCATGAATACGGCCAAGCGCGTCATAGTACGATGGCCGCACAGTGCCCCTTAGCTGCTAACGGCGCCGGACACTCGCAGAGACAGCATGCATGCATGTGCAACACGCTCGCAGGCCAGGAGAACATGGCCAGGATGCCTGCAGCGCTCTTGCCCTTGACATGCAGGACATGGGGCAGGCAGGCGACATCAGAATGAGGGCGTTGAGGTCACGGCCGCACATCCAGGTTGCGCTTGAAGGCCTCTTTCAAGTATGCGCCAATGTCGCTCAGGATCCTGCGCAGCCACCAACCACCCACGGCACGTCAGCGTTGTCTGACAGAAAAAGAAAAGGGAAAAATAAGCAGCACCATGACAGGCCTGCCATGCATGTGGTGGCTTGCATCAGCAAGCATAGCTGCTTCTGTGCCCACCACAACAGATCATAGCAGCAGTGACGCTCTTGATCATAAACTGCACTACCCTGGTATTGCACTTCTATTGGAGCTTGGACTTGCACACCGCAAAGCAGGCGCGCTGGGGCAGGCAGCAGCAATGCACGCATGTCATCATTGCAGGCGCAGCAGAACTTTGCTTAGGCGGCTGAGCACACAGCTCGCATCGCACACTACGCCGGGCTGCCCGCTGTAACATCCCAGCCGCATACTGAGGCAGGGGTGTCCATTTCAGGGGCTGTCTTAGGTTGTAACGTGAGGCAATGCTTGGGGTTTGCGTGCGGGCGCACGCGTTGCCGCTGGCGTCCAAGGCGTGGTTTGCATCAGCCACAAGCTTCTGTCCAGCACCCTCGGCGACGCACACCTGCACGGCAACATGTAGATGCGGTTTGCACATTTAGACCTGCATTGACGTGCTCTAAATGTATCAGCTGGTATGCCAGCACGATTGCGTGCTTTGAGTACTAGCAAGCTGTAGGGAAACCCAAGGTTGGGAATGCAAGGAGAGTGGATTGCTGTCCGCCATGAGCACCACACTCCCACTCCCGCTGCCAAGGCCGGCTTTCAGCTCACCGCCCTGTGCTGCAAGCTGGTATCATGCAGTGCTGGCCGATCTCTGACGTTGCCACAGCGCTGTGCTGTGCACTGCTCAGCACAGCAAGGCCACACGCGCTCACCACTATGTGACTCTTCTGAGCCAGCAGCAGCCGCGCGTGCGCCATCAGCGCAGGGACGTCAAAGTCCACTTCCGGGACTAGGCAGATGTCCACCACGCCTGCGCGCATGGATGTTCAATCAACACAAGCTTGCGTCCAGCAGGTGACATGGAACAGCAGAACAATGTCGCATATGTCTGCGTCACATGGGAGTTTGCCTAACGAGCTACATGGGCGCACAGAGGGAATGCTGCAGAGGGTTCAAAACATAATCCGTGTCGTAGAACGAGCCAGCCACGCACCTGAGGCCATGCTGGCCTCCATGGTGATAAAGCCCGAGGAGCGGCCCATGAGGCGCACGAGGCCCACCCCATTCAGCGCTGACCCCGCCTCCACCTGCACATGCCAGCCTCGAGCTCCAGCTCCCCCATGTACAGCAGCGCAAAGTTGTCCCGGACAGCTTGCACCTAGCAATGCTGGCATGATGTGCAGCGCAGCAACTGAAAAGGTCCTTGTGCTGAGACACCATGGCATAGCATCAGTGCCCGTGGTCTGATTGTGCAGCCTGCGTGATGGAAAGCACGTGATAAGAACAGGTGCAGGAGGACTTGCAGCTCGTCGACCGCAGTGCCGCACCTTTGCCGCAAGCAGCGCGCGCTGCGCCTCCTCCACCGCCGTGTCAAACCCAAAGCACCTGTCGATCTGCATGCAGCCTGTTGTTACACGCAGCGCTTGTCAATGCCAGGTGCTCAGACCGCAACATCCATGACATCACATACATCGCCTGCATGCAAGAATGGTAACGGGCTGAGCGCACCAGCAAGATGTCGTTGTCAATCTGCATTGCATGCCCCTGTCAGCCTCGCAGATGGTGGACAAGGTTGCGTATGCGACGCTCCAGCACTAATAGTTCAAGTGACAAGCGCACCGACTTGGGAATGCCAACAACGCTGCACAGCACGCTCTGCCGCTCGCACTCCTCCTGGATGGCGTTAGCAGCGGCATTGCCACCTGCACGGCAGAGCATGGAGCTCACTACCCTCTGCAGCACCGCTTGCTAACAGGTGCCCGTGGTCACAGAAACAAGGTTCCCAACAGGTCCCTCAGGGTCAGCTGATGTGCCACAATGAACCCATGTCAATCTGACCGCACATGCGGCGTGCGGGGCTGCAGAGCCAAGACAGGCACAGCAGGGGCGCACCGTTGCCGCCGACGACAAAGAGCATATTGACGCCCCACAGGGACAGCCGCTGCACGATCTTCTTAATGTCGGCTCCCCCGCGCGAGGTCCCCTGCCAAGCAGCACATGGGGCTGTCAGCTGGCCAGCCATCAGCGGCACCTGAAACTCTGCACACAGCGGGCTGGCGGCCGGCTGGTGGCCGCGTCGCAGGCTTGACGCTCCTCTGCACCTCTGCCCAAAATGTCACATGGCGGCCTCAGCCGGCACTGTTCGAGTTCATGGCCTGCGGGCACTATTCGAATACATGGCCTGCATGGAGAACAAGGCCTTTTTGGAAGCACTGGAGCCTCAGCGTGTCTAAGGTGGCAGCCAGACAAGCAAGACGAGCTGCCAAACAAGCATGCACTCAGACAGAGCAGGCGAGTGTCACCACACTACACCTGAACCCTAGGCCAAGCATGCACCAGGATCGTGCCGCCCAGCAGGTGGATGCCGTCCACCGTCTTCTGGTTGAGCTCCACGGGCTTGGCGGAGCGGTCGTAGAAGCCGCGCAGGCCATACCTGATCCCAAATATCTGCGCCGGCGCCAGCTGCCGTGTTACTACTATTGTGCAGCTGGCGAGCCCCGCAGAAAGAAAGTGCAGTCCCGCGACAGCCGTGGGTAGATCGGCAAGTGACGCTTTGCATGGTTTACCCGTAAAGTCCTGTTAGGACGTCAGGACAAGATTAATTAGGATGATTTTGCTTGCATGCCCCACCTAGCTGCAACAGTGATCGTGCGTATGTTGAAGAAGGGCCAGCTTAGACGCGTGCATGTGGCTAGACATTCACTTCCTGAGCCCGGAAGCGCGCGCCGCACCGCGTCGGAGCGCACGCCATAGTCCTCCAGAGTGAAGACGATGTTCTGGATCACGTCATTGAGGCCCGGGCAGAGGCCGCCGCAGGTGACAATCGCGGCAGTGACCGCCCGCGGCTCCCAGTCTGCCGGGCGCGCACCGCGTGAGCGCTGCACGCAAAGCTTGGACCCAGAGTCGACGTCGAGCTGGCGCAAGGGGGCTGACGCGTCGCCGCCAAGTGGCACGGGTGACGCAACGACACTGTCAAATGACGATCATGAATGCACCACCCCGCCCCAAGCTGGGGCCCGCACAGATAGTGCGCCGCGGCCCCGATCGGCGCGCCCAGGGCGCGATTGGCACACAGCCGCCCTCCTCGGCATTGAAAAGCCCGCCGTTGCACGCAGAGCCTGCCGCCAAAGTGCTCAGCCGCTCCTGTATGACAACAGTTGTGTGCGCAAGCGGTCTCGGGCATACACAGTGCCCCAAGGCGAAGCCAGCTGCTCCACCAAAAGCATTTCACGTGACAACAGTTAGCCCAGGGAAGGGCACAAGTTGCACCTGAGCTGTTCTCGTCCTCGTACACTGACGCTGAGGTGACGCACAGGTCGCGGTCTCCTACAAAGCCCCTGCGAGATAGACGTGGTCAGGACACCGCTGAGTGCAATGAATACACTTGGCTTGGCTTGAGGCCCCACGCACCCGCCGCTGTTGTTGTTGAAGGCGAAGGGGCTGTCCCTGCAAGCAGAGCACCACAGTCATCCTGCTTGCAGCACACGCAGTTGCTCTAGGTGCAGGCAAGAGCGCAACGACCAAACAAGGCCCGCCTTGGCTCCAGGTCCCTCCGCAGCGTCTTAATCTCAAGGATGTCCTCCTCAGCTGCGCACGCACCAGGCACTGGGTCTGCAACGTCCTGCTGTGGTACGCCTAGCTCACTCGCGCCGGCTCAGGCGTCACTTTCAGAAGCGGCGAGCAGTGGTGAGGTCATGCACTGCTGGTTGGGAGCCTTACGTATGTCAGAGCTCCGCAGCCAGCCAGCGTTGCCCCTGCCGATGCTTGCCAGGCACGGGCGGGCACGAGGCCGGTGGCTGTGGAGGCAGCGGCGCCTCAGCAATTGACTGCATGCACGGCTAGCTCTACAGGCTGTCTCCGCTCGCGGCCAGCACAGCCCAGGGCATGGGCTGGCCAGCTGCTTGTGCATCCGAGCGTGCACAGGCCTGGTGAGATAACACACGATAGTGGCAAGAGGTTGGACAGCCGATGTTGTATGTGACAAACTCACTAGCTCTTCGAGCGCTAGCGGTGCCTCCTACACAGGGCGAGTGATCTGCTACAGGTGCATGACACTGCGCCCAAGGTGCTTGCTTGCCTTCTTGTTTTTGGGTCTTGGCGGGCTCCTGCCGGCAGCGCGGGCGCGACATCGGCGTCGACATCAGCGCCGAGGTGGCCGCGCTGTCGGCCAGCGCGGACTGGGCGGCCGAGCTGGCGCGCGCGCGCGACGCCGCGCTGGCGTACCCCGCGTACTACACGCAGCCCTTCCACGCCTACCCCGAGGGCAACCTGTGCTGGCAGGCGGCGCTCGAGGCGCGCGCCCAGCGCCGCGCGCCCCTCCCGGCGCCCGCGTGCAGCCCAGGCCGGGGCGGCAGCTTGGCCTCCCAGGGCTCCCTATGGCAGGCGCGCTGGACTGCAGACGGGGCGCCGCCTGACGCGCGCTGCAGAAGGCTCAGCCCTGGCCGTCAAGCTCCTCTCTGCTGCATCAAGCTGCGCAGCCCTGCCAAGCAAGCACGCAGCATGTCCGCAGAGGGGGGACACGAAGGCAAGTTAATATCTCCAACAATCTCTTGGCTCAGCCAGGCGCACGCGTGAAGCCAGACACGACAAGGAAGCTGCGGGGATGCAGGTCAATGCGGTGGCGCGCGCGGTGCATGCGCCGGTCATGGACCCGGCCGGCAGGCGCATGGACCCCGCCGGGGACGCCGCGCTGCGGGGTGCCTTCAGCGGCCGCCTGGTGGAGCTGCTGGGGGCCGCGCGCTGTGCGGCCGTGCGCGATGTCGTCGACGCGGGCTGCGCGACAGGTGCAGGAGCCCGGGAGCGTACGGCGTTGCACTGCTGCAGTAGCACTGTAAAGCGCTGTTCTGGCACAAGGCGTGCTCCTGCTTGCCTTTAGGTCGGCGCCTTGGCGGCGGCGCCTCCGCGCGGGAGGCGCATTCCGCGGCCATATCTGACGTCCTTGACGTTGGCTCCGCAACTTTCATTCTGATACTTTTGATAACATACTCTGCTGTACAGATGTTGTACAGGTGGCTTGGACAGGCAGTGGCCGTCAGCTTGCGGGAGCTGGAGACGCCAGCGGCATCGCATAACTGGCTGTGTGGACTGCATCAGCATGGGCGCAGCCTTGCTTGTGTGGCGCAAGACTGCAGAGAAGCACATTCGAGCCTGTGCGTCTTGCGTGCAGGCCTATCCACGCTGGAGCTGTGGCGGCGCTTCCCAGACGCGCGGACGCTCACGGGCGTCGACTTGTCCCCGCATTTCCTGGCCGTCGCGCGCGTCCTGCAGAGCCGCCGCGGTGCGCCCGTCACTGCGGGTGAGAGTAAAAGCCAGGCGAAGGCGCGAGTCTCGTGTGCTTTGCGAATGGAAGACATGTGCGTGCACAGGATGGAGGCTGTGTGAGCCCAAGGCGACTATTGCAGAGTAAGTGCGACCAGCAGGGGCGGCTGCAGCCGACGGATGCTTTGTTTGATGAGGCTGCCGAGCATGAGCGTGGAGGTGTGGCCGTGAAGGTCGTCGGCCTTGCTGCGCGCAGGCACTTGCATGTTACACAGTGGACTTCTGTTTTGCGAGCACCACTACATAGCTCAAGTAAGAGACAGCGGCGGGCGCGGGCGGGCCAGCGAGCTTGTCCTGCGGTCGTGCATGTTGCGGCGGGGTTTTGGCGCTGCCAGCCGTGAGCTCCTGGCCCAGAGGCACCAGCTGCCAGTGCGACGCAGGGTCGGCGTTGCACGGCGCGTCTGCCAAGCGCTGAGGTGTCTGGGGGCGTGCGATGCGGCAGAGGCGAATGCAGGCGCGCGCGAGCCGCTCAGCTTTGTGCACGCCGCCGCGGAGGCCACGGGGCTGCCGGCGGCGAGCGCCGACCTGGTCGCGGCATGCCTGGTCGCGCACGAGCTGCCGGCGGCCGCCACGCGCGCGCTCATCGCCGAGGCGCTGCGGCTGCTGCGGCCGCAGGGCTCTATCGCGATCATGGTGCGAACCAGAGAGCTCCGCGACGCTTCTGCCATGCGGCCCTTATCTGGATGTTGGAGCGCGCTTGTGCTCTCTCCCTTCGTGTGCTGGAGCGCGCTTGTGCTCTCTCCCTTCGTGTGCTGCTTAAATTGTGAGCACCATGTCTGGTTGCAAAGGTTAGGGGCAAGGGCAGGAAGCTTTTGCTTCTCAATGCACATGCGCGCAGGAGATGGACCCGGCGTCGGCGGCATTCCAACGCGTCTTCGACAACCCCTTTGCGTACGCCGCGTTCAAGAGCACGGAGCCCTGGCTGCTGGTGCGCCCACTGACTGCGCGCTGTACGACTACCGCCAGGTACACTCACTCATGACAAACTTGTTCGGCCATGCGGAGGCTGCATGTGCAGGTCGTGCGACATCTTCAGCTTGTGCCGTTAAGTGGATGCCTGTGTAGCCACTCTCAACCCCAGTAGATGTGTGAACGAGTCAGAGCCAGTCTGTGCGGCAGTGCAGAGCTGCATGGGGCCCTGACGCGCATGCGATGCCCCTCCAAGTTGTTGAGTGGAGGTGGTGAGATGGGCGTGGGATCCAGCAGTATATGCCTACACCACCGGAGGCTGTAATTACAACACCTTGGCCCGCCGCCTGCCTCCACTCTTCAGCACGGCGGCTGCGGCCAGTCACATGCAAGCATGCGCTAGACGGGTCGCCGTCACAGCTGGACCGCCTGCCCGCCCCTGGAGCCGTGCAGCCTCGAATGGGTCAGGGCAACCCCATCCCTGCCATGCGCACACACCACCTTGTCTGCAAGGCCAGGAGGCCGATCCGCTCCGGGCACTGCCGGGGCGGGCAGGGCGCCGCGCGCGCCTGCAGCAGGCGCGTCAGCTTGGAGTCGCGGAAGGGCACGTGAGTGGACGTCGGGTCCGCGCGCGCGTTGATGCACATGCCCAGCGTCGTCAGCGACAGGTTGATGCTCATGGCCTCGCTCGCGCGCAGGCCTGCCGCGCGCGCGGTGTTCCGGGCCTGGACCGCAGGATCAGCAGTGCTGCAGGGCTGCTGGCTCCCTGGCTCGGCGTGCGCCCGCTATGCAGGCGGCTCCGCTTGGAGGGCGACCACCCAGTGCACGGGCGTGTACCCGACCCGCAAGGCGCTGCCTGCCACTCTGCCTGCTTGCGCAGAGGGGCGGCCGCGCGGCGCGGCGCTTCATAGATAGAAGGCCTTGAAGGTTTCTGCTTTCAGCCGCACCCGTGGACCGGCTCTTCTTCAGGCGCTCGCTGCCGGCCAGGTCGACAAGGAACAGGCGGCCGACGCGCACGCGCCGCTGCTCGCGGCGCGCGCCCGGCGCAATGCGCGGGCGCTTGGCGATGGTCAGCATCACTATCGCGTGGCTGCGGCTGGAGTGCGCGTTGAGCGCCGTGAACGCAAATACGCTGCGCGCGCGTGCGCAGGGCGGCGGTCGGCCTTACATGCGGGCGCGGTGGTGCGCTCGGGCGCAGTTGCTTGGGCTGCAGCAGGCTGGCACGTGGGCTGGCAAGGTATGCTGGCGCTGATGCAGCTGATGCACGAGTTGAGAACTGATGCAGCGGCCCGATGCTTCGCCGTGCACCGACCGCAGCCAGACAAGGCAGGTGTGTGCAAGGTGCGCCAAGCCGAAGCAGGTTAAAAAAAACCTCAGTCCTGCAGCCCTGCCCAGCCCGTCTCACAGCTGCCAGCCTCTTTGCATCCATCAGAACTCACAACGAGCGAGCAGCATGGCCAGTCTACCTTGCCGGGCTGAAGCAGGTGGAGGCCCTACCTAGGCGCTGATGTCCTCGGCCGCGGATGGCTCTGCCGTCACCTCTTGCACCCACTGCTTGTCACCTACTGCTCTCCCAATACGAACAGACCAGCAAGCACATGCAGCCTGAGCTGGGGCTTGCAAATGCGACTACACAACCTATCGCATGCAAAATCCTAAACTACCCTAACCTACCCTATTGACGGCCGCGCACCGGTTGCGCTCGCCGAGCTGGAGCAGGTGGAGGCAGTCCTCCATGCTGGCGACCTCGGCCTCATGCACGCCGGCCACGTGCACGCCCGCCTCGCCCTCGCGGATCTGCAGCGCGCTGTTCTCCGGGCGCAGCAGGTCCTGCGAGCGTGCGCGCCGCGTCAGCAGGACAGAGCTAAACCTAACCCTAATATGGTGCAGAATTCTGGCTCAGAGGAGTGATGTGACCTAACCAGAGCATGCTCTGGGCTGGGGACGCGGAGGCACGTCGCGAACTGACAAGCGTGCGGCCAGCCGTGGCGCCGGCCCAGACGCGGCAGGCGACCCGCTGCGCGGCGGGCAGTGCGCCCTCAAGCACCTGTGCTTGCTGAGCTGCCTGCACACTCCGTGGCTGCCGCTGCACACAATGCAGCGGGACCTGACTGGAATGTGAAGTCGAGCGAGGACGGCAACACAGTGTCTATTGGCAGCACACCTGTGCACCCTCCTGTTGGGTTGCATGTGGCATAGGCCCTTTGGCCACCAGCTCATATCCACCACATGCGAAAGCGCTGACGTCCATGCGCCCTGCAGTGCCGCGGGCCCACCTGGATGAGCTCCATGTAGATCTGGATGTAGCTCATCATGACCGAGTACTCATGCACGGGGTCGTTGGCGATGTCCGAGAAGATCTCTGCCGCGGCGCGCGGCATCATCCCGATGGCGTCCGGCTGGATGGAGCTCAGCGTGTAGGTCTTGCCGGCGCCCGTCTGCGCGCCCGCGCAGCCCCGCC
>JAABUO010004328.1_pt1 | contig 16732 bp, 22 predicted proteins | sample 5559291 | NCBI WGS metagenome assembly JAABUO01 (sample SAMN10711878, study PRJNA513372) | rock metagenome | isolation source: Antarctica rocks | place: Antarctica: Victoria Land, Finger Mt sud | reverse complement strand
GGCGGCGGCGGCGCCAGCGCTGGCTACGACGTGGAGGGCGTCGCAGACGTGCGCGGGCGCGCGGGCGCGGACGCGGGCACCGGCTTTGACGGCTACGGCCAGCCGGCGGCAGAGTACGGCGGCCGCGGCCGCGGCGGCCGCGTCGATAGCCGCGGCGGCATGGGCGCGCGCGGCCGCGGGCGCTCGGGCGGGCGCGGTCGCGGCGAGGGCGCCGCGCCGTCGCCCGGCTGGTGGGAGAGCGGCCAGGCCGTCGACCAGGTGCACTCAGCTGGTCAAGTTCGTGTCCCCTGCTGCTGGCCGCCTGTGGCGTCTGTGCTGCTGCGGAGAGCTCGAGGGAATTGTCACGCTCTGGCAGAGTTTATGGCACGCCCCCATCGGCGCCCATTGACTGCTGCCAACAGGGGTTCATTTGTGCCGGAGGGCGTTCCAATGAGCAGACATTCTCTTCGTAACACCCTGCGACAGCGTGGGGGCTGCTGGGCGCGTCGCAACCCGAGTGAAAGCGTTGATTTGCCAGTCTGTCGGCAATTGGGCAATGGTGATGCCAGGGCAAGCAAGTGCTGCCTCTGCAGAGCCCTGGCACACCGGGTACGGCGCTACGCCGATTGCAGGTGACAGTGTATACCAAATTCAACTGCGTGCCTCGGCCTCACACTTGTATGCGCGAGCCGCCAGGCGCGGAGCGAGCCTGCTGCGGCGCCGGGGGCCGGCAGCGGCTGGGAGGACGCGCAGCCCGCATCCGCGCCCTGGCCGGACCTGCCGGCCGCCGGGCGGCAGCCGCCGCGCGACAACGGCGCGCCGGGCCGGCCCGGCGAGCGGCGCGCCTTCCCGGCGCCGGCCGTGCCCGCCAGGGCCGAGCCGGCCGCGTCCGCGCGCGCCAGCTTCCCGCCGCCGCCGTCGCCGTCGCTGGCGCCCATGGGGCCGGCGCCCGAGTATGGCGGCGACGCGCGCGCGGGCGCGCCGCCCGCGGCCGGCCGGGCGCCCGGCGAGGATGCCGCGCGGGCGCCCGCGCTCGGCGGTTGGGACGCGCCCGCGTACCAGCCGGTGGCGGCTGCGGCGCAGCGGGGCGCGCAGCAGCCGCAGGCGCACGCCGGCCAGGCGGGCGGCGCGCAGCGCCAGGCGCAGGACCAGCAGGGCGCCGGCCAGCAGGCGCGGCAGGCGTACGCCAGCGTGCAGCCCGGGTACCCCCCCGAGCCGGGCTACCCGGTCGCGTACGCCGCGCAGCCGGGCTACGGCGGCCAGGCCGCGGGGGGGTACCAGGAGGCCGCCGCGCAGCAGGCCCCGCAGCAGGCGGCGCGAATGGGGCAGGGGCCTGGGGGATACCAGGCGCAGGGCGCGGGGGGCGCCTACCAGGCGCAGCAGCCAGGCGGCGGGTACGAGTACGGGCAGGCGGGCGCGGGCTTCCAGGGCGCGGCGGGCGCGGGTTACCAGGCTGCGGGGGAGGCAGGGTATGCGCCCGCGGGGCAGCCCTACAGCGGCCAGCCGCAGGCGGGCTACGCGGCGGCGCAGCCGCCGTACCCGCAGGCGGCGGGCGGCTATGGGGGCGGCGAGGCCGGCTTCGACCCGGGGCAGCAGATGCCCTACGCGGCCGCGGGATATGCGCAGGGCGGCCAGGCCGCCGGCCTGACGTACCGGCCCTACATCTCCAGCGCGCCCGCGCCGACCAACCCCTATGCGCAGGCGCGCCCCCTCCAGCGCTCTGTGAAGTGCTTGTCACGTGGAATGTCAGGCTGACCTGCATCGCCCACATGCATCGTCCCCGCGCTGGTGGCAAGTCACGGCAAGCGTCAGCCTGGTGCCTGCTAAGGTGCTGGGCCCTGCTGAACACCGACCTCAGCTGCAGCATTCAGGGCAGGGCGTGCCCGGCGCCGCCCGCTCGTCGAATGGCTGCCCAGTGCCACTCTGCAGCTCCTGCTTGCCTGTCGCGGTCCCCTCATCTCCCAAATTTTACATAGCACTACGGGCCAACATTATAACCAGCATGGTCCGCCTGCTCTGTTTGTTCCAATAGCAGATGGATTGTCATGCAGATGCCTGCCTTGACCCTACCGTCCTCCCCCGCCCCTGCGTGCAGGTGCCAGGTGTGCCCTACGACGCGGCGGCAGCCGCGCCCGCCTACATTGCTGGGCCCATGCAGCCGGGCGTGGGTTACCCGGCTGCGTCCGCGGCGCTGCCGCCGCCGGTGCGCCGCCCGGTCGCGATCGAGGCGCCTGGCGGCGGTGGCGGCGGCGACGACGCCGCGCCGAGCGCGTCCCTGAGCGGTGCGCCCGCCGGCCGCGGTGGCGGCCGGCGCTACTCGGCCATGAGCGGCATGACCGCAGGCTGATCAGCACTGCCCAGTCCATGTCAGGTTTAAGTGATGTCCAAGCCCCCATAACACTAAGCAGCGCGTCTCAGCCGTGGAGCGGGCGTGGGGGGTGTCGAGGGGAACAAGAAACGCTCTGTGCGTGCCAGGCTCTGTGCAGACATCCTTGCCAAAGCTCCTTGGGCATGCAAAGGGCCTGCTATGCAGCGCCAGACTGGCTGCGTTCAGCTGCACTCAACAGTCCGGCTTTGCTTTGCACTGCTGCGACTGCATGAGCTCGAGCCCGGCTCGGAGCGGTCGCTTACTGCAGTTGGGCGTATGCGCCTATGTGCCCCGCTCCGCATGATGCTCGCCTGCCAGTCCTGTCCAGGTCAGCGCGGGGACATGTTGCGGCAGGGTTGCGGCAGGGGAGCACAGAAAGTGTGTCGTACTGTTTGATGCTGTACGTGCTGAGCCAGCGCGAGAAGCATTTGCGTCGTGCAGGTGACCAGACGTGCATGACGCTTTGCAGTGCATCACGCTTGTGAGGCAGTCGTGCAATGGGCATTCTATGTGCCAGGTCCTTCATAGGCTGCGCGCAGTGTATGTGCAACTCGATTCAGCGCGCAAGAGCACTCGCCACCGTTGGCTGTGACGCGTGCGCGCAAGCTCTGGCGCAGCAGGCAGTTCTGTTCCATGTCAGCGCAAGGCACGCTCATTGCTCATAAAGCGTGGCGCAGTGTGCACACGCGTGTGCCTCTCTCACATTGAGCGAGGTATCTTAACCTAAAGTGTCTGTGAACTTCCTGGCCAGGCGATTACTGCGCTCGGAAGGGTGTGCACTTGCAGACGTCACGCTTGCAGGCTCAGACCAAATCCACATCTTGCGAGCGGCCTAGCAACGCCATAACATGGCACCTCGTTGCACCTGGGAGCATGCGTATAAGCAGCTGGACGGCCGCCAAGGAAGGGCGCGGCAGCTTCGACCTGAACGAGGCGCCAGCGCCAAAGAATATAGGGATGCAATGACGCAACTAACGGGGCTGTGCGACACAGCAGCCGCGCCCTGGGTGCACGCCTGACCTATGAGAGTCCTTTATTCCTACCCAACACCCAACTACGACCTTCAGCGCCAGGCCAAGTGCAGCGACCATGATCTTGAGCCGTACTCATCCTTAGCTAAGCGCAATTGGAAATGACGGGGACTGGCAAAGTCCGACACGCTCCCGACGAGGCGCGATGCTGCACTGCAACCCTGGCACCAGGCCCAATGTAGCGCATGCCCTGCGCATTGCCCCCCAACCCCGACCCTGAGCGGCATGCCGCGATACGCCAACAGCGCCCCGGCAGCGCCGCTCCAGCGCTGCTCAGTGCTTCCGGTCGACTGCGCGCGCACACCGCCGCCCCCTCAGCAGGCAGCCACTGCACCAGGACGCCTCCCGACTCAACGTGCGCAGCTTCCAAGAGCAGCTGCAGCACCGCGCCCTGCCTTCGCATGCAGCAAGAAAAAGAACCTGAAAAGCCCTACAACCGCATGCCAACACGCGATGGCAGCGCGCCCTGCGCGCCAGCGCGGGCGCGCACAGCGCAGCTTCTTCTTCTCGGCCTTCAGCCGCGCCTTCTCCGCCGCGATGGCCGCCTTCTCCTCCTTCAGGCGCGCCTTCTCCTTCACGCGCTCCTCCAGCGTCTCCGGGTCCAGGTCCTCCGGGCCGTCCTGCCGGGCCCCCAGAACACCTCTCCCCTCAGGTTTCCCCTCAGGGCCTGCACGCAGGCTCGGGCACCGGGCCCATCCCGAGACTATGTGCTCACCAGCGCGGTGCGAGCCCGGCACTCTCATCTCGCACGCCCTGCGCCGCTGCTCGTGTGAGCGCAGCCTGCAGCGCGCCCAGCCAAACCGGCGCAGACAGGCCCCACCGCGCGTGCAGGTGCCCAGCGCGCCCGGCCGGAGCCGCCACGGCGCCCCCGAGGCGGATGCAGGCCGGCTCCGGCGCTCAACCCGGCATGCACCGCGGCGGCACCCGGGCCCCTGACGAGCCACAGGGCCCTGACAAAACCCCGCGCACCAGGTTGTCCAGCGACGTCAGCGAGGCGACCGAGGCGGAGCCGGCCTTCGAGGACACCAGCGACAGCGACGACACAGACGCCGCGATGTTGGCCACCGGTACGGCGACGCCGCCGCTGACGGCCACGCCGCCGTCCGCCACCATCCAGGTCTCCGAGCACAGCGCGGACGTGAACTCTGCGCGCGCGAGCTCGCAGTCAGCCGCATGCGCAGACGCGGCCGTGCGCAGGGCACGGTGCGCTGCGCGAGGGTAGCCTCTGGTTCGTGCGCTGGGCGCCCAACTTCGCGCAGCAGGCGGAGCGCTGCCGCGTGGCCAGAGGTCAGCAGCATTGCTGCTGGGCCAGCTAGTCAAGGCAGGCGCCTCCAAGCACACGTCCAGATCGACTGCTGTGGTGCGAGCAAGCAGGGCCTGTCCGAAGCACCGGCGCGGCCGGTGGCACCGCACGCTTGCCCGCGCGACGAGCGCTCGGCCTGCGTCGGGCGGCGGGGCGCGCGCGCGCCTGAGTTGTGCGAGATCATAATGACGGCGCCCTGGAAGTCGTTGATGGCGGCGGCGAGCGCGCCGAGCGACTCGCGGTCCAGGTAGTTGGTCGGCTCGTCCAGCACGAGCAGGTGCGGGTTGTTCCACATCGCCGCCGCCAGCACCAGCTTCACCTTCTGCCCGCCTGCGCGCGCGCAGCCAAAACTGGCTCAGCCCCGCTGCCGGCTGGTGCCTGCAGCACGCGGGCGGGCTGCGCTGGCTGCCTCCGCCGCCAGCGCGGCTAGGCCCTCTGTAGGCCACCCCCCCAAGTCCGGGCACGAGGTCCCCCTTTACGGGCCCCAGACAGGGTCTGGCATGTGTGCGGTGCGCTGCCCTGGCGGCGCGTGCGCATCCGGCCTGCTCAGCAGCGCGCTGGCTGACACGAGGGCGGCCGCCACATCAGCTCGCCTGCCACACGCGCACCCCAGGAGCAGCATGCCCACTCCCGCATGCGTTACGCGCCGCGCATAACGCATGCCGCGCGCCCCTGGCCTGGCGCGCATGCCCCGCACGAGCGCGGCCGGGCATGCACAGCGGCCGGCGCGAGCCGCGCACCAGACAGGCCCAGGATGGCGTTGTGGTTGGTGATCTCGGCCTCCATGCCAAAGTCCTCCAGGTGCTGCTGGATGGCGTCCTTGCTCAGCGGGCGGTAGCTCTGCGCGGCGCGCCCAGCCACACAGCGCGTCAGCGCGTCGCAGGGCCCTGCCAGGTGGAATGAGCAGGAGAGCAGCTCAAGCAGGGTCACAGCGCCACGCTCGCTTGCAGCCGCACCACAGCCTGCTCTGCCTTGCACCACCATGGTAACGCAGCCAGGCGCTCCAGGCGGAGGGGGCTGCAAGCGTGGCAGGGCATGCATGCAAGCATTCCTGGCTGCAGCTGGCCTGAGCAGCGCACGCTGTTGAGCTTGGGCAAGGGCGCGCTCTCAGGTGGGCTGCACCTTGCTGGCAGCGATGCGGGCGTCCAGGTCGTTGATCATCTTGGTGTAGCCCATCCCCTCCAGCCTGCACGCACGCAGGCAGTGAGCCATTCCTACATCGGAGTGCGCTGCAAGGTCAAGCAACCACATGTGCAGAAGCATGTGCAGTCACAGTGAGCAGGCACAACGGCCGCTGACCCTGAGCGACAGGTGACCGCAGGGCGCGCATGGGCCTGGGGCGCACTCGACCTTCATGATCCACTTGTTGTGCCTGGGGTCGCTGGGCATGCCCCACCACTTGACCTCGTACTCAAAGTCGCGCTTGGCCTTGCGGCGGCCCAGGAGCGCCTCCACCACCAGCTTGCCCTGCACACCGCGCACACGGGGGTTTATGCACTCACTCACACACTCATACAGGTGGATCTATGCCAAGCAGCCCCGCCACCATAGTGCTCCAGCTCTTTGCATGTCTGTACGCACACTCTACTTTGGCGCGTGCCCACGTAAGCCCTGCGCTGTGTTGTTGGGATCGTCCATACGAGCAGCACGGCCTCCCGCCTTGCAGACCCAGCCCCAGCCTTACAATTGACGCCTGACAAGTCCAGCTCACCGCTTTGATGTCGGCGTCCTTCTGCGCGGCCTCGGCGGCGGTGATCTTGCGCGTGACCTTCTCCAGGCCCTCGCGGTCCTCGCCCGACTTGAAGCGCCACCAGAAGTAGTCCGCCGGCGTGCTCTTCAGGTGCTGCGCGCGCGCGCGCACACAGCCACCTTCGCCGTCTGCGGGCGCAGCAGGAGCCGCGACGCGCCAATGCTTGCAGGCTTGGGGCTGCGGGTGGCCGGCACACGGTGGCGCGCGAGGTGCGGTCCACGCGGGCAGAGGCGGGCGCACGAGCTCGACGTGGTGGAAGGCGTGCTGCGCGACGTAGGCCACGCGCAGGTTGGGGTGCTTCCACACCACGCCGTCCTGCGGGAGCCACACACCCGGCTAGATTAATCCATGCGCTGGTCACTCCTGGTGCCAGGCAATGCGGACATGCACGCGCTCTCCTCGGGGCGCCAGGCGTGTGCAGCGCTGCCTTGACCGGCATTGTCAAATGCGTCGCGAGGCAGGGCGTGTGCCGCATGGTCGCGTGATATGCTAGAGAGACATGTGAAACAGCGTAAAATGAAGTGCACACCATGCGATATAAATCTTGCATCGCAGCATTTCTGTTTGATCGTAAAGGCCCAGCATGATCGCGACGCTGCGTGCTGCCAACAGCACTGTGATGCTCGAGCGCAGGCTGCACGTAAGGCAAACAAGCAAGAGTTGGTCATCACCTCAGGCTCAAGCTCGCCCGTCAGCAGCTTGATCAGCGTGGACTGTGCAGCGCACACCCAGGCTGTCAGTCCTCAACCTTCACAACACCATAAGTACATTTGTGGCATTTGCAACCCAGGAGTGCTTGCGACAGAGTTGCAGCGGGCTCACAGAAGGAACGATCGCGATGCTCAAGGAGCTCCCCTGCAAGCTTGGACAAGGGTGCCAGCCTGGCCGCATGCTGCTCGCAGAGCAGCTACATGTCGAAGTTGACTTGTAAACGCGTCTATTTGCACTCTGCACAGGCGCGGCACAGCTGCGCACCTTGCCAGCGCCGTTCGCGCCGAGCACGGCGATGCGGCTGCTGAGCGCGACGCGCACATTCACGTCTGAGAGCTGCTGCGTGGCACGGCCCGGGTAGGTAAAGCTCACCTGCGAGCGCACGCAGCTGCTGTTGTGAGCATCCGTGAGAGCAACCTAGCTTCCATACTTACCACGAGCACACCACTTTGCACCTTTGGTACATGCATCAAAGCACCAGCACCGGTAAGCGAACCATTCTACACCAGCGTGCGCATGCAATCTCCATGAAGCGCAACAAAAAGGAGAGGTGTGCAGGTGCAGACAGCGTGGCATCACGCACGTTGGTCATCTTGGTGATGGCCTGCGAGCGGCCCTTGATGCCCTCCAGGAACCCAGGCCGCGGGAAGACAAACTTCAGCGTGGCGGCCGACAGCTCGTAGTACGTCCGTGCCTCCGGCTTCACCTGAGCCCACAGCAAAGGCGTCACAGCAGGCCTGCCACAAGTAGAGCTCCGTGCAACCATGCACACTGGCCAGCCCATCGATGGTAACCTGGGGCGGGCAGTCATACCTCATACCGCAGCTTACTTGATCCCGCCATGCGATGTGTGAAGACTAGGTCACGATCGACATCAGCAAATTCTATCAAAAGAGACCGGCAGCGCGCCTTGACAAACTCGGACAGGTTGCCAGGATAGTGCACGAGCTTCTTCTCCTCGTAGTGGATGATGTCTGTGCACACGTTATCAAGGAACCCTGCACGTGCGCACCCGACCGCATCAGCAGCCTGTGCGTAGAGCACAGGACCTGCACAGCAGCAGTCCCCGCGAGCAGCGCCGCCGTCATGCGTGCGTGCGATGCAGGCGTCCAGGGCGTGGCGTGCCCGCGCTGCGGCGACGCGCGGCGCACCCGAGTCGTGTGACACGATCATGGAGGACACCTCCGGGATGTTGGTGAGGTAGTGCTCGAGCCAGGCCACGTTGGTCACGTCCAGGTGGTTGGTCGGCTCATCCAGCAGCAGGATGTCCGCCTTCATCAGCATCGCGCGCGCTGCCGCTCCCCAGCCTCCCAGTCAGCGCGCCGCCTCTCAGGTGACACAGCCTGGTGCGTCGCGGGCGATGCTCGCACAATGCGAGGGCTTGCACAGTGTTGCTGGCAGCCCGCTGCTGTGGCCAGTGCTGTGGGTGACAACACAACACACCTCCTGATTTTCACCACACGAAGCGGGTTTGTATCACCCTGCGGAGCACCTATGCGCTCTGTGGCCTGGCCGCGCAGGCCTCCATGCCTTCCCCCACGCAAGCTTGCAGGGAGGCGGGCTCCCTGCAAGCGCGCGCGCGCGCGCACCGAGCGCGAGCTTCATCTTCCAGCCGCCGGACAGCGAGGCGACGGGCGAGCCGCGCAGCGCGCTGTCAAAGCCCACGCTGGCCAGCGTGTCCTCCACCTGCGGGCGCGTCGGCTGGCTCGCCTCTGCGCGCGCGCGCCAGCCGCGCACGTCAGAGGCGGTGGCAGAGCCTCGGCAGCCTGGCCTGTGTGCGCGCCCGCCAGCGCCCTGGGTTGCCTGGCTCTCCCTTGCGTGCGCGCCTCCACATGTTGAGCATTGGTGCAACTCCCATGCGGAATCGGCAAGGTAGTGATGCGCAACACGAGGCCGCTTGCAGCGCTTGTAGCAACACACATATTGTGGACGGCGACAGAACAAGTGCAGGCGTTGACCGCTGGCAGCATGTCGTTCCTAACGGTCCCTCACCGACGTTCCAGGCACTTTCTGAGCATGGCACGCCCGCCGCAGCAAGAGCGCAGCACGAGGGGCGCAGCGCGGCGGACCCTGCAGCGACTTGTCGCCGTGGACAAAGTCCACCACGGGCGTCCCTGCCTCGGACGCGTCGATGTCGTGCTCCACGTACACCGTGCGCAGCACGTCGCGCGGCGGGAAGCCCTGCGCGTCACGAACACCTGTCTTGAGTATGGGCTGACACCCTGGTCGGCTGCAGGTCCACCGTACTTGCACTACAAACTGTTCCACAGCCGGGCTCAGCCACATGGTATGCCTGTGACCTGTCAGCTAATATAGATTTCTGGCCAACAAAGCAATGTCATACATTTTGCTACATCTGAACGCAGAGGTGCCCGCACGTCAAGCTGCCCGGCAGCAATGGCGCGCATCAGCGTCGACTTGCCGGCGCCATTGGCGCCGCACAGGCCGTACCGCCGCCCGCGGAACAGGTGCAGGATGGTGTTCTTCAGCAGGATGCGCCCGCCTGTGGAGCACATTCACCTGCTTTCCTCTCTGTCACACAGTCTCGTGTGCAACTGCCTCACTGCCTGCCACCACACGCTGCTCCTGTGGCAAGGGCAAGGGAGGACAGGAGCAGCCGCGCAGAGAGATTCACACCGCCTGCATGTGCAGCGCCGCAAGCGCACACCAGGGCGGAGCTGGTCCACGCGCGCTGTAAGCGCGCAGCGCCGTATGAGCGGCAGGGGCGCAGACGCAGCGCGCACCATAGGCCAGGCTGAACTCGCAGTCGCACAGCTCCTCGCCCTCCTGCTTCTTCAGCGCCTGCAGCGCCCCGCCTGTCTGGTCACAGGCCAGCCGGCGTCCTGGGACTGGTCTTGAACCGGCTGTCGTACCGAGTGAGCGCGTCTTTCCTCAGGCCTCCTGCCATGAGCAGCCAGGCGCTTGCATGCATTGCCGCACAGGTGGCAGTCACACGGAATTGGTGTAGCATCACACGGCGGTGCAAGCAGGAGTGCGAGCAGCAGCGCCCAGCTGCCGCCTCGCGCGGCACGCGCGCGCACCATTTCCTCCATCCCGTCGCTCAGCAGGTCGCCGGTGGACGCGTGGCCCTTCACGCGCAGCAGCGACGCGTGCGCCTGGCCCGCCACCTCGCGCAGCTCCGGGTCGGCCGCGTCCTCCGACACCTGCGCGCCGCGGCAGGGCCTCAAGAGCGCGCCGCGGCAGGGCCTCAAGAGCGCCCACGCGCCTGCCTGGCCCACTAGCCGGTCGCAGCGCCGGGTCGGCCGCGCCCTCCGGCACCAGCGCGCTGCAGCGGGACCTCAGCGCCTGGTCCCCAGACCTATGCAGCTCCAGGCCCGCGGCCTTTTGACACCTGCGTGTCGCAGCAGGCTGCAAGGCCCCTGCGGCTGGCCCGCAGCACGCCCATCGCGCGCCAGCCCCTCGCAGCCCGCCATGCATACCTAGCAAAGCTGGTCACCAACGTTAGACCAACCCAGGCTCTGCGCCTCAAAGCTGCTGGCCGGCACAGCGCGTGCATACCCAGAACCCTTCAAGGGGCGCCGCTGCCCCCCCATGAGCACATGGACGGCTGCCAAGGCCTTCCCTGCGTCACCTCCGCCCCCGGGCACACCCCACCCGTATGGCCTCTTGATTGCGCCCGCATGGGAGCCATGGCAGCCGAATTTTTATTTCGCCACATCAGAAGGTCCAGGGAGCAGGCAGGTGCGCGGGCGGCGGGCGCGGCGGGGCGCCCCACCTTCCTGACCTCCGGCAGCAGCCGCGGCAGGAACGGCGCCGCGTCCGCCGGGTTGAGCACCAGCTTGCTCATGTTGTTGATGATGATGCTGGCCTTGCGCTTGACCACGCTGTTCCGCTCCCGCAGCGCCTTGACCTGCGCCGCCCGCCCGACCCTGTTCCTATCGGCCTGCTGACGTCACATGCTCCACCGCTCACGCGGCGGAGCACCGCGGGCCGCCGCCAGCCAGTGCCTGCACCAACACTCCTCTCACCAGGCACTGGCAGCAGCACCAGTCACTCGCTACGGCCCTGGGCCCGCGAGCTGCTGCCTGCCAGCGCGTGCAAGCGCGCGCGCGCGCACCAGCAGCGGCACCATGACCGCCAGCGCGGGCGCCTCGATGGTCTGCACGAACGTGGTCGCGCTGAGCTTGCCCACGATGTCGGGCACCTCAGCCGGCCGCACGATGCACGACACGAGCGCCGGGATAAAGGGCTCCAGGTCGCGGTTGCCCATCACGCCGCACACGCGCTCCATCGCGGCCCGCGCCGCCACCTGTCGCCGTGTGCGAGCGCGCTATCAGTCCGCGCTCGGCCGGCGCGCGCGCCGTCTCCCCGTACACGGTTCCCGCGCAGGAGCCGGGCGCCGATGCGGCCCTGTCAGTGTGTCTGCCCCGCATGCTGGCAGGGTGCACTGTCAACGGCCTGCGCCTCCTCAGCGCGCCAGGCAGCACCCCGCAGCTCAGTGGCACCGCTCGCCCGCGCCGCGCGGCGGCGCGCCAGCTGCAGACACGCAAGTGCACAGGACCAGCCTCAGCCCTCTGCTCTAATACAACCTACCCTAAACACGCGGGGCCGCCGCACACCTTGACCTGGTCCTTGGCGTCGACCATGCACTCCGACACGCGCGGCACGACGTCCGGCAGGCAGGCCGCCAGCGCGGCCGGCGCCTCCACCGCCAGCCGCTCCAGCAGCCGGCAGCTGCCCACCTGCCCGAGCGCGCCGCGCAGCTCTCAGCGCGGCCTCGGCGTCTCGCGTAAGTGCAGCCTGCAGGGCACTGCGTTGCCGGCGCCATGCACGGCAGCGGCGCCGTGTGCATGCATGGGACCCACAGGCGCGCTGTCTGCGCTTCGAAAGCCCCGCAGGCGCTTGCAAGTTGAGCCGCATGTCGAAACAATCCCAGCAGCCTGACACAGCAGCGGCCTCGAGGCCGGAAATGCTGGCACCAGTCATGCCAAGAGCGTACGCGGCAACGGCAGGGTCAGCGCGCGCCTTGGTCTGCCAGGCACAGGAGGGCGCCATGCCGTCCAGCAGAGCGGCAACGACCGCCGGCACGCTGCGCGGCTGCAGGTGCGCCGCCAATGCAGCGATCGCGCCGCCGGCGGCCTCGCGCACGCTGGCGGCCTGCGCACGCGGGCTAGCGGATTATACCGGCTGCGCTCCAGGGGTGGAGCCGCGGACGGTGCCCGCTGGTGGTCGCCGCACTGCTGGAGCAGACGCAATTGGAAAGTGCACACGTGAAATGACGGATCACCTGTACCTCTCCAAGGAGCTAGTATGTTTGCCAGCTGCTCATAAGCAGCGGAAGAGATTAGCGGCACCACAGAGGGGTGCCGGAGGCTCGCGCCTTGTCGCCCTGGCGCTCCAGCAGCACAGGCAATGCGCGCACGAGGTGCGGCTCCGCGGCGGGCCCGCCGCACTCGGCCAGCGCGCGCAGGCCCTGCAGCGCATCCGCGCGCGTGGACGGCGAGGCGGCATCCCCCGCGCCCGCCACTAGCCGCTCCAGCAGCCCGCCCGCCTGCGCGCATACACACCCATTGGGCACGAGCAGGCAACGGCCGGGGCTTCGGCACACCTGCCGCCGCCACCTGGCCGTACTGGCAGCCCGCCAGTGGCCGCTTCCCCTAGGTCCCGGCGGTTGCGTGCCTTGCAGGGTGCAGTCTGCAGACACGCAGAATCACCAGCAGGCTCTTAGGCTCTATGTAATGGAAACCGAGCAGCGCGTGGCGCAATGCTGCGTCCCTCGTGCGCCTCTCAGCACCTGCAGGTCGGCGGCGAGCGCCGCCGGCGCCGCCGCGCAGCCGGCCGCCGCAGCGCGCTCCACAACCGCCTTGGCCTCGCGCCCGACTTCTGTGTGCGGCTCCCACGCCGCGGCCGGCGCAGCCGCCGCCGCGCCGCCAGCCGCCCTCGCAGCAGCCGGCCGCGGCACCGGGCTCACCGGCGGCTTGCCCGCGCTGCCGTTGGCGGCCACCTCGGCTGGGCGCGCCAGGCGCGCCTTGTCTGTCGGCGTCAGGAAGGGGTTGCCCTTGGCCAGCGGCGCCGCCGCGCCAGGGGCGGCGCCGTTGGCCTTGTCGGACGGCTTTGCGAACGGGTTAGCCTTCCGCTTGCCCTCTGCCAGGGGCACGGCAGGCGCCATCTAGCCCCGGCCGTGCAGCCGCGGCTGCGTCCTGCAGGCCCGCTGCGCAGCCGTAGGCGCCTGGCACGCGCAGGCAACTTGCGTCAGCGACACGACGTCACACAGGTAGAGAGCAAGCGGCTCTCCCGCACTATGCTCCAGAGGCTGCGCTCGCTGCGATGCAGCTTCTCAGTTGAAAGCCTGCCGCCGCAGCTTTGCACCAGTCACCGCCGACGGCTGCAGCTCAGTATCTTGGGCACACTACCTCCTCCCTGCATGCGCCTGCGACACTTTCAACAGCCATCTGCCAGGCGCTGCACCTTGCTGCAGCGCAACAAGAATATTTTCGCAACACATGGAGCACGCATGCAGCCTCTCCTGTCTGAACAGATTCCAGCGTAGTGACCGAAACTGCACTTAGTGTTACTCACACCTTTCTTGCCTCTCGCAGGAAGCGATTTGAAGGTGCGCCTGGAGCGAGTTGAAGGCTGCACTGCACGCAAGCTCAAGCAGTGTATACACTTGCGCAAAGCGCACTCGAGCGCAGACAACTGTGTAAGACCAGGAGAAGCACCGTTTCTTGAGCGCACCACTCCACACCCTAGGTCTCCAGGTCTCACGCTGCTGCTGTTGACTGGTGCATTCAGTGAATTTATCTCCATAAATGTATTTCTCCCCACAGAGCGCAGCAGCAACCTTGCTCACATACTGGGTTACAAGCCGCCTCTCTGCACACGTTGTTGTCTCGGGCTCACGGTCTTACACCATACAGCTGTCAAACCAACACAGCGTTAGCAACACCCCTATCACGTCTGGCCTAGCTAAGCGTTCTCCCGCCCCGCTCGCGATCTTATCTCTCACTCACTCCCCAAATCACTGCCTCGCTCAATCCCCGAACAAGCTCACCCTCCTCTCAGTATTTGATATACAAAGCCGTAAAACTTCAATGTCTCGTTCCGTGCATTCCGCACAGCAGCTCAGGGTTCCTGTGGAGCACATGCGCAGTAATGCTTAAGTGGCAATACTGCGGTCTGGGCTACATGCCCTGCTGGCATCCATTTACGGGGGGAGCAAGGCCTCGCGCAACGCAGCATTTCTGCAGCGTGAAGCCCCTTGCACATGCGCTGTCGCAGCCCAAAGTGTCATAGCGCACCCAGCAACTTGTGCACGGGCGCACACAGCCGGGTGGGTGCGCCGACACAAACCTACAGAATAACCCAGAGGCTGCTGCAGTGATGATGCAGCAGGGTCGCATTTAAGCCAGCATGCACTGATGGTGTGACGGGCCTGCACATGGGCCCTGCGCAAGTATGTACGCAAATCCTGGACTCCTCAGGCCGAAGCCGCAAGCTACCGGGAACCGGCGGACGTCAACAAACAGCGTGGACTTGAGCAGCAAACGCCGCGACCGTATACTTCAGCGACAGCGTCTCGATGCTGGTGGCAGCGACCAGCACTCACCCGCCCTGTCGCTGGCCCCTCCTTCAGCAGACGCCAAGGCGACCTGCCCTGCACATCGCCAGCAGGGCATGACAGCGGCAGGCTCTACGAGATACGCGGACAGCGGCAGGCTCTGCGAGGAGCGCAGAGCCTACACCGGCAGATTGGCCACAGCTGCAGGAGCGGCCGCCGCAGCGGCCGGCGGCTGCTGCGGCAGCGGCTCGGCGTCGGTGAAGAGCCGCAGGACCATGTTGTAGCCCTCCGCCTGGCCCTTCTCCAGCAGGTCGACATCGGTGCAGACGGGGCTGATGAACGAGGCTGCGGCGCCAGGGAACGCGGGGAAGACATGCGTCCCAGCAAAGTAGGGCCGCTTGTACGAGTCGGGGTCCAGGGCCTCGATCTGCGCGGCCGCGCGAGCGGGCTTGCCAGCCTCCCGGCAGCGCCCCATGCGCTCCTGTGCGCATGGGCCCCTCCCAGGCTGGCGCAGTGCGCAGGACCCCCCTGTGCACTTCTCCTGGACACATGGGCGCCGCCGCGCAGAGCGTACAGCACACGGCGCTGCTAGCGGCGCCCAGGGCTGCTCAAGCATGCTTTCTCTGCTGCGCCCGGCTGCTGCCCAGGACTGCTCGAGCGCGCAGCAGAGCAAAGGGCAGAGCGGCAGGCTGGGCGGGCGGCGCACCAGCATGTCCTCCACGGTCGCGCCAAAGCCCGCCACATTCTCGGCCTCCTGCTTCCAGGCGGGCAGCATGTACGCCGGGCTCATCACCGCGCGCTTGATCGTGGTCGCCATGAGGTCGTCCACCAGCTTGGTCAGGCGGCTGGGCAGGTACGGCGGGCGCGTGCAGAGCGCGAGCACGTGCGTGCAGCCATCGGCGATCGCTGCGCGGAAGGGCACCGGCTCGAACACCGCCGCGTCCACCAGCCGCAGGCCGCGGTGCTCCACGGGCCCGCCCGCCACCTGCCGGCGCGCGCGCGCGCGCGCTTCAGGAGGCGCCCGCACGGCAGCGCCATACGCGCTCCTACACCTGCTGAGGGGAGTGGAGCTGGTGCCACAGGGGCGCTGCACATGTGCGGGGACCTCCCCTCCGCCCGCCAGGTTCAGGCGCAAAGTCAGACCGGAGTCAGGTGCGAGCAGGGAGGAGCAGCGCACCTCGGGCACGTTGGCAGACGCGCGCAGGCAGGTGGACAGGTCCGCGGCGTCACGGAAGTTCTCCAGGATGACAGGCTGCAGCGTCTCCAGGCAGCTCGCGACCACCTTGAGCGGCACCGGCGAGGCGAGCACGGCGTCCCAGTCGAGCGGCTTGTCGCGCACCATCACCTCGTCCAGCAAGAAGCCCAGGTCCAGCGCAGGCGCTGCACGCACGCTCCCACTCGCTCTCGTCAGCGGCCTTTCAGGGTGTCTCTGTTGGACAAGCAAAACTGCCAATGCTGGTTATTTCTAGGCGAGTGATGATAACAGCAGTGGCACTGCTGTTGTCATGCAAACAGATGCGGGGCCGGGCATGACACCCTGCAGCAGCGCTGGGGGAATGCCATACCATACATGCATGAAATTGTCCCACGCCCTACGATATTGACCAGACCAGACATGCACGGCCCGGTGCGCGTCGGCTATGCATGCATGCGTATGGGCCGCACTGGTAGCCCGCTCGCCGCGGCGCGGCACGAGGCGGCGCAGGTCCACAAAGCGCCGGTTGGCGATGTCCTCGCAATAGATGTTCACGCCCTCGCGCTGCCCGCTCAGGAAGTACGTTGCGTTGATCGCGCCCGCGCTGCTGCCGTACACCGCATCAAATGCGTCCCTGTACGCACCACAGCCGAGGAGCGCCTCACTGGCAGGCAGCTAGCGGTCGGTCCTGGCAAGGCTCCTCAGGCCAGAATGTTCCCTTCCCACCCCGACGCTTCACTCACCTGCTTTCCGCTACCACATCAGGCCAGCCAGGCAGAGCCAGCTAAGGAAAGCATACAAGCCAGCCACACGCACGCGTGCTGGTGGGGGGGGGGGGGGGGGGGGGGGGGGGGGGGGGGGGGGGGGGGCGGG
>JAABUO010004327.1_pt1 | contig 16734 bp, 15 predicted proteins | sample 5559291 | NCBI WGS metagenome assembly JAABUO01 (sample SAMN10711878, study PRJNA513372) | rock metagenome | isolation source: Antarctica rocks | place: Antarctica: Victoria Land, Finger Mt sud | reverse complement strand
TACCTGCTTACAGCCTACTGTGTTCATCATGGGAATGTGCAAACACACCAGATCATACCAAAAGGAGGCACTAGATGTACACAGTGCGTCTTTGAGTGTGCAGTGCAATATGATATTGACGCCAAAGGCAGCCTCATGTGAGGCCCACTTGTAGCTCAAATGTTACGGCACCAGTTCATATGCAGGCTAGAAGCTTTACGTTGCTTTGGTGTGGTGTTCAGGTGAGCGGTCACAGCCAAGCAGCAGGGGATCAGCTACGGCCAGCCCATTATCATCCTGACCTGCATGGGTGCATATTATTGTGAAACAAGAGCCCGGGCCTTTGCAACTACTGCAGTGTTGCAACTGCTGACTACTTACCATTACAACCGCTAATTCACAAGGACATTGTGTGTTTCAGCACACATCCAGTGAAGAATTGGCTGACATCTGCATCCAGCTTGACACAGGTGGGGATGAGCAAAGTGGACATGGCATCCTGAAAAGATCTAATGGAAGCTGACATGCATAACTCATGAATGGTGCTTACCTCCAACCTCAAATGTATTCAGCTTCACAATGCGGGCCAGCCTGTCCTTGTCTACCTCACCTTCTTCCCTGCCCTCTGCATCTGCGCACCATCAACAACAGGCTTTGCACAGCAGCATGACAGACAGAACTGTGAAAAGGCCATATTCTCCCATGGTCTGAACTCTTCATCCCCTGGGGTATGGTGACTTGCTTGAGGACATGGTGACTGCTTAAAGTCCCTCCAATGCTGCATTGCTGGCAAGTTGCACATCACACTTACAGCAACATACAATAACCTCATCCATCCTACCCTGCCAATGGTGGCGCTGCAACCCAACTCTCAGCAATCATGCTGCATATGAAGTCACAGTCTAGTTGCATGCTAATAAGGCTGTTGTATCCTGAAGGCTTGCGTGTAGGTGCTCCAAAATCTTCAGTGCGATTCTCTCTGGCTCCCTGGAAGAGAGTCACAGCTGGGAGCAGCTGCAAGCTTTGCTCTGTGCCATCAATCAAAACATGTAGCTTCTTCAGTGCACCTGGGTCTTTCTCAGCCAGCTCTGTCAATTGTTCCAGCAAACTGCCACGTGTCTCTCTTGACTGCCGACAGGAACAACTTGATAGATCATATAGATAGGAGATGGGACAGTCAGCATGGCCGGCCCAAGCAAGCAGCATGCAGACATGCAGACCTGTATCTGCAAAGTGACTGATGCATCACGCCTCCATCCTGCACAGGTTATGTAACTGTGTGCCCGCAGTCTAAGATGTGGAATGCCATATGCTCCACAGGTTACTCTGACTGGTGTGCTTGCTGCGTCAGGGTCAAAGGTACAGTCCCTACCAGACATCCTAAACAACAGTCAGCCTCCAGCTGTATTGGATGCTTGCTTGCAATAGCCAGAGGATGGCAGGCTACCAACAGGTCACCCTTTGCACATGCCCCGCTCACCACTACCCCTCACCCTTTACCTGCACTGCTATGCGATGTCATGAGGGCTACATGTTTATGTTGCCAGCATGCTCTCACTTCAAGCATTAACTGGCTTCCACGTGCCGATGTGCTGCCAGTTGCTGACTAGCAGCTTTGGTACATGACTCACAGACGCTACTTTTGTTGATGCCATTGTAGCAGGCTGCATACACACAGTGAGATTGCTCAAATTGCAAAAGCAGATTTTAACGTTGCCACAGGGCATGTGCCAGAGTGCAGCTTGTACCATGCGCTGACCTTGGGTATGCTTGATGCTAAGTTTAGGGCTGGTGTAGCTGGAGAATGACCTCCAGTCTGCTTTATCCTCCCTGAGGTATAATTGCTCAGCTGTGTACTCCCCTTGTGACTGCTGCAACCTTTCCTGTGCTGGTGCCAAGTGCACTTTAGCTATGCGGTCCCTTGGTTCCTGCCATGCCAAACTCTTATGAGCTCGCACAGAACTTGCACTGTAGACCTCATCTAGAGGAAAGCAGAAGCAGGATGGGGACAAGGGTTAGGGCTCATGAAGCCTCAATCATTAATTGCCTTTGTCAACGCCAAACAAGTCCAAGTACCCACGGTGCATCAGGTGTTGCAGCATCTGAAAGGGTGCATCAGGTGTTGCAGCATCTGGAAGTGTGCTGCAGGCTGGCAGTGCAGTACAGCAGATCACACCAGTTGAGTAGCTGTTTGTAAGGATACAAATGCACTATGGTATTTCTCCAGGTGCATGTATGCTACTCCAGCCCGACAGAGGCACTTGAAGTGCCCTGGGTCAGATCTGAGCACAGCTTGGGCACATACTAGGGCTGGCTTCCATTCTTGCAATTTGAGGTGAGCAGCAGAAAGGTTGCTCAAGACTGGAGTCTTCGAGCGTGTGCTGCAAGCACTCTCTGTACTTGGCTTTTGCAGCAGCATACTGGGCTGCTCTGCAGCAGCAAATGTAACTGCTTTGCGAAGTGTCGAGGGCTTGATGATTCACAGTGGGCGATTTAGAACGTTCGGTCCGTATGGGGCATGGCCAGAAGGATGCTCATCCGGATTGTCTGCCTTTAAGCACTCAGACGGTCTGCCTTTCGATCATTGGTACCTGAAAAGCTGGTTCCCTTGCAGCCTGATTGCCTGAACGTCTGTCATTGCTTGTTGTGCTTATCGTGAGACTGCACGGTCAGTGAATCGTGCTGGTGTTTTTCAGGTGGGCGCTGGAGGCCGAGAGGTCAAGGTTAAATCCTCTGTCATGGCAAATGCAATCCACTGAACACTTAGGTTTCGTCTCGCTAAGCGCTGCTTTGAGCAGCCACACTGGGAACAGGACAGCGCTCAGCCTAGATCGCTCTGCGATTTGGCTAGCGCTGCGAATTTTGGCGTTGACTGCTCCGAATCATGCCTCACAACGTACTTTACTCAATCAGTGCTTGTTGATTAGTAATGCGAGGGGCTGGTAGCGCAGTTCTTGCCTTTGTCAAACGAGCAGATTGTGAGCAGTTTCTGCCAGATTCGAGAGGCGTGTCGCTAGTGTCTTACCGCAATAGGAAATTTTGAATTGCTGTGCTCGTAAGCAACATCGCATTGGCCGCAGGCCGTACAGATTTGTCAGGTGCTGGGGCGTTTCAGTCTCCATCCTGTGGGGAGCCTGTCGACATTCTGAAGGTGAGCGCGTCTCAGCGGACATGCATCACATTCCCGCACACCACGCTTATACTTGAAGCAGTCTGTTGTGTCGTGTACAAAAGGGTGAGGTTGGCGCGTACAGGCTTGTCTTAGCTTGGCTATGGCGGACAGATCATATCTCTTCAGCTGACCGTCTGACTGCGGGACATCGTGTGCACCTCCCACGTATGCTTCGCGTCTATGCACCACTCTTTTGTTCGATTTGGGCAGCGGGGTTATAAGATTTTTTTGACAACAGCTTGTTGCACCTGTGAGTGTGCAGTGAAACACAGGCGCTCTGAAACTGTGCCATGATGTTCAGTTCTTTCATGAGCTGGGTCGTGAAGTCATGACGCAAGCTATTGAAATCTATTATCGTAGTGCAAGCTTCTTGCAATCTGACAGTCGCTAAGAGTGCAGCAGGTCAGGTACTTTTCACCATTGTCCTGTCAGCTTTGAGCCATCTGACGGTCCTCCTATTGCTGCAAACATGCAGGTGTTGGCCCACAGTGCTGACCCTTCAGTCTATCTCACACTAATTTGCCCGTGCAATTGAGGACCTTCTGACATAGTCGAACAGCAGCGATCGTCGGCACTTTCAACAAAGCTCCAATGACAATCTCAAGTTGTGGTCACAAAGTGGGATCTGTGAGTGTGGTAACAGCCATGGTGACTGTTGGTCTGGTTGCCTTTTGTTTCCTTGCCACCCCTGGATGGACTAGGAGTAGTCAGACACCTTGTTTCATGACACAACAAGCCTGGCAGTCCAGATCTGTCAAGCCAAACTCAGTACCACTCTCAGCCATCGTCTTCTACGGCAGAAGGCACCATGTCAGGGTGCTGGATAAATACTTGAAACAGAATCTAGTGTCAGTCGGTGGCTTGCTACAAGAGGTGTCCTGGCCCACTGTCTCTAACTTTGCAACATGCCTTGCTTCAGCATTCAGCAGTGTTGCTGCAACATTCTCTGGCAGGATCGATTTACATTGCTATAAAGCACAACTACCACTCCATCTTCTCATGCCTGTGCCAGCAGGACAGCAGTGTATGGTGAGGTGCAGGTGCTTTGGTTTGTGCACACAGAGGATGCTGAAGATATTCACTGGCTCAACCAAACCTTGCTCCCCAGTGAGCCTCAGTACTACAAAGCTGCAACCTCAGGCAGGTTTCTCCTGGTCAGTAGATTGAGCCAAGAGATCCTGGACACCCTCTCCTACATGCCTCAGCAAATGTCCTGTGTGTTGATGTTGCATTGCAACATTCATGTATTGATGCTGCATTGCCATATTCTTCCTGTACAGCATCTTACATGCAGCAATGTCTGCAAGGTTTGGCATCCTGCGTGGATGTTGAGCAGTTTAGTCACCGTATTGGCTCAAACAAAGTGTTGGCACATTTCGCAAACATGTTGTCATTTCATGCGTCCTGCCTCATCTGTACATCTGGTGCTATATTGCTATTTCATGTGGTGAGGCCAATGCTTGGGCTTGCAGCTGCTTATATGGGGCCATCTGACAACAGCAACACACATCAGACCAACCTTGAAACTGTTCTTTGCTTGCAGGCAATTTTTCATCCTTTTACAGAGAGCTGGAAGACAATAGGTACTACGTCAAATTTGACGACGACATTATGTACATCAGGAGAGGAACCATTGAGGCTATGCTGCATGAGAAGCTTCAAAACCGTTACTGGATGGTGTCGGCAAATGTGATCAATCACCCAGGTAACGGTGTAAGGGTCACTGTTACAATGTGATCTCTCTCCCTCTTCACTGTGTGAGCTGTCTTGTGCCTGCATCTCCTGTCCCTGTCCCTCTTCAACTCCAATGTGTGTACATGTATGCCATCAGGCTCCAGTATCAAGGTGGCAAAGCATGCCTATTTTCTGTGCACAGCAAGCTTGCTCAACAGCCAATGCCTGAACCAGCCTTGCCTGTCTGCCTGATCGTGGTTTGCGGGATGCAGTGTTGAGTCATGTGCACGCTTCCCTTGGCGCCCTCCAAACGTATAAACAGCAGGGCAGGGAATTTGTGCTGGGCAACTCCTCTTTCCTGGAGGGGTCCCCTTTTATGTCAATGGACGGCGACCCGCATGGCAAGTGTGCACTTGGCAGCATGGAGTGTGCTGCCATCTCCCACTACAACTTCTTAGCCAACATTGACAAAGAAGGTGGCTTGGACAAGTACGATTTTGGCACCTGGGACTTCAATGCCTTTGATGGTTATCCAAGATGGAGTATCAACACCGTCATCTTTAAAGGCAGTGACCTAAACAAAGAGGAGATTTTACCAGATGATGAAAAGTCAATTGCTGTGTTGTTGCCAGAAATGAAACAGGTGCACTCTGGGGCTGTTGGGAAGGCGATTGTTGTTCATCTGTCATACAAGCCTCAGCGTGACGATGGGCTGGAGCAGCAGACCAATGTTGCAGCGCATTATGTGGCACTTGCCAGGAAGCTGACAGGTCCATTGCTGGATGTCTGACCCAGACTGGTAGATGGAAGCTGTGCCCCTGAAGTCGTGACCCAATTGTACAATCCCACCCATGTTCTGCCTGCAGTTTTGGTGTGATACTCAAGCTTGTGAGGTATGTGGAGAACAGCATAGTTTGCATGATGTTCCATGCCCAGCAGATATGCAGTGATGACTTGTGTACTTTGCAGAGTTCCCCCTGAGCAGCAGATGCAAACAGTGATTCTGGCGTTTTGGTCTGAGGTTCATGGCGCGTTGATGTTTGATAGCGTCTATGCTTTCCCTACGTCAAGAAATTGCAGTAAACCCATTGTCAATTGAAGAAGTCTTGAATGTGTTACCCTCTCGCAGCTCTTGTGATTATCCTCTATGCATTTTTACTTAAGAATTGACATGCTAGTCTGTGCTGTTAGAAGGTTGGCCAGTTTGGTCCTAGAGAGGATGTTGCCTAAAGTCATGAAGAAGCATGTCAGACTGTGCTATTTGCTAGCCACAGAAAGCAAGAAGTACGCAAAATTTTGAATACGAAGATTCAGGCTGCGGCTGATACGCAGGAGTAAATGCCGAAGTGTAGTGACTTTTTACAGCTGAAATAGGAAATGGACCAGATGTGGTGTGAAACACCTTGACATAAACTTCAGCTTGTGTCAAAGAAGTACAAGGCAATGCAGTCAAGCAAGCACATTCTCACATGGGATTGTGAACAAACAGATGCACGAGGCAGTAAGGGTGGTCGGTCCTACGTGCTGTCAGGATGCTGCTGTTGCAGCTGTGATTGACAGCATGCACACTCAGTACCTCAGGATGTACTGCACACATGCATTGGTGAGCAAGCTCTGCAAAAGCTTCAATCAGGTGCGTTTGTCACGCAAGCATTCATTTGGTTCATGATTCTTTTTGACCACCCTGCCTTCATGCAAGATTTTGTATCAATGACTAACATCAGCTAACAGTGTATGCCTGTCATCACTGCAGATCTGTCAGCTGCGCTTGAGCACAGCTGACAAGGCTCAGAAAGGTCTGCCTTAACAAAATCAGTCATCAAAAACGATCTTACTAGCCTTCTAGCCACTAGCAAGTTCAGCCTGCTTTGCCATAGCAACCCTCTTAGCAATCCAAGATGGATGCATGTCCTCTGCTTCTGCAGCGCTCAATCTGGCAGCTGCTGGCTTCAGAGCAGCTGCTGGAGCTTTGCTAGCAGATTTGAGAAGTGTCGCAGCTGGACTATGCGCTGCAGACGACGCCATGACTTGACCATCATCGCTGAAGACAGTTTTGCTGCCCTGCGGTGCGGCTGTGAGCAAGGCTTGCTTCTGCTTCTGTTTAGCTAGCCAGGAAGGATGCACTGGCCCTGCTGCTGGGGGCTTGCTCTCCACCCTGTTGACTGCTGGAGCCCTCACCTGTATGCTCTTCATGCCAGGCGCTGCTTGTCTTGCATGTGGCTTCTGCATGCACATCAAGACAGGAATCATGTCAGGGGGCAGCTGGTGCATTGCTTACCCGATTGACAATAGCCTGATGAGTCATCAAACTGTCCTAAGCAGTCAGTTGACTGTAGACAACATACGATGCTGTAATTTGCTGTCTGCAGGTAGTTGCTGCTGACTCTCTATATGTTAGTGCTGTCAACAGTGATGCTTTCAAGTGAACCCACATGCTCAGTGTATGGCAGCGGCATTGACAGTCCAAACAGACCATCAACACCAATGCCTTGCTGTGAGTGGTTGTCATGAAGCCTTGTGAGCAGGCGACTGATGCCTACCAAAAGAGGTGGTGTAAAATAGGGGCCATGCAGCATTTGCTGGCTCTGCTTGGCACGCCCCAGCTGCTGTCGAGCACGCTGACCAAGCCTGTTCTTCTTTTTCTTTGGCAATTCCTTTGGCTTCTGGCCTGCCTTTAGTAGATTTTGCTTTTTTTGCTTCTGAGGCGCTGCAAGGTCATCATTTCCTAGTGTGATGCGTTTTCGTTTGTTTTGCTGCAGAGGCTGCTGACCAGCTTCTGGGAAGATGTCACATTGCTGACTCTGCGCCATGCCAGGTTCTGCTGAGTCAGCTTCCGAGCGTGTGATGCCATGTGATGCGTCAGATTGCTGGGACGAGTCAGCTGCATTGTTGTCAGAGGCAGAGGTGCTACTCTGCTCAGTAGCATTTGCCCTGCAACAGGCCATGATCACCTACACTGGGTGCACTTGGTTGGCATTCTCAAGCCATGAATGCCTTCTTGTATCAAAATCACTCCACATGGCGTGAAGAAGGCCAAAAGCCTGATGGCACACACACACACATGCTGGGGGTTGAGGTTAGCTTGTGACTTAACATCACTGCAAACAAGCCTGAACAACATGCAAGAATCAAAAGCGTACATAGGCAACTGCTGTATACATGTTAGGAGCTTCTTGATGCAATGGCATGCAGGATGGTGCCATGCATACCTTCTGTCAAGCAGCCTGGCCATTGCAGCATCAGCTATCTGACGGTCCTCTTCTGCATCCTGTGCTGCTTCATTGTCACTCAAGGCAGCATCCCGTGAGTAGCGTTCATGTGAGCCAGCTGTTGGACCAGTGCTTGTCTCACCAGTACCAGATTCCTCCAGTGACTGTGGACCCTGTTGTGAAAAGGCAGCAGCTCTGTTGACCTCAGATGGTGTTGGCTGTGCTTTGGCCACAACTGCACTTTGATCCTTGATGGCTTGTATCTGCTGCTTCACGCAGGTTGCTGAGAGCAGTCTGCTGCATGCCAGCTGTATCAGTTGTTCTGAAGCTTCTGGTAGCTCCTTGCTAAGCATATTGGAAGGCTGGCCAGGGGCAGCTGCATCCTGGGGCAGTCCGCAACATGATGCAGCCTGCACATTGAAGTTTCAATGCAGTTTACTTCGGGCTGCTCATGTGCAAGGCTGCAAGCATGCATTGCAGTTGCACTGCAGCCAGTGTCCAGTGCACCCCTGAGATAATGTTTTGACACAGGAATGACTCTATCTGGACAATGCAATGCAAGCAGGCTCAACAAGAGACCTGCGCACGGTCTGTGTCACCTGCTGAAGCACAACCTCTGTATTGAGATTCTTGGTTGTGTCGTATTGAGCCTGCAACCTCTTGGATGTTGCTGCAGCAAGTTTGATGGCTGTTGACTCAGACCCTGTGACCATGAAAGCAGCTGTCACTGATATTGTTGGAAGTGTGGCTGACCATTCAACTTAATCAACACACAGTGTTACCTGCAATCGAGGCTGCTGCAGCTGCTTTGAGTCTTCTGATGAGCTTACGCAGCTCAAATTGCTTGGCTTTCTTGATACCCTGCACTTGCAGGTGCAACTTAAAAGGAGCTACGCTTACACAAATCTATGGCTCAACATTGCAGTACATCAAACCTGTGTACCTTGTGCAGCAACAGCAGCTGATGATGGGTCGACACAGACCCCTTCCTGCAAACACCAAAGGGTCAGGGCTACAAGCACTGTACAAGCGTTATACGTGAACTGAATAGCGCTTTGATCAGGAATGTGATACCTACCTGCTCCCTTTCGCTCCTCTTTCGCGACGCGAAGAACCCTGCAACAATTTAGTACGTGACTTGACAGCCTTCGCATTTCGAAGCGACAACAGTTCTCAAAGTGTCACCTTTGCACGAGAAAAGGGCTTTCTGCTTTTTGGAGAGAGTGCCATCGGCTATCAACGGATATGTAAAAGTGCTGACGCTAGGATTTGTTCCAACCCCGCCGCTTCGCCTCTGGCGAGATGTCTGGGGGCACTCAGCTGACGAACAAGGGTTTTGCTTTCAAATGACATCCACTTGGACGCTTCGTATCTGTTCTCTGCATCTTACCTCGGACTAGCCTTAGCTTGTGTATCGTCTGGTCGGTACTTGTGTCTCACCGTGCCATCACCGCCTCTAAGGCAGCCGTCAACGGACAGCCTGAGTGCTAGTATCCTACACGTTTCTGACAGCCTGTAACAATCGGAGCTCCCCGGTGTCCGAAGAAGGCAGGACGAGTGCACACAGACTGCAGGATCTGCAGGAAGGCTGCTCCCGGCATATAGGGCTCGAGCTAAGCGCTCCGGACAGCAAAACGTACACGGAGAGCAGCACACTGTGGGACTGCACAGGTGACCTGGAACAGCTTCAAGGACGCCTGCTTGCCTTCTTGCCTTGACCAGGAGCCTGCGCAGTATCATCAGCTTGGTGGGGTCAAGGCTGTATGCCTGTGCAGACTTTCAGATGGCGTCAGTGGTCAGACTTAAATATGGGGATATTGAACGGTCCACTAGGCTAGTCAACAACCAGCTGCACATTCCCACCATAAAGGACATGTTTGCCCTCAGCAGTATAGATATAGATGGTGTAGCGGAACCAGCAGATGACAGAGGCTTCACATTTGCAACATACATGTCTGGCAGCATTCTTGACATCAGCGGCACTCCCGCGCAAGCTGCTGTCATGTCAGGTATGTCATTAGCAGTTTTTTGTCATGCTGCTGAGCAAATGATCTTTTGTGCAAGGCAGTGCACCTGCTTGCTCACCCTCTGTTTGGCAAAGTGCACAAGCACCATATACAAACTATCTCAACAACAGCATAAATGTCCATGACAACATCATATGTCTGCAATTGCCTGCATATGGCTACATTGTGTGAGTGCAGGTCAAACTGACGTCAAGGCAGTGGTTGATCAGGAAATTGCGCAGGAGATTGCAAGACTGGAAGCCAAAATTGATGCTGTTATAAGTACGCGCCTGTTGGCATATGATACTTTTGCTTATATGGTGCTGTAATAGCAGTTACAGTACCTGCCTAACAAATGCAGGTAAACGCTCATCAGGAAGACAAGCAAACACTGCAAGCGACAATCCAGAGCTCCGATTAGAGGATTTGTCTCGGCAGATTGCACAGCTAAGGAAGGGTAAGGCTTATCTGCTGCCCTGGCTCATGGCTCCACAAACAATCATGCACTGCGGAAATTAGGTACTGCTGTGTTTGAAAAGGTGCTCCTGATTGCAGAGAGGTTGCCAGGGCGGTGGCAGCCCTCCTCACCAGGCTCACAGGTCAGCACACACGCCTGTAACAACTGTGATTGCTGCCGACACTGGCCTTACACCTTCAGCTTGAAAGTCTTTTGGGGTGCTGGCCTGCTGCCATTGGCAAGCCATTGATGCTGATGCTCTGCAACAATCTAGTGGTCCCATCCATGTACTGGGGCAGGTCTCCGAGCACATGTGTTGCCAGGTTTTCATTGGGCACATCTGCAGAGGGTGTAATGCTGTGCACTATGACATCATGGGGCTTTGTATTTATCAGCCAAGCATTGCAGCTACTTGTAAAGAGTTCCCACAAAGGATGTATGGCTGTTCTGTGAGGGAGGTCTTTGACCACATCTGCATTTTCCTTACATGGCAGTCAGTCCTGCAGTCTGCCGTGCGTCATGCAGGTTGATATGCAGACAGCTCCTGCAGCCATGGGAATGCCAGCTCTACGCACTCTTGCTATGCTGCCTGCACAACCCATGGATGGAGCCTCTGTTGTCCCTGGGGTTCCAGCAGGGGCCTTCATTGGCCAGAAACGATCAGCTGCGGAGATGAACGGAGACCAGAGGAGGTTCAGGAATGCCTCACTGGGCAAGAAGAGCAACATGGGCACTGGCAATGGTGGCAAGGGTGTTGCCAAGTGCTGTGCGGCGTGTACAGCTGAGCAGAAAGCACCAGTGCCTGTGGCTGGACATGCTTGCCCATACTGCTCCAAGTGCTTCAGGGAGTCCAAGTCTTTTGTGCTGAAGAAGGAGTGTGTATCTGAGACTCATAAGCCCTGACGCATGCATGTACCAAACACATTAGGGCTAAAGGAGAGGCAGAATACCTGCTGTCAGCTGTGCTGTATAAGTGTGTGGATGTAAAGGTCAGCATGTATATAAGTTTTATTGCCTGTTCCTTGTGTGTGGTGTGTCTCTTTCGTCAGTGATTTTGAAGCTGTGACTTGACTATCAAAACTCGGCTACAGAAAACCGGTCTTTTGTTCATTTAGCTTGACGTAAAGACCGTCCAAGCTACAACTAGTGGAATTGCACGGTGCAACAAATATCAGAGACTGCCTCAGGCTTGCATTGTGTCAGTAAAGTGTACCTGCAGCACCTTTGTAGCTGGCATAACAGCTTGATAGGGTGATAAATGACCAACCAGGAGGCTATCTGTATACTACATCAAATCAATCAAACCATCTGTCTGCATATCTGGAAGTGGCAGCATGGGCCAAGGAAGCAGCATAGTCAAAACGCACACGAATCTGGTTCAACACAGACACATGAAGCAAATTGCATGCAGAAGCGGGTTTGACTGCACATATGCAATAGACGCACGATATCCACAACCTTCAGCGGTACAGCGACTCGTTCCTGAGGTTTTGTGCAATCTCTGTTTCCCATCTATCACCATTCTCCAAAAGCTTCTGCTTGTCATACAGCAACTCCTGAAGCAAGACATGCAAGCTGATGAACACTCACCAGGCCAATATCACCAGCCCAACATCGACATGCTTCTACAGAGCAACAGATTCTGGCCAAAGGCCACAAAGCCAATCAACACGGCTTGACAACAGCATAGCCCATGCCAGTATGGACTCTAGCTGCCGTCCAGCCCAAGAGCAACCACACAGGCCAAAATGTCTGTGACTGACAAATGCAAAGATGGGTAGCAGAACAGTGGTGACAATCAAATGCCAATGCAACCTGTACGGCACCAAGTCTTATGCATGATGCAACTTGCACAGGATCTGCAATGATGCCCTTGGCTTTGTCTCAGAGCAGAAGCATGAGGGCCTCACCTCATGCGACTCTGTTGAGAACTCAAAGTTTGGTCCCTCAATGACAGCATCCACAGGACAAGCCTCTTGGCAGAAACCACAGTATATGCATTTGGTCATGTCAATGTCATATCTGTACCCACAAGCACACTCAGGGACTGCTGACACGCATGTAGCAACAGTGCATGTCATTGTGCCTATACAAAGCTAAAGTCATGAACGGGACCTAGCTGAACAATGGCACAGGTCATCTAGGCAGGGCAGAATGTGAAGCATGAGCCTATTTAGACCCCACTTGTGCTCATGCATGCACAACATAAGCCCAGCAAGCAAAATCTAACCTAGTAGTCTTTCTGCTACCATCCTCACGCTCCTCGGCCTCAATTGTGATGGCTTGGGCAGGGCACACCTGCCAAGCACAAAGTGATTTACATCAGGCTGCAATCTGGCTTTGCAGAACACAAATCTAAGACACAGTGCTTGCCCCGTAGCAAGCAACTTCTGACTGGGCAAATAAGTCCAATGCGTGATGAATAGCCAAGCTACCACATGTTATGCTATAAGCAGTGAATCCTGTCATGAAGGCTCAACATCTGTTGATTGCTGATGTACTGCAACCTGCTGTGAAGTAAGCCCACTAATGGAGCACATTAATACTTTCCAAGCAACATCTAAAAAGAGAAACCAGGGCAAGCATGGGACGCCGTGTAACTCACTGCCTCACAGAGCTTGCATGCTATGCACCGCTCCTCCCCACTGGGATAACGGCGCAGTACGTGCTCGCCTCTGAAACGTGGACTGATTGGACCCTTCTCAAAAGGGTAGTTGATCTGCACACAAATACTGCTTAACAGCCCCTTGGGGCACCCCCGTTTTCCATGGGTCTATCACACACCAAACTTTGTCGCTGCCAACAGCAGGCTCACCGTTACTTTGCGATCGAAGAAGGCTTTCAGGGTCAAATTGAGACCTCTAAACATCTCTGTCAGGAACAGTGTTTGCGAGCTTTCATCGATGACTGCAGCAACAAGGCTCACAATCAGTTACAAAGGCTTGTGTGCACACCCGTGCCATGAACGCAGGCTGCAACGCTTGCTGCGTTGGCCGCACCTCCTGCCAGCGATTTGGGGGCCTCTCGTTGAGTTGGTCCATCTGCAGCAGTACCACAGACTTGAGAACAATTTGCACATCCTCAAGCCAAATTTGCAACATTTTAGAGTGCCGCGAACAGCATTTGCATCACAACACTCACAGCCCGGGCTCGCAGAAGCAAAGCCTGCATGACAAGCAGGTCCCGCAGAAGCTGCACAGCTAGGAAGCAGCCGAGATGTAAGGTGCTTAGATGTGTGTCTCAACATGCTGATACCCCAGCCTGTGTTCAAGCAGGTCTGCTGTGCCTAAGTGCCTGCGCTGGTGCTGCAAACATTGCTATTTGTGTGTGTGTGTGCTAGTGACGCAAGAGGTTTGGTTCAATAGCATTTAGTATCTTGGATATTAGTCACCTTGTTGCACAACACTCGTTTATGACACCTGTCATACGGCACTTTGCTAGACCTGCCGGGCATTGTTGGGGATTGTCAACAAGACTGAACCCCTTCTTGGAGGCGAGCCATATTTCTGGCTTGAGTGTCATCTCAGGCGTCAGCCCCAGCCTCCTGCATCAACAGTGCAGTTTGTCTTAGTGGTGCGTTGCAGTAGCCTTCTTCGATCTGTTCCAGGCACATCGTTTGCTTCTGACTCCGTGATGCTACACCCGACTGCATGCGTGTCTTCGTAATGTGAGCTGCCGACCCGCCCGCTGCGCCCTCTGCAGTTTTAGATCGATCCAGCTGGAGCTGAGCCGCTGTCTCTTCCAGCAGAGCAGCAGACGAACTATGCTCATTCGGTCATGTACAAGACTTTATATCGGGTCTACTTTGTTCGCTTGTTGCTTCTTGGTGCGTTTTCCTCTGTTTTGTTTACAGATGTGTGTCTGATACGACTTACTTGCTGAGACGTCAAGATTGCTCCTGGTTTGCTCTCGGATTGTGAATGCCACGTACTTGCCGGTGCTTGAAAGGCCTTGGTCATTGCATGTCTGCTGTAGGATTACAGCTGCCGCACGCATGTTTCCCCCTCAACAGTCTTTTGCACTTCAGGCAAATATACAGAGCCTTATTGAAGCACAATTACAAGGCCTGCCTCAGGAGCAGCATATGTGCCAAGATCTGGGGCTTCAGGGGGAATGTGTGGAGACAAACAACTGTTTGTGCTTGTGCTATACAGTTCATGCAGAAGGCACAGATGTAGAGGCTGCATACTTTGGCGAGCTTGGGTATGAATTGCAGCTGTACAGCCCATACATATACAACCTGCACACACTAGGTAGCCTCAAGAAAACAATTGGTCCCTATGGCTCAGCAGCCTACAACTACTTCTCCCCAAACCATACAGAAGCAGAGTCAAGGCGCCACAACTGCCAGGGCACATATGTGCATCACAACCCTCATCACATGCCTTTCAACTATCGCAACTGGCAGCCACCGCCATACAAGCAGCATTATAAGAATAACTTGCTGGTCTTTGACAAGCCGCTATTGATCATCCATAACAAATTCACTTGGGAATGGGCAGAACCGCCAGCAAATTTCATTGACATCCCAACATTGCTTGAGCTGGTCACAATGCTGAAGCCCCATTTCGCCATTATGTACATACGACCTTTGGCGCATGCACGCGGGTACTCCTTGGATGACAGTGACATGCTGGAGTTTGACGATCATGATACCCTGAGAAGGAAACATCCTGAGGTGCTATTGTTTGATGAGCTGTTGAGACAATATCATGAGTATGATTTCAACAGGCTGCAGCTGATGCTGCATGCCAACTGTGACCATTTCATCAGTGTCCTGGGGGGGAATGCTGTCATAGCCTCTTACTTTGCTGGTGTCAATGTAGTGTATGCAGTAAAGGGTCATGAGACGGAGCATACCACAGAATATGGCGAGCTGTATCGCCATTTTGCAGTGCATTCTGAGCAAGCAATTGTTCACAGGGTGAGGGCTTACTCTGAGCTGCTGGACTATGTCAGACAGCACTATCTGCCAGAGGATGCTATTGTGACGCACTGACATTGCAAGTGTCCTGAAATGCAGTGTAAAATCGCCAGTCCTGTCAACACAATGATTGTAATGAAGGTTCGACCTACGATGAAGGCTGGACTGTATGATGAATTATGATTAATGTGAAGAATTAAGGGCCGGTATGTGATGAAGCCCGTCTGCAGCTGAACAATACTGTGTGCTAGGCCTGGCTTGAGGAATCCGGTATTCAGGTGTCTGCAGAGTCAAAAATTGCCGTGTAGGGTGCAAGTACTGGTGCTCACCTGCGCATGCGGCGGCTGGCCTCTAACTTCTAGACACCTGCCAGGTGTGTCACTGCATGATAGCTTTGCTTTGCTGGCTGGAGACACAACAAGCCTCTGCAAGTTCTGCACGAGCTGTGGAACATCTGTGTTTGCAGGAACAGACAGTCTGGCGCTGACAATCCAGGCATACACATCCAACATCTTTGTTACAAGCCTATCCCAGCAACACATGCACTGCCTGTGACGAAGCATCAGGTATCCAGTCAATACGTATCGTGCACTTAGCTGTCAGGAATAACATATGACTCATTTGTCTCTAGAACACTCGTGATGCGTCTGTCTGCATGCGGATGGCACTCTATTAGTAAAAGCGAGTGATTACCGTACTCGTACTAATGTTTCTCGATTTAATAATTAATTATTCTGAGGCCGAGCCGACATAAAAGCATTACATTCATTATTATCGTCTTCAGATGTTTCTTAAAATTATTCCAATATTTTCTCAAAAGACCGCGATTTTGAGCGAAAGCTTGCTCATGCTTAAGTCAGTCAGCTGCTGCAAGCTTCAGCCCCTTGAGCTCAGACTGTGAGCTGGTAGATGCTGAGACCAGCAGCACCATGTCTATGGGTTCAGGGTCTGACTGTGATGCCCCCATCACAGAAGACAGCAGTGAGTCAGAGGAGGAGGTGAGCAGCAGTGACTCAGAGAAGGATGTGCAGGATGAGTATGAACTTGGCACTCCAGATGATGCAGGACCCAGTGGCAGCCAGGCTGTTGATGAAGGACCCTCATACGACGCTGATGAGTAGCAAATGGAGTGCAAATGTTGATGAGCAGCAAGAGACCTGCTTTGTTGCTTGTAAACATCTTTGGTCTTTTTTTGGAGGCTGCCGCACATGATTGTTGCTTCAGGTTGTACGAAACTGCTGAGGTAATTGGGCCTGCCTTGGGACTTTATGCTGTTGTTGTAGCAAGACTGTGATAGTTGCAGAGCTATCGTT
>JAABUO010004323.1_pt1 | contig 16740 bp, 24 predicted proteins | sample 5559291 | NCBI WGS metagenome assembly JAABUO01 (sample SAMN10711878, study PRJNA513372) | rock metagenome | isolation source: Antarctica rocks | place: Antarctica: Victoria Land, Finger Mt sud | reverse complement strand
ACTTAGTGATTTGTGCAGTATCATTTTTTCCCCAGCTTCTCTGGGGATAGCATTCCCTTGGACGGGGATGGTGTGCCAGCCAGCTTGCATGCTATGGGGTTCGCACATGAACAATAACAATGATTATCGGCACGCTGGAGGATGCAGCACGCCTATATTGAAGCAAGGACGTCACGGCGGTCTAGTGTAACCGGACAGAATCATTACAAGACTGTTTCACACACTGTTGTTGCTGCTATCACTCTGTTATCTTGCCGCTGGACTCTGTACATCAGCCTGAATAGCTGACGGCGGGACGCTGGTATACGAAACTAGTCATAATAGAGACACATGACCCAACTATGACTAATCACTTCATGAATGACTTGACTGAATCAATCCAAGTGCTTAGCACAACTCAACACTCCCTCGCAGTCATGACATTCATAAATCAACCAAATCAAAAACCAACAATAACATGTTCTCCAAGTAACATCTTCACTAATCTGAAACAGGCAATCATGCGTAGCGCACAGCACTTTCAAACCTGTCCCATACCAGGTGGTGTATTAGCCAAAACATAACAACCGTTTAAACAGTTCAGATAAATAAACAATCCTCCTCCAGTCTTAACTAACTGTCGAAAAGACACAAATCCACATGCAAATCACATGCATGCCAAAAGACCACTGCAAAATGCAGCACAGAGTTGCCACAACTCTAATAAATCCACATGCAAATCACATGCATGCCAAAAGAACACTGCAAAACGCAGCACAGAGTTGCCACAACTCTAATGAATCCACATGCAAATCACATGCATGCCAACAGAACACTGCAAAACGCAGCACAGAGTTGCCACAACTCCAATGAATCCACATGCTAATCACATGCATGCCAAAAGAACACTGCAAAACGCAGCACAGAGTTGCCACAACTCTAATAAATCCACATGCAAATCACATGCATGCTAGCGTTAGCACACAAGCTTCCCTTGCTTGAAATACAATGTTACTCCACACAGGAAGTCAACCACTAGCCACTACCTGGGCTGAAGTGAATTCAGTATTACACCATACGACGTTGCTTGTCATGATCAGTACGATGTTCCGTGGCCATAGTGAGGCAGTTTTTCTCCAGGTGACCTGCCTTGCCGCAATAGTCACACCTGACATCAGCTCCATAGTACTTGCTTGAAGCCATCGACCTCCCTTAGCAAGTGATCTTCGACAAGCAATCCGATAAGACCCAAAACCCCGTTAGACTTGTCGGAAGTATCAGAGCTGCTGCTGCGGGTTTTTACTCCCTCGGCATCAGGGCTAACCGCTGCCCATAGGTTCTTTGACTTCAACAGAAACTTGACTCGTTTGCTCCAGATGCCATAGTTGTTCAAACCAAGCTTCGCGATGCGCACAGTCTCTGTGGATCTCTCCATCGCTCAAGCTTAGCGATACTGCAAACTACACAGACGATCCTAAACCCTAAAACTCTTAGCTACCTCAACGTGAGAGGGCCCATAACCTATTGAAGCAAGGACGTCACGGCGGTCTAGTGTAACCGGACAGAATCATTACAAGACTGTTTCACACACTGTTGTTCTCTGTTATCTTGCCGCTGGACTCTGTACATCAGCCTGAATAGCTGACGGCGGGACGCTGGTATATGAAACTAGTCATAATAGAGACACATGACCCAACTATGACTAATCACTTCATGAATGACTTGACTGAATCAATCCAAGTGCTTAGCACAACTCAACAGCCTAATCCAAAGGTCACATCTGCACATGCCATGCATGCTATAAATGTAGTATTGTGGGTACAACCTGTTGTACACACATCAGCAATATTCACATAGCAACAATCACTGAGCTGCGCATGCCTCAAGTGCATGCCATCCAAGATCATATCAAAAAGGCCCTGCAGGATAGCTTGACTACCTTGTCACTATACTGAATTGGACTGTGCAGGCATTGCATGCATTATGCAGAGCTGCAATCCTTCACAGTTCCCCCTGGCCATGAGCAAAAGAGCATTCAGCACCATAGCGGCAATGGCCTCCTGCCCAGTTGTAGCAGAGTACTGTTTTGTACCTTCGAGGGTCTGGCCAGGGATACCTCTCAGCACGATTGCCACCATAACTGCATAAGCATGCCACATGTTTGGGTTGTCTTCAAAGTGGAAGCATGATTTCTGAGCACTACAACTGCAACCTGGGCAGCAGCATGTAAGGCACCGTGCTGGCCCTGTGAGATTTGCCACTCGTGCTGAGACACTGCAGCCCACTCAGAGATTAGTTTCACAGAGTTTCCGTTGATGCAAATCCGCTGCTTGCAGCCAGCACTGTACCAGCTGTTTGCTCTGATCGCTCGTGGCAGAGCCTCAGCAACCCTGCCTAGTGTCATTCATTTGTGTCAAACTAAGTGTCAATGACCTGCAGACAGACATGCTCTGTCAGCTCTGTCAGGCTGTCAGCAGCAGCCAGCTACAGTAAACAACATGCTTGACAAGGTCACAGTGGTTGGTTGGGAACAGCAACAGGAAAGTATGACCTGGTGGACTGTACCTGTGGGCGTCCATCATAGCATCAAGCCGAGCTTGATTCCGAGCTCTTGCGCCAGCCAGTTGGACTGCATAGTTTCTGCCTGCTGGGGCAGCAACATTTTGGCCAGGCTGAGCAGCAATGCGCTGACCTGCTTGATCATTTAGCGCATCCCCAACATCAAACAGGTCACATCTGCAGCCAGCCATGAGTGTGTTGGAACAGCATTCATGCTGCTGAAATGAAGAGGATGACTCGTGACAGACATGCAATTTACGATAGCCTATGAGTCATAGGTCAAAGAAATTCCAACCAAAACAGACCTTTATTGTTGGATTAGCGCACCTGCACTGTGCCTTCTTCTGGACGTATGCCACACCACATTTATAGCAGAGATGTGTTCCACATCTGCATTTGATGTGGTTGCACCCACATGCATATGTGCACTCATTGTGCGTCCATTGCCTGCCGTCACAAATTATACCACCTTGTCACGCATGTCACATCATAGGCTGAAGAGACAGGCAAAGATGGCAAATGAACAGAGAAACAAAGACAGCTTTGGGAGGCAGACAGCAATGTCAACCTGGCTCATCAGGAGCTGAAACATCTCCCCAATGTAGAAACGCATTCTTACTGTCCCCAGGCATTTCTGAGTAAACTAATTTTCCTCTGTAGGATGGACGTTTTTATGAAAATACAGACATTTCGGGATTGAGAACAGCTGAAAACCATGCAGCTCCTGATGAGCGACCTTGAAAAAGAAGCACGTCATACTGTCAGAAACTGTCATTTTCCCAAACTCAATTTGCACTTTCTCTTTCTGCATTCCCCCTCTTTCTTGCTTACCTTGTTTCCCCAACTGTCAGAAACTAATGAACAGTAACACCACACTCAAGGGGTGGAGAAAAAACAGGGCACCCAGGGACAGTCACTACACACGACACTGCAAGAATGAAGAGGATTCACGCACCCGATGTAGGCCTTCAGGCTTTGGCTTGCCACCTCCATGGAGAAGCATACCACGTCGGCAGACAGCATGGGACCTCTGGGGACCTTGTCCATCCCCACAGACAGGATCTTGACCGTATTGGGACCAGCACAGCGCAGGTGCATGCGCAGCTCATGGGCTAAGTCTCCAACTGCTTTTGCACCCTGTGCAACACAATACTGATGTCAAGAAGAACAGTCATACCAACAGAAAGTGTCAGGTTGGTTGTGAGTCAAAAAACAGTGCAGTGCAAGTGCACTCATGGCCGGCGAGGTGAAGTCCCCAGCTCTGTTGAGCAGCTTTCTTCCTCTGGGTGACCTTGTCAGCTGCCTTTTCACCTGGCGATGTTCTACACGGTGACGCCTCAACGTACCAAAAGCATTGTCCAGCCGCACAGGAGCAATCTGTAGAGTAAGAGTTCACCATAAGGACAAGGCTAAGTGCATGCAGAGCGCATGAGCTGTGTCATCTTCTGCTTTGCACCCTCTTATATAGACCATGTGACGTCAACGTACCCGTGTGCTATCAGGGTGAGACTATGTTTATTGCTGTTTGTCATCAGGATCCTCTGTAGGGAGCGATTATGCCTATGGGGACTGATTATGCCTGTGCACTTGGCGGTCATGCAATGGGCTGAAATAATTGAGCAATGCACACAACATGACACTGTGAGCCCCTAACAACGTGCACACATGCATGCACAGATGTTCACATATCTTTGCACACATTGCATGTAGTGTAACATGTTAGGCAAAGCTTCAGCATAAACGCAGCAAAGACATCCGTGTAAGCACAGCAAACACATCTTGGCAGAGGCAGCATGTGCATCTACATAGGCTCCTCCAAGCAAATGCAAACTGTGAAGGTTCAGCTAAGCCAACGCACTTGCATCTGAAGCTGCTTACCTTCTTAGGATACTTTGTGGCACGCTGCACACCATGGAGGGCCTCCAGGTAAATGTGCGCAGACCCTCCTTCATCAATCTGCTTGGCATTGTAAGGCATGTCATACTGGCCGTTCTTGAAGCCCTGCAGACATCCCTACTGTGAACACAGCTGCCATTCCTGTACTTTCAGAAGCCAATTAGACTGGAAGCACAGCTTGTGCGGCTCAGTTGTCAAAACTACAAGCCATATGATATGCACAGAAGGCCCAGGCAACAGCATCTTGACAAGTGCCAGGTTGGTACCAATCAGCAGTACATCAACAGCAGAGTACACAATGTAGCCTTTATCATCATCCAGCACATTTCTCTCCAATGTTAGTCAACACACAAGTTGTATGGCAAAACTGAATGAGAAATCGACTTACCCTAGTAGGCACCAGCCTGATCTCAAACAGCAGCCAAGCCAGCTCACGAGCCCTGAGTTGAGTCTGCAGCTGCTGCATTTTCAGTTTCTGCCCACTAGCCTTCAAAGCATGATTGGTGATCTCTGCTGCCTGCTGCATAATCACCTGATCTTTGCTGTCAAGGTCCCTCTGCAATTGCTGCAACCTGACATCATCTTGGGCATGCAGGGCTGGAATCTGGAGCTGGTCTGTCCGAGAGTCAGTGTGTGCACCAGTCTTTACGAGAGCTGCAGTAGAGCCCAAGACGTGGTGAGATTCACTCAGGCTGAGGTTCTGAGCCTGAGCACGAGTCTGATTATTGTCATGAGTCTGAGCCTGAGTGTATGTCTGCAAGTGATCATGAGTCTGAGCCTGGTTGATAGTCTGGTGCAATTCAGCTGAGGTAGCGTTTTTATTGGCAGTGATGGTTGCGTCAGTAGCGTGTATGTCTGCACCAATGTTGGACTTGTCATCGTTGGCAGAATCCTCTGCAAGAGCAGAGCTTTCGGTGAGTCTAGATCTGGACTGTTGAGCAGCTGTTGAGTCTGGAGCATTTGAGCCCTGAGCAGCAGCATGACTGGCAGCTGTGCTCAAGCTGCCAGCTGCAGTTGTGGGTCCTGGAGCAGCACCAAGTTGGGACTCCCCAGCTGTGGCTAAGCTTTGGGCAGTGGCAAGACAAGACTCCCCAGCTGTGGCGAAGCCTTGAGCAGCAGTGGCGCTGTTGACGACGCCGAAGTCTTGAGGAGCAATCATGCAGTCTTCAGCAGTGGCAGAGGCATGAGCAGTGGTGGAAGCTGCAGCAGTGGCTGTAGACTCCACAGCAGTGGCAGAGTCCTGAGCAACAGTGAATTCCGAAGCAGTGACCCTGTTGGGAGCAATGCCAGATCCTTGAGCGGGGGCATTGCCAGTCTCAGCAGTGGCGGCCTGAGAAAAAGTAGGAGCAAGGTGGACGGCAGCTAGGCCAGAAGCAGTGGCAGGCTCATAAGCAGCGGTGGCTCCCTGGGTCACAGTGGAGCCATGAACAGGTGTCTTGCACTCCTCAGCTGTGGCAGAGCTTACAGCAGCGGTGGAACTCAGAGCGCTCTCTCCAAAAGGAACAGCTGTGCCTGCGTCCTCCCTGTCCTCATACTGCTGCAGTGCTTGCCGAAGGGCATCACGCTGCAATCCGGTCTTCACCAAATACTGCTCAGTAAAGCTGCGCATCTTGTTTGCCTGTACAAAAGCAACCTCCCTCCTATCCCTTACGAGCGCAGTCTGCTCAAGTGCTGCACGCAGCGATTTGATGTCAGCTGTCAGCTCACTGACTCGGGCCTCGGCGGTGAGCTTGAGCCTGGTCAAGGCAGCTTCTTGCTGAGCTGCATTGGATGCTGTCTGATCTGCCTCGGCTTGAACACTGTCCAGCCTTTCAAGTGCTGCTTCTGCCCTGTGCCTTTCAGCTGCTGCCTGCCGAAAGGCAGACTTAGCCAATCCAGCGGATGAAAGGAAAAGCCTTCTGAAGTAGCCACTGCCCTGCTGAGCTGCTGCAAGCTGAGCCAGAGAGGAAGCAAGCAGAAGACGTAGGCGCTTGTTGTCAGCTTGAAGACTAACGGTGTGGGCATCAGCGCGAGAGACTGTTTCCACGCCTGCTTCTTCAAGCACCTTGCGCATCTCTGCCAACCTTGCCTTGCATGCGGTGTCTTTTGGTGTGTCAGGCAGATCTGGAGATGGTGCATCTTCAAGAGTTTCAGGCAACTCTGAAGGTGATGCATCGTCAGGAGTCCCAAGCAAATCTGAAGGTGATGAATCTTCAGGCATATCGGTCTTCTCTGAAGTGGGTGACTCACTATGGGGATGAGGCAATGGTGATGGACGGCCCTTGGAGGTATCAGCAGGGGTAGCGTTGACATGATGTAAAGCTGCATGCTTCCCTGCATCATAGGAGACATGGTGAGCACTTGCTTGTGGGCCTGCTGCAGCATTGCGTGTCAACAGATTGGAGACATTGCGCCTGTCAGCACTCATTGCGGCCTCCCTGTGAATAGTTGGGTTTAGGGTTTGAACAAAATGGGGAAAGGAGGGGCTGGTTTCATGCGAAGCACTGAATCTTAGTTTTCTAGCTTTCTCAGATACCTGTGAGAGTGGAACAGCCATCAGCAGCTGGCAGATCGATTGCATTTCTAGACTTAGTATTCTCCATGCAGGTTGTGTTTCCAGCTTTCTTGGTCATCTATGAGTGTGCAGCAGCCATTGGCAGCTGGCAGGTTTGTTTGATTCAAGACTTGACGAATTCAGGAAGTGATGAAAGAAGACCAGGAGCTCTGATCAACCGCACCAAGTGAATGGATTGGTGAACGGCGAGCCAAAAAATCAAAAGTGATGAGTGACGCTACCATTGCAAGGCAGAACAAAGCACATGAGCCAGGGCAGCTGCAGGCATGTGACACTGAGTATGGGTCCAAACCCACATCCTAATGCAGCATTAGCATAGCATCAGCAATAGCACAAGCAGCACTTTTGCAGTGTACCTGACTTGTGGGGCGTGTTTGGCCCAGCACTGTTTGGCTGCTCCTGAAAGCGCACATCACGCCCTGCTGCTATGCCCCTGTGCTTGGCCTCAGCAGATGGAGCCCCGCCAGATGATTTGCCCTCATGGCTTGCCTTTTCCCCCAATTCTTTGAAGGCAGCTGAAGGGGGCCTGCTCCCATCAGCCGGGTTTTGGGATGAGTGGCTAGGGGTAGCTGGCTTGCGCTCAATATCACCTGCACAAGCAGCAGCCAAGCTTAACTGACTGCTGAGGGCAACCATGCACGCCGGGAGACATCCACCTGGCTGTGCTTGCCGTGAAGCTTGCCCTACCAAAAGCATGCACGTTCACCGCTTATGATGATGTTCAAGATACGTGCAAAGCAAAGGCAAGCATCTATGGTTGCTGCATGCATTCTGCCAGAGGCTGCTCACTCAGCTCTTTTCATGCAGAAGTGTGGTGTGATACATGGTGCGCAGCAGCAAGAAACAGAACATTATAGCCCGATGTGACTTTCACAACCTTGCTGAAACCGCCTTCGGACCACATCTCTTGGACATGATGCAAACTGTGACTACACAGCAAAGCACACAGTACACCAACAACAGCTGTGTCCAATGCATAATGCAACAAGTCATGCAGCAGTACCTGGTTCTCCTGCCTTCTTGATGAGGTCTTGTGATGTTTCAGCAGAAGCAAAAGAGTCTGCGTCAGCATGCAGCACGCGGCCATTGTGACTAGCACCGAAGTGCGACCCAGCATGAGGTAGACCGCCAGAGGCTGAGTCAGCATGGCCCACATGATGTTGACTGACTCCAGGATCTGAGTCAGCATGGATCATGCCTCCATGCCTCCCCATGTGATGATGCAAAGGATGCTTGCTAGCTAGATGCGCTGCCTGTGAGTGATGTCCTGCAGAGCAAAGTCAGTTTGGACTGATGTAACTCAAGAAAGTCCTGAGCTGATCATTGCTGACACAAAGGTGAGAGCATATCTCAGCCTGTGAAGGTGCAAAAAAAATACCCAACTGCATAGCTTGCACAGGGCTGACATCACTAAAACTTGTGTCTAGCCACAGGCTGTAGTAACAAGTGCCATGCAAAGGCATTTTGCGCAGACAGGCAGCAAGAGCATATGACACTTAGTCCATTAGCAACATCCTGTGTATTGCCCTCAGGTTTACAATCCCTCTGCACACGTGCAGTAGTAAGCACTTTTGGCTAGAAAAGGCATGAATTCCACATGTGCAACAGGCTGCCAAGTGCAAAGAAGGTGTGCAGTCAAGTGTCTAACCCTTGTAGCAGTACACTAGTAGAAGCCATGCCAGTCTGGAAGCCGCCACAAGGAAAATCCCAGAGCTCACGATGGGGACACACAGCATATGCTGCCATGCAGCTGTGATAGTGATGCTATGCGGTCTCTCAACAGGTGACAAATTGTCCTCCAAGAGCCCCAACAACCAGTCGTACATGAAGTAAAAGATGGGGATGTTCTTCCAGTTGGCCCATGTCTGCACACCCACCAAGATTTTGGCTCAAAACATGCAGAAAGCAAGCCCGGCAAAGATAGTATGTCAAGGGCTTACCCAAAAGGTTTGCTGCCTAAAGTAAACTTGACATTTTGGATATGGGAACTGTAATGAGTGAGCTTTTGTGAGCTGCCGTAAGTAATGTGACAATGCAACTTTAAGCACTGATACCACAGGCTGTCACGGTTTCTGCTTTCACAGAACCCATGGATGCAATAGGGCCATAACATACCTTGGAACCAAATGGGCACCCCCACAAGCCATCCAGTGCGTTCCAGTCCCCAACAGCTGGCTCGCAGATGCAAGCCAAAGAGACACAAATCCTCAAAAGTACAACCATCAGGGTGTACATCCAGCTGAGGTTTTGCCAGAGTCTGCCAAGCTTGGCAACTGCAGAGGCCATCCATCCTGCAGCTGCAGCATACCACAATCGATTCAGATAAAATCTGGGTAGGGGAACACACGGTCTCAGCACTGTCTACACGCAGGCGTACCTCCTGTGCGGAGGTTGCTTTCAGCAGAGCCAGCTGCTGGCGAGTTTAGACCTAGAAACAGATGTCTGTGATGCACTGTGCAGGTGAAGTCAGACAGACTCTGCTTGTCTGCAGAAGCAAAGCACTGTTTGTCAGCAGAGCAACGTCCGCAATCGCGTCGATCAGGAAAATACCACATCATGTAAATGTAAAAGAAAATGGCATTGCGATAGTGGTGACAATGTTACCTGACAAGAGAAAGTGCCCTATTTCCTTGCCGTTCTTGAGTACGACAACTCTTCTATGGCTGCCGTATGCAGCTTGTGGGCGGAGTGTCAAATGCCTGCAAAAGGAACAGCAAATCAGGAGCTGCATCATGTCTTGCTCATGTTATGCGCAAGCGCTGGTGACCTATACTTACTCTTGTCGAGTCCCCTTCGGGAGTTTGATGGCTCGCCGATGGAATGTCTCCATCATGCGGTCAACCTGTCATCAATGCTGCGCGTCACATGGCACCTGCAAATTGCTCGCGGTGAGCCCGCAACAACCCTCGCGCGCGACTGACGCAACAAAGTTGACTCCTGCCGAGGGTATTATAGCATTTACATCCCTCGCTGGCCATGACTAAACGACTAAAAGCTGTATCGCCCTTACACTTGATCAAGTTTAGCTTTCCAGAACTGTATGCATAGACTGGGTGTCAAGTTATCATGTAGACAGTCTGCGAAACGCTGTGCATCGCCCCGGGCAGAGGCTGCACATCTGAAAATGACGCTGCCAACTTTTCAATTTCTACCAGGTCCCCGGGTCGAGTACTACCAACAGGTGCCTTGACTTTTGAGGTTGCAATCATAGCCTCGCCATACCATTGTTTGCACAACAGGAGTGGACGTCTGCACAGGAAGAACAGTTTTGGCATCAGAGAGATACAAAGTTGAGGGAGCTTGCACGCACAGACTGCAAACCCTTGCACTCCAGCATGGAGGCTAAGCCCTCTCTCACTGTGAAGAACGGCGGGTAAGTCAACACTGGTACTGCTCAGCTGCTGGCTGCTGGTGCATTAATTGGTCGACCTCACGACCAGTCTGGCACAGTCTGCCCTCAATCACTTTGCAAGCCTGTATGTTGTCCGGGAAGATCACTTCCATGCTTGATGCACTTGTGCTGTTGATCTTGTGACAGGAGAGTTGATGCCATTTCTGGGGTGTTTGAGGATCAGTCAGGAGACATAGAATCACCTACTTCCGTGGTATGTTCTCTGCTCTGTCTGCCTCATGACTTGCATATGGCAGCATGCTCAACAACGAGACAGCAACAACTTTCAGAGACTGCGTGGCCTGGGCTGACAGACTGTCCTTGACATGCAGCTTGCAGACTACAGAGTCACAGATCCTGTACTTGTGGACATGCTTGCACCAGCTGATGTGCAAAACAGACACTCAATCAAGCAGCAGCTGATGGTGCAGAAGGTAAACCATTCTTTGCAGCAAGTCTGCAACAATCGGGTCTACATGAATGACAGGGCCTCCACATAAAATGCAAAGCAAAGCATGCAAAGCACATGACTCTGACTGCACTCATATAACTCATTTTGGAGCTTTTGTGCCTATAAAGACTGAACCATGTTGCGGCCGCAAATCGTCTAACGCCTCACTGTGCATGTCCTGTTGACTTTTGTAAGCAACATGCAGTTTCTTGACAATCAAGAGATGAGTAATGCTAATCTAGTTGTTTCCTGCAGCGTATGGTGGAGTTGGCAGAGTTACGGGAGGATGTGGTGCAGCAGCTGCAGTCTGTGGAGGCAGCCAAGATGCAGATGGCTGAGCAGAAGCTCGCTGAACAGACTCGCTTGGCTGCTGATCTGGACGTACGCTTGCAGGCGGCTTGCAGCACTCTAGACTGCTCAGCAGGTGATGTAACAACAGACTAGATTGACCAGCACCAACATGTCTTGTGGAGTAGCGTCGCAGTTGGCACGGCTGTACACCAGATCCTGCACAGCCTGTACAGTAGACTTGGTAGCAATGCTGGTGTCGGTGTCAGCACATACCTTGCAGATAAGCTTGCCGATGCTGTCCTTAGATGCATGCTTATATACCATTGTGTCTGCCACAGCCAAAGCAGCACCATATATAGCAATTCTTTCCCCCCCCTCCCCCCTCCCCCTCTTTTGCCATGCCACAACACCTGCAACTGTTTCAATGCTTCACACAGGCAGTCTGCACTCCTTGCAAGCAGACATCAACAGGCTCAGCGCAAAGCTGCAGCAAAGCACAACAACAGGCAAAGGCCTTGCGACAGATGGATCTTGGAAGCAGCTGTCAGCACAGTGCGACAGGCTGATGCGTAACAGAATTACGCTGCGTAACAGCCAGCCCTCACCTCCGGCCTGGGGATGGATGGGTGAGGAGCCTCCCGGCACCACTGTCGGGAATCTAAACCAGAAGGTTGCAGCTCTAGAAGATGCGCTTGATGCAGGGAAGAGGTACAGCATTGCTACGCACCCATGTCCCCTTTGGAAACCCACTCTAGCTGCTAAAAGAAGGTGGATGCAGTAGTGTGCCATCCACACGCTGTCTTTTACAGGCTAGCTGCTGAGAGAAGCAAAATCGGTTCTCGGGCAGTCCATGAGGCAGAATAGAGGCTTCCATGTGCGGGATCGCATTCAAGCCTTATTGCATTATTGTGTAGAAAGAACGTCGGCAACTGTGAGTTCTGAGCTGCTTAAATTCTGCACTTGTTCCTTGATGCTCCACATAAGGTCTGCGTCTGCAGTCTTCCTGTGCATATTGTGTGTCTTTGTGCGGCCCGTAAGCTTGGTCTTCATCCAGAGACAGAGCTAACTTCCAGCACAGACCTTGACAGCTTTCCAAATAGATTCACATATGCACCTCTGGAGGTAATCACGGTAACAATTTTGCCGAATGCCACTTCTTGACTGATAGCTGTGATAGCCTTTTTATGAACATGTCACCTCATTGGCAGTCATCAGTGGAAATGATGTATGAATCTTGTCTTTCTGTCTGTTTTGTACAAGAGCACAGGAGCTCTGCCAAAAGCTGTGGCGGTCCTCAGATGTACAGACTAGACGCACTTATGCGTGGTGCAGGGAGAAAGCAGCTCTGGCAGAAGAGGTTCTGCAGAAAGCTGTGCAGCTCAAGGAGCTCAAAGCAGACAGCAGCGTCTCTCAAGAAGCCAGCGACATCTCAGAACAGGTGCATGACTGTTGCTAGCATCAAGTCTTGCTTGTAGACCTTTCTGAGTACCTTTTTGCCTGCTATCCCAAACTTCGCCTGCTATCCCAAACTTTGCCTGCTGTCCCAAACTCTGCCTGCTATCCCTAATTTTGCCTGCTACCCCAAACTTTGCTTGCTATCCCAAACTTTGTGCCTGAAACTTGGTGCATTGACAAGGCAATCTGATGTGTGACAGCAGAGTATAACGTGTTGACACTAGTCACTGCTCAGAACTTGTGGCAGCGCTGCATTCCAGCCCATCTGTGAAGCAGCCAAATGTGTGTATCCTGGTGACACATGTGCATGGACTGGTGCCACAGCTCTCTGTCTAAACTTCTCAAACTTCGCCTCAGTTCAACTCTGTGTCAGTACTGGCTGACTGTATCAAGAAACAGTATATCATAGAGTTTCTGTTCTTCGTGCACTGTAAGGTAAGAGTATTTTCCTGTTCCTCACCTGAAAGCGAGTCGATAACATGCTCTGCTGGGCTTGCAGTTGAAGTCAGCTCAAAAGTGCTTTGAGTCTGCCATGCTGGGATCACATGGGGCACATGCCACAGGCAGTGGGGATCAGAAGAAGACACACAGGACCCAGCAACCGGTACATCTTGTCTCCCTGTGCATCTTTGACTGTGCATGAACCTTCCGTTTGACCAATGGTATGTGGCATGACACCACCTACAAGCTACCAAAACAGGCCCTTAAGGGGTGTCTGTAGTGATCACTAGGATAATGTAGTATCAAGCTCTGTAGTGTCAAGCTCTGTAGTATCAAGCTCTGTAGTGTCAAGCTCTGTAGTGTCAAGCTCTGTAGCATCAAGCTCTGTAGTATCAAGCTCTGTAGTGTCAAGCTTGATCATTGAGCAGGCCCTTAGGAAGGCATGTGTCAAGGAATAGATGACATGATAGGGCATGACAGCTGTAGAGTTGCCAGCAGTACAAGCCAACTGCTGAGGCTGATGGCGTTTGGAGTCTTGGGGTATGAGCTCTGGGGTCTTGGTCTGCCTTGCAGACAGACCTGACAGACTGTGCGTAACATGTTGACCTAAACAGTCATGACCGCAAGTTCCTGCATAACATGACTTGCACTCATGAGTGACATATCTGAAATAGATGTCGTGTATGGGTATGGGGTTGATAGGATAGGTGTCCTGTAGAGGGTATGTATTTTGTATAAGACATGTGTTCGGTATAGGGCATGTGTTTCATAGGGTAGGTCTGTCGTACAGATGCGTGAGTGCACCTACTGACTGCTAAGAGAAGCAGTCTGTAGGTACTGTGTCAGATATTGAGGAACCAACTGGAAATCCCAAAGGCACTGACCTCTGTTCACAACCAATCAGCCCCCCCCCCTCCCCCCCCTCCCTCCCCCACGTCCTGCCGATGAGCGTCTCCAGTATGTCAGTGAATGGACCAGCCATGCTTGAAGAAGCTGTCAAGCTGAACCCTGACGACAGAACAACAAGTCCTGTGCACAGCCATATGGCCTTCCTCACCCCTCACTGCGACTCAGAGTCACCCCAACTTGACTCATTGTCTCGCATATGCAGGCTGAGTCAGTCACGGCGTTAGTCATGCTAATAGACCGCCAAGCCAAGCCTTGGGCCTGACTGCAAGGCAACCACTGCTAGTCAAAGCCCATCAGTTGTCTCATGCCTCAACATGTCTCCACACTGTAAAAACACTGTAAAAACGCGTTCTATTAGTGCCCAGGCGTTGTTTGGTTCAGAGCTTACACTGTGGGTTTACACTGTGGATCGAGCAGGCCTCTATGACGGTTTCTGACTCTCAAAGAGCTGTTGAGCAGGCTGAGTCCGACTTTCCTGGGTGCCTTGCCTTGCAGGGGATATCAGTAGATGCACTGTCAATGCTCAGGGATGCAGTCAACCTGAGTCCTGAGGGCAAAGCATTAGTTTCTGCCCACAGCCAGGCAGCCGTCTCGCCTCCTGCTGACGGATCTGACTCAGACTCAGAGCAGCAAGCGCCCCAGCCATCTGCTGGGGCCCGTCAGTCTTCTTCCCAGCAGTACATGGCAGGAGATGGCAACTGCAGAGCGTCTCAGCAGGGGCAAGAAGGAGATAGAGGTGCAGTGGTGCTGAGGGAGGCGTACAGGGAGATGCTGCTGCAGCAGCAGGCCAGGCACTGTGCTGAGTTGGACAAGCGGCAGGCAAAGTATCAGAGGCAGCTCGATGCACAGGTTTGGCTTCGCAGGCACGCTTTGCATGTCATAGAAACAGCTCACAGTCTGTGCTGAAAAGGCAGCAGGATGGACATGCTTGATAGGGGGTTGGATGGTCAGCGACATTCACCATTAGACAGGACCTTATACAGGGAGCTACTCAGGACTGTGTGCACCTGACCCTAGGGGAAGCCACGTGATGCATGGATGAATGAATGCATGAATGATCAAACGCAAGAACGAATGAATTTACAGAATTATAGTTTGATCGAATGAACGAGTTTACAACCTGGAGCCTACGTGCACGACATGCATGGCTTTGCAGTGTATGTGTAGCACATCTCTTCTGTGTGGTGGAGGTGATCCAGCTGATACATGGTATAAGGTGCTTGCTAACCCATTACATCCAGCCTGACATGAGCACAGGCTTGCGTGGTGGCCTTACACCAGGTCTTGGACAGACATACAAGCATGCTTTACCACTTGCTTTGTCAATACATGATGATGATAATGATGATGATCATGATGATGCTGATGACTCCAAATGCCCATGAATGACTTTGTGCAGTCCAAGGCACATGAAGAGGCAATGGGGGGGCTGATTAAAGGTGGCTACATCAAGACATGCACTGCAGGTAACCTGCTGGATATTGCGCATGATGCCACCTGGCTCTTCTTGTGTCTGCATTACCTGCTATTAAGGATGTTGTTCTTTGTGAGGCCCAGAATGCAAGGGCTGACACAGGCATAAATGCTGACCATTTTTACTACTTTTCTCCTGCTCATTGCACTGATTGTCTCTTTTGCCTTTCCTACAAGGACTCGCCTCTGCCAGTTCCTCCGCCAATCCACTCCACTTGCTCTTTGTCCTCCTCTCCCCTTTGATCGCCTTGGTCTCCTTCAATTGCCCATTCCCCTTGCTCCCACTCTTCTTCTCTGCTCTTCTCATCGTCTGTTGCAGTAGCTAGCTGTGCTGCAGGTGATCTCAAGCTGAGCGGCCCCTTGACAGGGCAGGTGAAGATGCTGCTGGAGGAGAATGCAGCATTGCAGGTAGGTCTCATCTGACATTTGCATGCTTAGCATCTGGCCATCAATGTAACAGGTTGCCGATGCACAAAACATTTTGCAGCGACTGTATCAAGTATTCATAAATTGATAAGCAAGCGGCTGTGTTTGTGATGTGTAACACGCAGGGGTGGCTGCAGCAATTGCATCAATTGATTGTAAGTCAAAGTTAATCTGTTAATCGTATGCATGACCTGAACTGCAAATACAGGATTTGTGGGCTATGCAGACAGTAGGCACACCCTGTCAGTGCTGCATGCAGCCATTTGGCCTGAAAGATTCATGCAACCACGCCTGATACAGCCACAATCCTCATTTTGTATCGTTCCATAAGGTTCACCAGCATTGACCCAGATGTCTACACCCAGTCGTGCCAGCAAGTGTACAGCCTGGTGCATGCAGCTAACACGTTGTGTGTGCTGCAGGGCAACATTCATGCTCTCAAGGATGACATCACCAACAGGGCGGAGTATGCTTTGTGGCAGCAACGTCAGGTGCATGAAGCCAGCCTGACAGAGATCTACCAGCAGCATGCTCAGGAGCTTCAAGCTGTGGTGAGTCTCATCTGCAACTGATCATCATGGCATTGGCATAATAGAAGGCCTGATGCACCTGGACTGCAGCAGCAGCAGCAGCGCGCACACGGCGTTGCCTGCCCATGATCTTGTATCTATGATAAATATGAGTTAACATTTGGGCAGGAATAACATATAAAGATTCCGATTGAATGACTCCTCTGGTGTAGTCTGTCAGGTATCATATCAGCCAAGGAAACTCTGGGTTTGATTAGTCAGCAGCATGCACATGAGTTTCTGGCTGCTAAGCGTCTTGATTTGTACCTGCTTGGGTACATACGGACACTCATGACAACAGTAGCTGTATGAATACGTTCCAACTACTCCCTTTTAGAGACAACGC
>JAABUO010004320.1_pt1 | contig 16744 bp, 18 predicted proteins | sample 5559291 | NCBI WGS metagenome assembly JAABUO01 (sample SAMN10711878, study PRJNA513372) | rock metagenome | isolation source: Antarctica rocks | place: Antarctica: Victoria Land, Finger Mt sud | reverse complement strand
GTTGATCTCCAAGCAGCCATTAAACGCTACCTCGCCGAGCACAACGCCAGGCCGAAGCCGTTCGTATGGACCGCTTCGGCCGCATCCATCCTCGCCAAACTCAACAGGATGCCCGCACCATCCGTTTAAGTCAGTGCACTAGTGCACTGACTCAGACGGAAGGTGCAGACATACGGCCGAGCTTGCTGAGGATGGTATCCGCAGGCTTGGTCCAGACGAATGGCGTTGAGCCAGCGTTGTGCTCGCGGATGTAGCGGGCAATGGCCTGCTCGAGGTCGGCAACGGACTGGAACACGCCGCGTCTCAGGCGCTGGCGGGTCAGCGTGGAGAAGAAGCCCTCGACGACGTTGATCCAGGACGCCGAGGTCGGGGTGAAGTGGAAGACCCAGCGCGGGTGGCGCTCCAGCCAGGCACGGACCTTGGGATGCTTGTGGGTGGCGTAGTTGTTGGCGATGGCATGGATCAGCTTGCCGGGCGGGACGGCGCGCTCGACGGCGTTGAGGAAGCGGACGAACTCCTGATGGCGGTGCTGGGCCATGCAGCGGCCCAGCACGGTGCCGTCCTGCACGTTGAGCGCGGCGAACAGGGTGGTGACGCCGTGGCGCTTGTAGTCGTGGGTCATGGTGCCGCACTTGCCCGGCTTGAGCGGCAGCCCCGGCTGGGTGCGGTCGAGCGCCTGGATCTGGCTCTTCTCGTCGATTGACAGCACGACCGTGTGCATCGGCGGGTCCATGTAGAGGCCGACGATGTCCTCGACCTTCTCGGCAAAAGCCGGGTCGTTGGAGCGCTTGAAGGTGCGCAGCCTGTGTGGCTGCAGGTGGTGGGCGTCCCAGATGCGCTGCACCGAACGCAGGCTGACGCCGACAGCCCTGGCCATCGCGCGGCCGGTCCAGTGGGTGACCTGGCCCGGTGGCTCGGAGCAGGTGAGCGCCAGGATCCTGGCCAGGGTCTCGGTCGAGAGCGGCGTCCTGCCCGGTGGACGCGTCCTGTCCCGCAGCAGGGCATCCACGCCCGCCTCGGCATAGCGCATCTGCCAGCGCCAGACCGCGGGACGGCTCACCCCCGGCCTGGCGCGCCACCTCGGCCACGGGCAGCCTTTTGGCCGAGAGCAGGACGATCCGTGCGCGCTGGATGTGCTTCTGGGGACGGTTCCTGTCCGCGGCAATCGAAGCCAGCCGCCTGCGATCACCATCATCGACGACAAGGCAGATGTTCTGGGCCATCCGCCCAACCTGCCATGCTCAGCCGAGCCGGTGAATCACCCGTCTGCGTCAGTGCACTAGGTTGGCGCCGCTTGTGGATGCGCGGCTCGGTCCCGAACGGCGGCACAGGATGTGGCTGGCCTCGCCGTCATGGCCTCGATCGGCGAACACGGTTCAGGTCCTGGCCAGGACAGCGAGGGCGGTCAGGAACAGGCGCTCGAACAAGACGGCACCGGGACGTTCGCGGCCGTGACTGCGCAAGCAGACCGGCAGGCCATCGCCCGTGACTGCGGCATGGTGCTTCGTGCTGCCCTCGCTTCGGTCGATGGCGTTGGAACCGGCCAGGTGCGTCCGGTCGGCTTGTGACCGGCGCACACGGGAACGGCCTTTCCGCTCCGGATCGGGGGCGCTGGCCGCCGATCCGCCCTTGATCTCTGGCCGGCCGGGATATCTCTCGACGGGTGACGGGTGCTGCCGGGTCCGCGGGTTCGACCGGAGCCTGCGCGCCAGGCTGGTGGATGGGGTGCTGCTGCCCTGCAGGCCCGTGCGGAGCCGGCAAGCAGATCGTCGGGTCCAGAGAGCCGGCCTTCCCGGCCGGCGCGGGGCCGTCTCGGACACGGTTATCCTGTTGTGGCGTGCTGGTCATTCTGCCGCGTGCGAAGTCGGGTCCGTGCAACCTGCTTGCCTTGCGCAGGTCGGGACAGTACCCCTGGTCGAATGCAAGGGTGCGAGACCAGCGTCGGGGCGCCCGACGCGGAACTGAGCGATGCGATACGCCGCCTGTCCCGCGCCAGCGTCATGGTGGTCGGCGACGTCATGCTCGACCGCTACGTCTATGGCAGCGTGTCGCGGATCAGCAAGGAAGCGCCGACCCAGGTGCTCGCCGTCAAGCGCGAGCTGGCGATGGCGGGCGGCGCGGGCAACGTGGTCCGCAACCTCACCGGGCTGGGGGCCGCCGTCGCGTTCGTCTCCGTGGTGGGCGACGACCAGGCAGGGTCGGACCTGACCGGGCTGATCGGTGGGCAGCCGAATGTCGAGCCCTGGCTGCTGGTGCAGGGATCGCGCTGCACCACCCAGAAGACCCGCTACATGGCGCGCGGGCAGCAGCTGCTGCGCTCGGATCGCGAGGACGTCTCGCCGGTGCATCCGAAGCTGGTGGAGCGCATGCTGCGCATCACCGGCGATGCGATGGCGGCGACGTCGGTCAGCGTGCTGTCGGATTACGGCAAGGGCGTGCTGGCGGGCGGGACCGCCGGGTCGATCATCGCGGCGGCGCGGCGGGCCGGACGGCCGGTGGTGGTCGATCCGCAGGGCGTGGCCTACGAACGCTACGAGGGCGCCGACCTGGTCTGCCCCACGCTCGACGAGCTGGCCGAGGTGGTGGGGGAGCCGGTGCTGACGGAGGCGGCCTGCGAAGCGGCCGCGGCGCGGTTGCGAACGACATACGGGTTTGGTGCGGTCGCGGTGAATCGGGCCTCGCGCGGCCTGACCTTGGTGGACGGCGGAGGGGTGATGCATCTGCCCTCGCTCGCGGCGGGAGCCTTCGAGGCGGCGGCGGCGAACGACACCCTGGTGGCGGCGATGGCGGCGGGCCTTGCCATCGGCCTGACGCTGCGGGTCGCGGCGCGGGTTGCCAACCTGGCGGCCGGCGTCGTGCTGGCGCAGGCAGGCCTCGCGGTGGCGCAGGAAGCCGACCTGCTTGCCGCGCTGTCGCCGCAGGGCGTGGTGCCGAAGAAGGTGGTCTCGCCCACGCTGGCCGCCGAGCAGGTCGATCGCTGGCGTCGCATGGGGTGGCGCACGGGTTTCGCGCCCGGCTCGGACAGTGGCGGGCTTGATGCCCGCCGCAATGGGGATCTGCGGTTGATGGAGCAGGCCCGCACGGCCTGCGACCGGCTGATCGTCGGATTGTTTCACGATCCGACGCGTGATGGCGAGGTGCCGCCCGCAGCCGTGGCGCTTGCCGGGCTGCGGGAGGTCGATCTGGTCTGCCTGTATCCGGCGCAGGCCGCCGACGACACGTTGCAGGCGCTGCGTCCCGAGCTTCTGGTCGAGCGGGAGCCCAGCGCCGCCGCGGCGATGCTGCGAGGCTGGGGCGGCGAGATCCTGGTGGTCGAGTAGGACGGGAGCAGCAAGCAAGGCCGGGCTCTGCCCAGACCCGCCAAAGGCCGGAGGCCTTTGGAAACCCTTTCCTCAAGGAATGGATTCCAGAGGCGAGCCTTTGGCGGAGTTTGAGGCAGAGCCTCAACCTTGCTTGCTTCCTGCTGACCACCATCAGGCTTGGCGTGATGCCGATGGGTGTCCACGATCAAGCTGACTCATGCCTCGCGGCTACTCCGCTCTCAGTGCGGCCCGGAGCGAGGAGGTGATGGCGGGATCGTCCAGCCGCGCCAGGCGGCGGGCCGCGATCGTCGCGAACCGCTGCATCAGGGCCCGTCTGCGGCCGGTGGCAAGCGGGTGCCGGGACGCGGGCCGGATCAGGTCAGCCTCGCCCTGCTCCGCCACGATCAGCCCGACCTCGTCGGGCAGAATGTCCTGAGGGAAGTCGCCGTCGACCGCGAAGAACAGCTCGTCGCTGTACTCGCGGTACTCCGGCCATTTCGTGTCGACCAGGAAGTCGCGGGCGCCGGATTTCACCTCGATGCACACGAAGCCGCCGTCCGGGCGCAACGCCAGGATGTCGGCGCGTCGCGAGTTCGGCAGCGGCACCTCGTGCAGCACGACCCAGGACAGCATCTCGCACAGCCGGCTGGTGGCGCGCCGGATGGCCAGCGCGCGCTCCGGCAGCAGGGGCGGAGGCAGGTCCGCGCCGACCGGATCGTCACCCATCGGCGAGAGTTTCCTGCACTCGGCGGCGCAGCTCCGGCAGTACCTCCGCCGTGAACCAGGGGTTGCGGCTTTCCCAGATGCCGGTGCGCCAGGAGGGATGGGGCAGGGGAAAGCGGTCCGGCAGGAACGTCCGGAACGCGCGGACGCGGTCGGTCATCGCGCCGGGACCGAGCGCCCAGCGCTGGGCGTAGCTGCCCACCAGCAGGGTGAGCCGGATCTGCGGCATGGCGGCGAGCAGCTTCGCCCGCCAGATCGGCGCGCACTCCGGACGTGGCGGAGCATCGCCGCCGTTCGGCAGGCGGCCCGGGTAGCAGAAGCCCATCGGCAGGATGGCCAGCTGCGACTCGTCGTAGAACACGCGCTTGTCGAGGCCGAGCCAGGTGCGCAGGCGGTCGCCGGACGCATCCCAGAACGACAGGCCGGCAAGGTGGACCTTGGTGCCGGGCGCCTGGCTCGCGATCAGCAGGCGGGCGGTGGCGGAGACGTGCAGGATCGGGCGCGGGCCGAGCGGCAGGTGCGGGGCGCACACCCGGCAGGCACGCGCCTCGGTGGCGAGCTGGTCGATGCCGGCGATCGCGCCGTCCGTGCCTGACGCTGCCGCAGGACGGGAGTGCCGCATGACCCGGGCGGGGGCGCGCGATGCGATCGGGTGATCCGGCACCGGCTAGGAGGCGCCCCCCTACACCCCGGCCTCCACGATCTGTTCGCCGGACTTCTCGAAGGTGACGGTGCAGGGCAGCACGTCGCTGACGGCGATGTCGCGCCTCAGGCCGTGCAGCACGATCTGCCAGCCGCCGGACTTGAGGAAGATGGCGTTGCGGGCCGGAACCTCGAAGCCTTCGACCTGGTGCAGCTCGGTTGCGCCCTCCTGCGCCGGCGCCTCGAAGGTGACGGAGGTTGCGTCGGGGCAGGCGGCGCGGATCAGATGATCGGCGACGTCGCCGTTGTTGGTCACTGTCATCGACAGCACCGCGTCGCCGCCCTTCGGCTGCGGCGTGGTGAGCGGGTCGGAGACCATGATCGGACCGACGACGGGGCTAGCCGCCCGTGCCGGCATGCCGAGCCCGGCGGCGGCCAGGACGGTCAGGGCAGTGTCACGCCAGCTCATATTCGACCTCGGGGGTGTAGACGGACTGCTCCTTGCCCAGGCGGGAGCTGAAGAGGGTGAAGTGCGCCACGGGCACGGGGTCGGCGCGGAACAGGTTGTGCGCGGCGATCCAGCCCGCAAGCTCGTCGGGCGAGGTATTGTGGATGCGCCCCAGCGTGACGTGCGGAGCGAACCGCCGGCGCTCCGGCTCCAGCCCCGCCCGCTGCAGCGCGGTCTCGATCTTGGCCTGCAGGTGGTCCAGCGCCGGGTTGCGCTCCACGCCCGCCCACAGCGAGGCTGGCTTGCCGGGCTTGGCGAACACGCCGACGCCGTGGAGCACCAGGCTGAAGCTGCGCCCCTGCACCCCCGCCAGCGCCAGGTCGGCTTCCTCCGCCATGTGGCGCGGCAGCTCGCCCAGGAAGCGCAGCGTCAGGTGGTGGTTCTCCGGCGGCTGCCAGCGCGCGCCCTTGAGGCCGCCGGCAAGGCCGGTCAGGCGCTCGCGCAGGGCCCACGGCAGATCGACGGCGACGAACAGCCTCACGGCGCAGGCGTGTTGCCGTGCCGACGGGTGGCTCGTCGCCGGACAGCCCCGATCATCATGCGGGCACCTTGGCCAGCAGCCGCTCGACCAGCGGCAGCAGGCGGGCGACGATGACCGCCACGCCCTTGGCCGTGGGGTGCAGGCCGTCGGACTGCTTCAGCGACGGATCGAGCGCCACGTCCTGCAGGAAGAACGGGTCGTACAGCAGGGCGGGGCGCTGGCTCAGGCGGTCGAAGGTGGCGCGGAATGCGTCGTCGTAGGTTTTTCCGAGGTTGGGCGGCGCATACATGCCGGAGAGCAGGGTCGGGATATGGCGTGCCGCCAGCCGGTCCAGGATTGTGGCGAGGTTGGCCTGCATCGCCGCGGGATCGAGGCCGCGCAGGCCATCGTTGGCGCCCAGTTCCACCAGGGCGCAATCCGGGTTGTCGGCCAGCGACCAGTCGAGGCGGGCCACGCCGCCGGCCGTGGTGTCGCCGGACACGCCGCCGTCGAGCACGACCACGTCGTGCCCCGATTTGCGCAGCGCGGACTGGAGCTGGGCCTCAAAGCCGTCCTCGTGCGGCAGGCCGTAGCCGGCGGTCAGCGAGTCGCCGAAGGCCAGCAGGCGGATCTGGCGGGCGGATGCGGAGCCGCAGGCCAGGGCCAGCAGCACGAAACCAGTCGCGGCGGCCTTCGCCAGTCGGGCACGGGCGCCATATGCAGCAGCCATGGACACAGCCACCGCTTCCCTCGCTTCCGGTTCCGCCCCGTTCCGCGACCCGTCCTCCGGGGCACCGCTGGTGCAGGTCCGTGACCTGCGGCTGACGGTGCCTTCGGCGGCGGGGCCGGTCAACATCCTCAACGGCGTCACCATGGATGTGGAGTCGGGCGAGGCGCTTGGCATCGTGGGACCTTCCGGTTCGGGCAAGACCAGCCTGCTGATGGTGCTGGCCGGGCTGGAACGCGCGAGCGGCGGCGAGGTGCGCATCGCCGGCACCGCGATCACCGGGCTGGGCGAGGACGCGCTGGCGCGGTTCCGGCGCGACACCGTGGGCATCGTGTTCCAGGCGTTCCACCTGATCCCGGCGATGACCGCGCTCGAGAACGTGGCGGTGCCGCTGGAGCTTGCCGGCATGCGCGATGCTGCGGCGCGGGCGAGGGACAGCCTGGAGGCGGTCGGGCTCGGGCATCGGCTGACGCACCTGCCCGGGCAGCTCTCGGGAGGCGAGCAGCAGCGCGTGGCGCTGGCGCGCGCATTCGCGCCCCGGCCGCGCCTGCTGCTGGCCGACGAGCCGACCGGCAACCTCGACGGGGCGACCGGCCAGGCGGTGATGGACCTGCTGTTCGACATGCAGGCGCGCGAGGGCACCACGCTGATGCTCATCACCCACGATCCGGGGCTGGCGGCGCGCTGCGGGCGGCAGGTTCGCGTGGCGGATGGCCGGGTGTCGGCGTGAGCGGCAGCGGGCGCTTGATGCGGGAAGTGCCGGGACAGACGGCGCTGCCTGGAGCGCGGCCGGTCCGCGCGCGACATGCGTCGGCGGGGGCGCGGCGCTGATGCTGGCGCTGCGGCTGGCGGCGCGGGAGCTGCGCACCGGCACGCGCGGCCTGCGCATCGTGCTCGCCTGCCTGGCGTTGGGGGTTGCGTCGATCGGCGCGGTGGGCGGGCTGCGGGTGGCGATCGAGCGGGGACTGTCCGACCGGGGACGCGAGACCCTCGGCGGCGACCTGGCGGTGGATGGCGGCTCGCAGGAGTTGCCGGACACGCTGCGCGCCTTCTTGCGCGAGCGGGGCGCGCGGCTGTCCGACATCGTGCAGATGCGCTCGATGCTGGTGGCGGCGAATGGCGAGCGGGCGCTGATCGAGCTCAAGGCGGTGGATGTGGCGTATCCGCTGGTGGGCACGCTGGACCTGACGCCGACCGGCGCCCTGCAGGCGGTCCTGGCCGGGCGCGGGCTGGTGGGCGAGCCGGTGATCCTGGACCGGCTCGCGGTGAAGCCGGGCGACAGCCTGCGGCTCGGGCAGGCGCAGTTCGTGCTCAAGGGGTCGGTGGCCGCGGAGCCGGATGGCGCGGCGACGCCGGGGCTGCTCGGGCCGGGCGCGGTGATCGGTCTCGACGACCTGGCCGCCACCGGGCTGGTGCAGCCCGGCTCGCTGCTGCGCCACGAGCTGCGCGCCGCGTTCGCGCCCGGCACCGACGTCGCGGCGGTGGAGGCGGCCCTGCGCACCGGGTTCGGCGATCAGGGGTGGCGCATCCGCGACTCGCACGACGCGGCGCCGGGCTTGGTGCGGTTCATCGACCAGACCAGCCGCTTCATGACGCTCGTCGGGCTGACGGCGCTGCTGGTCGGGGGCATCGGCGTGGCGACGGGCGTGCGGGCGTGGCTGGAGGCGCGGGCGCGCGGCATCGCGGTGCTGCGCTGCCTCGGCGCGTCGTCGCGGCTGGTGTTCGCCACGTATCTGATCCAGGTGGCGGCATTGTCCGTGGTGGGCGTGGCCGTGGGCGTGGCGGCGGGGGCGGCGCTGCCGGCGCTGGGCATCTGGCTGTTTGGCAGCCTGCTGCCGGTGCCGCCGCGGGCGGGGATCTACTGGGCGCCGCTGGGGCTCGCGGCGCTGTACGGGCTGCTCACCGCGGGGGCGTTCTCGCTGTGGCCGCTGGGCCGGGCGGCGCGCATCCCGGGCGCCGCGCTGTTCCGCGATGCCGTGCTGCCCGGCGACGCGCGACCGTCGGCCGGGGTGGTGGTGGCCAACGCGGGGCTGGTTCTGGTGCTGGTCGGATTGACGGTCGCCACGGTGCCGCAGCGTGGCTTCGCGCTGTGGTTCTGCGGGGCGGCGGCGGCGACGCTGCTGCTGTTCAGGGTTGGCGGCTGGGCGCTGATGCGTGGGGTGGCGCGGCTGCCGGCGCCGCGCTGGGCGTGGGCGCGGCTCGGGCTCGGCAACCTGCACCGTCCGGGTGCGACGACGCCACTGATGATGGTGGCGCTCGGTCTGGGTCTGTCCACGCTGTGCTCGGTGGCGCTGATCGAGGCCAACATCCGCGACGCGGTGCTGGAGCAGATCCCGGCCGACGCGCCCACCTTCTTCTTCATCGACATCCAGCCCGACCAGCTCGCGCGCTTCGACGACATGGTGCATGCGGCACCCGGCACCGTGGACGTCGACCAGGTGCCGAGCCTGCGCGCGCGGATGGTGGCGGTGAACGGCGTGCCGGTCGACCAGGTGAAGGCCACGCCGGAGACGCAGTGGGCGCTTCGCGGCGACCGGGGGCTGACCTTCTCCGCTGCCGAGCCGCAGGACACGAAGCTCGTGGCCGGGCAGTGGTGGCCGGCGGACTACGCGGGGCCGCCGCTGGTGTCGTTCGATGCGGGGCTGGCGCGTGGCTGGGGCGTGAAGGTGGGCGACACTCTGCGCATCAACGTGCTGGGCCGCGACCTCGACCTGCGCATCGCCAGCCTGCGCGACATCAACTGGCGCACCCTGTCGCTGAACTTCACCCTCGTCGCCTCGCCGGGGCTGCTGGCGCAGGCGCCGCATTCCGAGATCGCCACCGTGTACATGGACGCCGATCCGCGGCATCAGGGCGCGCTGCTGCGCCTGGTCACGGACGCGCTGCCCAACGTGACCGGCATCCGCGTCGCCGACGTGCTCGACGCGGTGGCCTCGCTGGTGCGCAAGGTCGCGGCGGCGCTGGCGGCCACCGGGTCGCTGGCGCTGGCGGCGGGCGCCCTGGTGCTGGCCGGCACGGTGGCCGCGGGGCAGCGCCGGAGGATCGCGGAGGCGGTGGTGCTCAAGAGCCTCGGTGCCACCCGGCGGCAGATCCGGGCGGCGTGGCTGGTGGAGTTCGGGGTGATCGGGCTCGCGGCGGGTCTGCTCGCGGCGCTGGTGGGCACGGCGGCGAGCTGGGGCGTGGTGCGCTTCCTGATGGACGCGGACTGGGTGTTCCTGCCGGGCGTGCTGGCGGCCACGGTGTCCGGCTGCGTCCTGCTCATGCTGTGCTTCGGCTACGCAGGCACCGCGGTGGCGCTGCGCGCGCCTGCGAGCGCCTACCTGCGCAACGAATGACGGCAGGGTGAGCCATGGTTTATCAGGCGGTTAGGTCTGGCTGACAGTGCGGGCGGCGCCGGATTTCGCTTGAACACCGCCGGGCTCCTGCCAAGATAGGGACCATGGGCACCATGCCCCCTGAGGAACCCTCCATGGCCTTCCGCCCCGATACCCGAACCTATCCGGCCGCGGCCGGCGCAGCGCAGGCCGGCGCTCTCGATGCCGGTCTGCGCACCTACATGCTGCATGTCTACAACTGGATGACGTCCGGTCTGGTGCTCACCGGCATCGTGGCCTACCTCGTCGCCAACGTTCCGGCAGTACGCGAGGCGTTCTACCAGCCGATGCGGACCCAGGGTGGCGGCATCGTGCTGCACCCGACCCTGCTGGGCTACGCGGCCATGTTCGCGCCGCTGGGCTTCGTGCTGGTGCTGAGCATGGGCGTGAACCGGCTGTCGCGGCAGTCGGCGCAGGCGCTGTATTGGGCGTTCTGCGCGGCGATGGGCGCCAGCCTGGCCAACATCTTCTGGGCCTACACCGGCGACAGCATCACCCGCGTGTTCTTCATCACGGCCGGGACCTTCGCGGTCATGTCGGCCTGGGGATACACCACGAAGACGGACCTGAGCCGGTTCGGCAGCTTCCTGATGATGGGTCTGATCGGCGTCATCATCGCCAGCGTGGTCAACATCTTCGTTGGCAGCAGCCAGCTCCAGTTCCTGGTCAGCATCGTCGGCGTCCTGGTGTTCACCGGCCTTACCGCGTTCGACACCCAGCGCATCAAGGCGTCCTATCTCCAGTACTCGTATGCCGAGGGTTCGGACGTGGCAGCCAAGCGCAGCGTGTACGACGCGCTTAGCCTGTACTTGAACTTCATCAACCTGTTCATGCTTCTGCTGCAGCTGACCGGTAGCCGCAGCAACAACAACTGAGTGCATGTCTAACGAAAAGCCCTGGTCTGCCAAGATCAGGGCTTTTCGTGTTTGTCCGGACCTGATTGTGGCCAGGGGGACGTTGGTTTCCTGAAATGCTTGGCGAGCAGAGGAAAGCGGTGCCAGAAGCTCTGCTTCTGTGCCCCATCCAAGGCTCTCCTCTGGAAGTCCGTGCTTCAGTCAAGGCTTTCCAAAAGCCTCGGCCTTCGGCGGGTCTGGGCAGAGCCAGTCCTGCTTGCCTTCAGGACTGCAGGAACCGTAGCGCGCCGTCCTGGAACACGGCACAGGTCAGTGCGCCGCCCTTCACAGCGCCGGTATCGATGCCGATCCGGTTGGCACGGATGACGGGCTTCCTCACCATGGTATGGCCATGGACCACCACTGTGCCGAACGGGTCCGGCCAGGACAGGAACGGCTCGCGTATCCACAACAGGTCGAAATCCGATTGTTCGTCGAGCGGGACGCCCGGCCGCACCCCTGCATGGACGAAGAGGTAGCCGTCCTGCGTGTAACGCTTCGCCAGGCCCTGCAGGAACGTGAGGTCGCGTTCCGGAATCCGGGCTTGCCAAGTGTCGCACGTTGCAGCGCGCGGGATGCCCCAGCTGTCCAGCGTGGCGTCACCGCCGTTGTCGATCCAGAGGCTTGCGGCGTCCGCATGGCCGACCAGGGCATCGAGCAGCATCGCCTCGTGGTTGCCGGCCAGGTTCACCACGCGGTTCACCGGAACAGCGGGCTGCGCGGCGAGGCGCAGCACGCCGGCGCTGTCGGGACCTCGGTCGATGTAGTCGCCAAGGTGCACCAGCGTCGTATCCGGTGCAGGGCTGAACCGCAGGTCGGCCGCAATCAGGGCGTGCAAGGCACGCAGGCGGTCGGCGCAGCCATGCACGTCGCCAACGGCGTAGACCCGGCGACCGAGGGACAGGCGGCCGGGAGGACAAATGCTCATGCGGTCCCATATGGGTGATGGTGCGGGGCTTCGCGAGCTGCGCCCCTCCTCGTCGCCCGAATGTCGCGGCGAGTGGACGAGCTTCCTTCCGCCTGGACGGTATTGTGCATGAGCACGTTGACGAGCCCCCAACCGGACGCGGCGGTGGCGCCCTGCGGTTCGGGGCCGCCGGTGATCGAAGTGGCCGGGCTGTCGAAGCGGTTCGGCGCCATCCTGGCGGTGGGCGGCATCGACGTCGTGGTGCGGGTCGGCGAGACGATCGGGCTGCTGGGCGGCAACGGGGCCGGCAAGACGACCACGATCGCGATGCTGCTCGGGCTGCTGGTGCCGACATCCGGCCGCATCCGCATCCTGGGCCACGACATGGCGCGGGACCGGTTCTCGGCGCTGGCGCGGATGAACTTCTCCTCGCCCTACGTCGCCCTGCCGGGCCGGCTCAGCGTCGTGGAGAACCTGCGGGTGTACGGGCACCTGTATGGCGTGAAGCGGATCGAGCGGCGCATCGAGGAGTTGGCGGTCCAGCTCGACCTCGGCGACCTGCTGCGGCGGCCGGCGGGGCAGCTTTCGGCGGGACAGAAGACCCGGGTCGCGCTGGCCAAGTCGCTGATCAACCGGCCCGATGTGCTGCTGCTGGACGAGCCGACCGCAAGCCTGGACCCGGACACCGGCGACCTGATCCGCGGCTGGCTGGAGCGCTACCGTGCGGAGTCGGGCTGCACGATCCTGCTGGCCTCGCACAACATGGCGGAGGTGGAGCGGCTGTGCGGCCAGGTGCTGATGATGAAGCAGGGCCGCATCGTCGATCGTGGCACGCCGGCGGCGCTGCTGGAGCGCTACCACCGCGACGATCTGGAGGAGGTGTTCCTCGACATCGCCCGTGATCGCACGGCCGATCCGAAAGGTGACGACTCGGCGGGCAGCGACTCCGAGACTGGCGATCCCAAGGCTGGCGATCCCAAGGCTGGCGATCCCAGGGCTGGCGGTCGACCTGCCGGTGCGGAGGCCATGGCGTGAGCGGGTCGGCAGGGCGCATCTGGGGCCTCGTCTATCGCCACCTCGCGCTGTATCGCGGGTCCTGGCCGAGGCTGCTGGAGCTGTCGTACTGGCCGATCCTGCAGATGTGCATCTGGGGATTCACCTCGTCGTACTTCGCGGGGCGCATGTCCGGCTCGGCGGCGGCGATGACCGTGTCCGCGCTGCTCGGCGGCGTGCTGCTCTGGGAGGTGACGCTGCGCACCCAGATGGGGTTGTCGGCGACGTTCCTGGAGGAGCTGTGGTCGCGCAACCTCGGCCACGTGTTCGTCAGTCCGCTCAGGCCGTGGGAGATGATGGCGGCGCTGACCGTGATGTCGGTGCTGCGGATGCTGGCGGGCGTGCTGCCGGCGGTGCTGCTGGCCTGGGCGATCTACCGCTTCGACCTGTTCTCGGTGGGCGCGCCGCTGGTGCTGTTCGTGGCCGCCTTGATGCTGATGGGGTGGTGCGTGGGCTTGGGGGTGATGTCGCTGATCCTGCGCCACGGGCTCGGCGCGGAGGCGCTGGCCTGGTCGGTGACGTTCGGGCTGGCGCCGTTCTCCTGCGTGTTCTACCCGGTTTCCGCCCTGCCCGAGGTGCTGCGGCCGGTGGCGTTCGCGCTGCCGTCGAGCCATGTGTTCGAGGGTCTGCGCGCGGTGATGTCGCAGGGCGTGGTGCGCTGGGACCAGCTCGGCTGGGCGTTCGGGCTGGACGGCGTCTGGCTGGCCGCCGCGATGCTGCTGTTCCTGCGTCAGTTCCAGTCCGCGCGGGTGCGCGGGGCGCTGCTGAGCATCGGCGAGTAGCCGTCCCGTCCCGGCGCGTCATCCGGGTGGCGGAACGGGGTTGCGCCTGCAGGCCGTGCGACGGGCCGGCCGGAGCCGGCTGGACAATGCGGGGCGCCCGGACCTAACCCTCGGCGACATACGGCAGAAAGAGGCCCGATGACCCGCTTCCATCTCATCCGCCATGCCCTGGTGGAGGAAAGCGCCCGCCTCGTGCTGTACGGCACGATGGATGTTCCGCTGTGTCCCGAGACTCTCGCGGCCCAGTCCGGCCAGTACGGCGCGCTTGCCGAACGCCTGCCCCGCGACGCCGCCTGGTATGTCACGCCGCTCCGGCGGACCAGGAGCACCGCGGAGGCGATCCAGCAGGCCGGCTATCCCGCCGTGGTTGCCGGCGTGGAGCCCGATCTGGTGGAGCAGCACCTTGGCGAGTGGCAGGGGCTCGCCCACGCCGAGCTGCCGCCGCTGCTGGCGCGGCCGGCGCATGTTTTCTGGCCGCTGGCCGGCGAGGAGCGCCCGCCCGGTGGCGAGAGCATGCAGGACGTGATCGGGCGGGTCGGCCCGGTGCTGGAGCGTCTGGCCAGGACGCACCCCGGCGGGGAGCTGGTGGTCGTCTGCCATGGCGGGGTGATCCGGGCCGCCATCGCCCACGCCATGGGCATCGCGGCTGACGCGGCGCTGCACCTGTCGGTGCAGAACCTGTCGGTGAGCGTGCTGGAGCGCCACCCCCGCGCCTGGAGGGTGGTCTGCGTGAACGAGGTGCCAGGCTATTTCGGCGTGAGGTAGGCTGTCGCGCGTCTGTTCTCACGCCGGCGGCACCGGGCATCGGCCTGCAAGAAAGCTAAGGCCGGGCTCTGCCCGGGCCCGCCAAAGGCCCCCTCCTTCAAGCATGGGGCCTTTGGAAACCCATTCCTCAAGAGAGGCAGGTCCAGGGGCGCTGCCCCTGGCGGAGTCCAGAGGCAGAGCCTCTAGCCTTGCTTGCCGCGCTTCACGTGATTGCTGAGAGCTTCTTGGTATCGCCATGTTTCGCCGCTACAAGCCCGGCATGCGATGGGGAGAGGCCGAATGGTCCGCAGGCTTGTGGCCGCAACGATGACCGTGATGTGCGCCCTGTCGCTGGCCGGGTGCGAGATGGGCACGGCCGACCAGGTCCGTGCGCAGCAGCAGCAGGAACTGGTGGACCGCGCCACCCTGGCGGCCCAGGACCTGCTCAACCCGGTGACCGGCAAGGTCGCGGCGCGCACCCTGCGCAAGGCGCGCGCGGTGATGATCTGCCCGCGGGTGTTCCGGGTCGGCTTCCTGTTCGGCGGCGAGGGTGGTGGTTGCGTTCTGCTGGCGCGCGGCGGCAACGGGTCGTGGTCGGCGCCGGCGTTCTACAGCCTGGGGACCGGCAGCTTCGGCCTGCAGGCCGGGATGCAGGATGCCGAGCTGATGATGATGATCCTCACCAATCGCGGCCTCGATGCGGTGATGGACAGCCAGTTCAAGATCGGTGCGGGCGCGTCGGTGGCGCTGGTGACGCTGGGCGGCGGCGTGTCCGGCGACACCACGGCGGCGCTCAACGCCGACATCGTGGCGTTCGAGCGCACGCGCGGCCTGTATGCCGGCATCTCCCTGGAAGGCGGGGTGATGACCGCCGACAGCATCGGCGACCGCGCCTACTACAACCAGGATATCGGCTCGCGCGGCATCGTCATGGCGATGCGTGCCAACAATCCGGGTGCGGACCCGCTGCGCGCCGTGCTGATGCGCTTCGGCAACCAGGAGCCGGCGCCGGCCGCCATGCCCTATGGCGCCGCCTCTTACGGCCAGGGCCAGGAGTCCGGGCCGATGTCGCCTGCACCGCGTGGCGCGGTGCAGCAGCAGATGCTGCCGCCGCCGCGCTGAGCCCGGGCCGATCGTCGCCGCTGATGCGTGCCGTATGGTCCGGCGTTGCGACCTTGCCGGTGGCCCGGTGCGGCGTGTCCGACGCTGACGCGGCCGGGGTGGCACCCCATGTCGAGACCATGCCGAGCGAGCCATTCTGGGCCACCAAGAGCCTTGCCGAGATGAGCGTGGCCGAGTGGGAGTCGCTGTGCGACGGCTGCGGCCGTTGCTGCCTGCACAAGCTGCGCGACGAGGACACCGACGCGCTTGCCTACACCAACGTGTCGTGCCGGCTGCTCGACGGCACGAGCTGCCGCTGCTCGGACTATCCGCGGCGGCAGGAACGGGTGCCGGATTGCGTGTCGCTCACACCGGTGGCGCTCGCCGGGATCGACTGGCTGCCGCCGAGCTGCGCCTATCGCCGGGTTGCAGAGGGCAGGGGGTTGGCCTGGTGGCACTGGCTCGTGTCCGGGAACCCCGACACGGTGCATGAGGCCGGCATCTCCGTGCGCGGCCGGGTGGTCAACGAGCGGGTCGCCGGCGCCCTGGAGGACCATGTCGTCGCCTGGCCGGATCGCGAGCCGCGCACCAGGCGGCCCGGCGTGGCGCCGCGTGTGACCCGGGGTGCGGCGACAAGCCCCGTCCGTGCGGTGTCGCCAGGAGAGACTGCGGTGGCCGATACAGGCCGGCCGAACCTGTCGCCGCGGGAGACGTCGTCGCGGGAGATCGGGACCATCTCCGTTGATCCGGCTCCGCCGGGTGTCTTGGACTGACGAGACCCCGGGCGGGCGGCAACGTCAGCTCCCATTGACGTGGGACAGCGTCGGCATGGCTTCTCGCCTTGCGTCGGGCAGGGCTTTGAAAACCTTGACGTGGCGGGCGCGGTCCGCCTCACTCGCCGAGGACATGGAGCACGATCTCGCGCCGGTGCGGTGCGGAACGATGCTCGAACAGGTAGATGCCCTGCCAGGTGCCAAGCACCATCCGGCCTTCGTCGACCGGAATGGTCAGCTGCACCGGCGTCAGGGCGGCCCGGATATGGGCAGGCATGTCGTCGGCACCCTCGGAACTGTGCCGGTATGCGGCATTCTGGGGCGCAAGACCGGTGAACGCGTCCAGCAGGTCGGCGCGGACATCGGGATCAGCGTTCTCCTGGACCAGCAGCGACGCCGAGGTATGACGGCATCACAGGGTCAGCAGCCCGGTGGCAATCGGTTGCTCCGCCAGCCAGCGGGCCACGGGAGCGGTGATCGCCACCAGGCCCTGGCCGCGGGTTGTGACGACAAGCCGGTGCTGCGCCTGCTTCATGGAATGGTAACGCTGCGGCGAGCCTGGCGTTCTCGTGCGTCGTTCGGGACAGGCGGTCCGCATGGGGTGGGAGATATGCGGCGAGGCAGCAAGCAAGACTAGGCCGTGTGGACGGATTTAACCAACATCAGTCCGCACGCAAAACTGATGATGGCTGAGTAGCTGGTGTCGGTCTTCTCGCATCGCATGGCGACGCGTTTGAACCGCTTGAGCTTGCCGA
>JAABUO010004317.1_pt1 | contig 16747 bp, 21 predicted proteins | sample 5559291 | NCBI WGS metagenome assembly JAABUO01 (sample SAMN10711878, study PRJNA513372) | rock metagenome | isolation source: Antarctica rocks | place: Antarctica: Victoria Land, Finger Mt sud | reverse complement strand
CCGCAGCAGCTGAGGCAAAGGTGAGGAAGGTGGCGGCCTGATCACATGCGCTGCTGCTTGCTGCCCCCCTTTGCAGGCTCCTTCAAATGCACAAGCTCTGAATGTATAGGCATGTACAAGCGTGTGTGCGTGTGTGTGTGCGTGCGTGCGTGTATGAGAGGTGGCAGCCAGCGTATGAGAGCTGATCAAATGCGCTGCTGCTTGCTTCTCCCCTGTGCGTGCTCCTGTGCACACGCTGTGGTCAAGGCGTGTGACCGAATTTAGAGCTTTCAGCCGACATCTGCTGCAACAGGTGCGGCAAAGTTCAACACCATCAAATTTGGTTTCCATAGAGAGGGACACCCAGTCAAGAGTGACAGACTCACTTGTGGGCTGCAGTGACGATGGGTAGGGCTCTGGCAACAGCAGCTGCTGTGGCAGGTGCTTTAAACCTTGGCCCAGGCACAGCCGCATCAAAGGCCGCGTTCCTGCCATCCGTGTTTGCTGCCTCCCACCTCGTCCTCGCCTCCAGCTCATCAACAGTTGTGGCGGCCTGCAGCGCATCACACCGAAACTGGACAAACTGGCTGAACGTGAACAAATTATGGCCACGGACCTAAACTTTGATTGTGTTGAGCTGTAGCCCATACAGGTTGCCCAAGCATCAATATATAGCATAAATCATTGCATAAAGCCAATTATGTACCCTGCAGAATGCTGAACCCTAGCCAGAATACTGAACCTAGGCAGAACACTTACCTTAAGCAGAACACTGACGGTAGGCAGAATACCTACCCTAGACAATTCGCTAACTCAGGCAGCACACTTGCCTGCAGAGTTCTAATTTGCCACACAAGGCTTTCAGTCTGTCTTCCACTGTTGTAGCTTACATACCTGCAGTTCTGGCAGTCTAACTTCCAAACCACCTTCATCAGCTTCTTCAGCAGCGTCCGTCCTCTGGGCAGCTTCCACACGTTCATTCATGTGGTCAAATCCCCATGCATTGCCTGCCAGCTCAGCATGCTTGTGCTCAGCTGCTGAGCCTGCCTCTGAATGTTGACTCTGGGAAGGCAAGCTGCCCTTGGAGGCAAGCTGGGTAGCTGAGTGGTAGCTGTGCAGGGCTGCTGTGAACAGGGCATGGTGTACTGAGACATCAGTCTGGAACAGCCCCTTCTGATCAAACATGACCTCAAACTTGTTTGGTTTCCAGCGTGGGTCGGCTTGCCGCCTCCTCCTACACTCAGTCACACAGCGGTGTTCCCCTGTTTGAGACACACAAGGTGACCCTTTTGGACAGAACTGGACGCATGCTGTGCATGTAAGTCAGATTGAAAGGGCTTTTGTGACCAGGGATCACAATTGACAGCTAGTGCTGTTGACTGCACTACCATGCTGCAACAATGGCTTTGCCCATCACATCAGTCATTGAACTCTTGATGTTTGCAACAGACTGCAATCATGGCATGCTTACTTGACTTCAGCTTTAGGAACGCGCTGCCGGAAATCTATGTTCTTCAGCATAGATGTAGGGGCCCCTTCTGACAGAGCCTGCTCATGGGCACCCACCCCCTTCACATCTGCCCTGAGCCTAGCCAGTGCTGTCGGATCTTCCCTTTTTGCTGCCTTTCGTTTCTCCCAAGCTTTTGGAGCTTGCCCATCAGCTGTAAGATCTCCATTGGAGACAGGGGCTTGTCTTGGCCCTGCCAGACCACCTGCACCTTGACCTCGTTGTACTAAAGGCTCTTGCCCATCAGCAGCAGAGCCTGCCTTTTGACTTCCCCCCTCAGCCTGCCCATCAGCTGTGTCCGACTGCCTTTTTGCCTTTGGCCCTGGTTGCCTGTCAACAGCCGGTGCATGGGCCCTGACAGCAGCGCCTGCCTTTAGAGGCTGCCTTTCAGCAGCCGGATGGCCCCCAATGCTGACTGGCAGAACTGTGGGAATTTGCTGTGGTGTCTGCTGCTGCCGCCTCAGCTTAGAGGCATGTCCATCTGGCAGAGCAGCAAAGAAGAAGCAAGGGTCCAAGAAGAGGTCTCCCACAAAGGATGATCTCAACATCAACATGTCAGGCTGCTGCTGCTGCTGCTGATCTGGCTGCTGATGCCCTCCTTCTTCTTCTTCTGAGGGCTGATGCTGGTTTGTTGCTGGGAGGATTGTCATGCCCTGCAAGAAGGTATGACACTCGTGATGCGTCATACTTGCGTAGTCATTGCTGGGGCAAATGGGCGCTCCCTGCCTAACGTTGTGAAGAAGTTATCAGTCATGCCAGTTATTGCTGGCATTTCACATGATCAATCAGGATTTTGCACAAAGGTTCATCACCAGCTGCATTGACAGCAATGACTGCCCAATCCTGAATATAAAACCGTAGTGATCTGAAATCACCAGATAGGAGATTCTAGATGAGAGATTTTCCATGGAATTGGAATAAGCTTATGCGATGCATGCGCCCTGGCCATAACTGCACTCACATGCTGTAGCCGCACCAGCATGTTGCATTTCTGCCATGAAATAGAAAACATTGGAGGTGCTGAAAGCAAAAGGCTGAGGTGTGGCGAGGGTACCAATACCTGCAGATCTGGGCACTGCAGTATCATCCGCTCTGCTTCTTTGCCGTGTACGGCCGCCAGGTCGGTGAGCGGTGGGGCCTTGGTGGGGTTAGACATGGGCTTCAGGGGGGGGCAGATGGTGCGTGCCAGATTCCAAGTCTGCACCGCATCAGCTATGCCAGGCCTCCAGGCAAAGCCTCTGCCACCTGCAGCAACTATAAATTTGAATGGTAACGATGTTAACTGTACTGACAATGGTAACGATGATGATGATAATAATGACAATAATAGTAGAAATAATGATAACAGCAATGATGATATCAATAAGCGATCACTGCAAGATATTGAGTAACATTCATCTTTCATGGTGCGCAATTATACTGACTTGCAAGTCAAATCTCCAGCCCAGCAGTGTTGCAAGCATGATTTAGTGTTGGCTATGGCAGGTATGCAGGTGGCGTAAGTCGTTCGTAAGGTGTATATGGGCTGCGCCTGCAGGTACAGCACTTTGCTTATCTGTAACAACAACTTCGTTTCAACATAGCAGACCCGAAACCATCGCTATCAGGCAGATCAGTAACAGTTGCAGCCCTACAATGGCTGACTTGCTGCCATGCACTGCAGCACACATTGCATCACAACATGCTTTCAGGCACAGCACAGATGGTTGAGCACTACACGTAGAATAAAACGCTCCATCATGCGCAGTGGCAGCTATGCCGGGGGTAAGAAGAAGACTGACGGGATCACCTTCAGCAGATGTTGCTGCCTCTTCGGCCTCAACCAAGCCCCAGTTCTCACGCCGTCTAATCTTGATTGGGCCCCTCCTAGTCTTCTTTTTGGTTAGGTCCTCTGGGGGCTGGGCTGTCACGCACTGCCCTGAGGGCTTCACCATGAATCTGAAAGCCATGCACTCCCCCAAGGCAAGGCTGCTGCCCACAATAGCCCCGGTCACCTGCCCTGCCTCATGCCCTGTAACCTGTCATCCGTAAAGGATGACTGTTGACGCCTTTTTGATACCTCATGCCAGCTCATGTTGAGTGCCGCGTAATATGTACGTAAACCTTCTGTAAACCTGTGTGCTCACTAACACCTACATGTGCCTTGAAACGCTCCAAAAGTCCCATGATGCGTCTGCAATGAGCCAGAGAAAACAAGAGACCTGGCCACTACGTATAGGTGGTTCAATGAACTCTTTACAGACTGCCTTGCTCAAGCCAAGCCTGCTCTTCTTCTCAAGCCTAGCACCATGCAGCTGTGTAATGCATTTGTGTCCATTCAGACAAAGACAACATGCACAGGTCAGAGACAGACAAAACAGGAAAAAACATTACCACATGTTACCTTTGATTGCCCGCCAGGGGGGGCGCCCAGGGGGTGAGGCCCCTGACTGGCCTGGGTATGAGGCCATGCCTGGCTGCTTCGTCTCTGGCTGCCAGGCTGCCCCTTCCAAGGCATACTGCTGCTGTAGTTGGCATCTGCTTGGCTGGCCATGTGGTGAGAGCTGGTGCCTGCTTGACTACCCCATCCTATGCTGTCCTATATGCAACTGACTTTGACAACAATGCCTATACCTTTTTTTAATTTGGAAAAATACTTAACAACATTGTTGGATGGGCATCTGCATTATCAACAGCAGATGGCCTATGGTGTTAGCTCTGGGCTGCTGCCTCAGCAGTCTCCCAGTATGATTGCCAAATATATAGACTGTTTTTCCCTTTTTTATCCACAGCAACAGAAAGGATCAGCTGGTGACTGATGCTCAGTGCCACTGGAAAGTTATGACCCCAGCCAGTCTGACAACCATTGCCAGTGTTCATGTTTGTCAGCATGACTCCTCTGGATGTGCTGTTTGGCATGCACCCTGTGATCTGAAAGGCGCACAGCATGAAAGGCACACAAGGCAGAGTCATGATAACACAGGGGCTTCACAGGCAAATGATTTGGGCCAGCACAATGCCACAATGCCTAAACTTCACACGCAAAGTATTGATAAATAATTACACATACTGGCTTTTTAGGATGAGCTTGAAAACGCTGACTTGCAAAACTGTGCACTTTTATGAAGTGAGTTCAGCTAGCCAGCACTCTAGGAACCTGCCGGGACAACAATCAGCAAATTGCCGCATCAGGCGACAATACCAGCAGAAAACATTCACTCCAAGCGTCTTCCATTCTGATAATCAGCGTGACTCTCAACATACATGGCATGACATCCTGTGCGCAAACAGGAGGTAGCAAGACAGGAAAAGCAGTGAGACCACAAAGTGGTGCTGAATTTGCTGATTGCCTGAGTGAGTACTGAGTGCAGAGTGAGTGGTGATGCCCAAATGAGTGGTGGTGCATCATGAGCGGTGACGAAGAAGGAATGCTGATGCAAAGAGAGCGCTGATGCAGACTGAGAAGCTGTACAGAGTGAATGCTGATGTAAAGTACAATGCAGAGTGAGTGCCGGTGCCGAATGACTAGGATGATGAACCAAAGGATAGTATGTCACTGACCTGCCACAATTGGGAGGTTGATGCGTGGGGCCAGGGGCTGGCCCCAGCCTGCCCTGCCTCAACCTCCCCTGACTCACCTGTGTGCAAGCAAGTACTGGCTCAAGCAGTGCTGCATCCAAGGATGCTCGACAATGATGGACTGTCAAATTTCCAAATCCTCTCATTTGATTACCATTATGCTATCATTATCTAAATGATACTAGTCAAGTGTTGAGGATGTGTTGTGCAAAACAACTCTGCCTTGTAGAGCCACAGCCTTAGAGCCACTACGATGCAGCTGCAGAAAGATGCCACAGCTTACAAACTATCCTATGTGCATGACATATCCACCATAGCTCTTGTTGACTCGTCATCATGCAAAGCCACATCATACACAAATGCAGGACGCACAAAAGGGAACAGCGATGTTTTATGACCTACTTGGTGCTTGTGAGGATAGAGCAAAGGCAAGCAGCTGTGGCGGCTCTGTGTCCATTGTGTGTGCCCAAGACAGCACAGGCGCATTCAAGTGGCGAGTGTCAAACAGCAGTACATGCTGCTTGGTGGATGCTGCAAGATAGCTGCTTTGCTTTGCACCCGGGCCCTGCACCATTGCACACAAAGTATATTGTAAAGTTTTCGTCGTACTTGTGACAATGGTACACTGTACTTTGACATATGGTTTTCGTTATTTACTGAACATTACTGTCACGTTTCCATAATGACGACTGTGATGCATGCGACATTAGACACAGCCGTGTCTTTGGCTATTTGACTTTCGCCCTATCACCACTGGATCGCCTCTGAAGGCCATCAACTTGCACAAAATAAGCTCTAACTTGCACTTGCATGAGTCATGCCTGGGTCTCTCATAAGTCAGTCATTGATCCCTTGCGCATCTGGTGATTAGGCAAGACTGCATCAACTGTCTACTGTACGGTATGCACTGTCCGTGTGTGTGCTGTCCCCTGTGTGGTAGACACTGTCCATGTGTGTGCTGTCTACTGTCTGGTATACACTGTTTGTTTGTGTGCTGGTGTTTGTGTGCTGGCTGTGTTTTGTTTGAGAGTGCTGCTGCAGCAGCACATGTGCAGTGTCTCACATGTAGGCTGCTGAAGCACAAAACAAAGTCTGCCAGAAATGTGCTCAATATCTGTGAAAGGCGTGAAAGGAAAGAGAGTATCAAGCAGAGCACACGAATTGGCTAGGGCACCTGAGAGGGTCTAGCAAGCCCTAAGAATTCATCTCCTTCAGGCCGGCTGTGCAGCAGCACAACCCTAGCATCTCGGGCCAACCCTAGCAGATGGCACTGCACCAGATTCCTGCCGGCTGTGCATGCTACCTTGGTGGGGTGGGTCCATTCACACCCCATCCTGTTGGCCGGATCAGTCTTCAAAGCAGAGTGGCCACCTTGGACTGCAGTATGCACCTGAAACAGTGGACACATATATAGTGCAAACCAACCTGACTTCTCACATGCAGGATGGATTTATCACACAGAACCAGGAAGCACAGAAGGCTACAGGGTAGGGTGCAGAGGCATATGTCCAAACAGCTATTTGTGTGCGTTGACCATCTCCCAATTACAGCGTTGCCAACTTCAGCATGCCTGCCTGATCATACTGGGTGAGCTCAAATGAGTCAAGACAAATACTACAGCATGATTGCAATGCTCATGTTATGTGCGCCGCACAATGACTGATGTAGTGCTGTGTCTGGAGCATACGTGATGACATATTCTCCGCTGCTCACAGCATCACTGTCCATGTTTGTCAGGTCATGAACCACACCGTTGCACTGCAGCAAAGCATGCAAAGTGAAAGAGGCAATGAGCATGAATCCCAAACAGCCAGGAGACCATACCTCAACAGAGGAGCCAGCAGGAGCCATAGGGCACTGAGACAGTGTGAAGATGTGCAAGGATCCATCATCACAGATAAAGGCTGCTTGGCAGGGGTCGTAAGGGCTCCAAGCAACATGCCTCACTGCTTGCTCACTCCTGACTGTGGCCACTAACTGCAGGCTCCACATACTGCACATACAGAGCACAGTGTTGCCTTGTGAGCTGCATGCGAGTCCTCAGGCGCATCCCTAAGGTGCATGCAAATCCCAAGGGATGCTTGTTAAGCTAGTGCAACAGGAGGGATGAGAGAGGTATGCCTAAATGTTTTCACAGGAGAATTCCACGGATCTGAGGCATGGGTTTTCACAGGGAGCAGCCATGGGAATCAGCAGGCAACAACCTGCAATGCTTGGTAGTACTGGTAGGCGCTGACTCACGGCTGACTCAAGGGTTGCTGCTGTTTCAGGCTTCTGTCAACAAGGTAGCTGGCTATGCTGTATGCTGTCAAAAACACTGCAGGCCTGTACTCCATTGCACTCATGCACATTGATGCAAAGCACCATACGTGTGGCATGCAGACAATACACTCCAGCCATGATTTGCAGGTCATGGTGCACAAACGTGTTTGGACTCTTGTTAAATTTCATCTTGTGTTGGTCAGCAGAGACATCAGAAATAAACACCCATGCAACGTACAGGTCACGACGGCGCAGATATTAGTCAAATCATTAGCATTGCCATGTGATTGACATACTGAGGGCCTGCATGCTGAATGACACAACCAGCATAGATCTGCAAAACAGCAGTCTCTTGGCATCTACATGCTCCATGCATTTGTAACACCGACCAAATGCAAACACAACTTCATGACGCATGGTTGACGCACCAGGAACCAGCAAAGTAAAAGACAATAGCAGCATGACAAATGCACAGTGGCCATGTCTCAGCATTTGCTCTGCGCTATTGTGGCAAGAGTGGGGCATGCTGAGCAATCGCAGCAGCTCACCTTTCCCCAGGACTTGCAATGGATGCCTGCATGATGGCAATTTGATGGGGTCCACGAGCAGCCAACAAGAGTTGCTGCGCTGAGTGTCTCTTTCCGGAGTCAGCCATGTGTATGCTGCTGCTGCTGCTGCTGCTGCCGCCGTTGATGGCCAGCTGCTGAATTGGTTTGCCAGTGTCAATACACAGCCGCTGTAGACACTGCAAATAATGGACAAGGGCTCTTGTTTTGGCAGCAGCATGAACTAATGTCCAGGCTTAAATCACAGCAGCAGTTGCAAATTGCAAGGATATTCCCAGCTTCCTGGTCTAGAAGGAAAGAAGTTCGCTACATATCAGAATTGCCATCAGTGTTCTGAAATACAGCTCTCATGCACTTGTTCATTGTGCCATTTTGCAAACGACATTGGTTCGTTATGCAAGGAACTAATGCAGACAGGTCAACTGCTCTTAGCTGGCCTCCGTGACCTTTGGTCATGATGACCATGTAAACCAACTGACTGACTGATTCATACTACGCATACACCAGGAACAATGTCTGGTAAGGTTCAGACCAGCACCCAGCAAGTTCTCAACAGGCATGCAACATGTGTCAGCCCACCATGATGTCACATGGAGACTGCCCTGTGCAGCTCAAACAACTTCCATCTGTGCATGTCCATCTGACTTTGACTACAGCACAAGTTTGATGTTTTGTCCAGTCAATGAAATGGAAAGAAAAGAAAATAAAGAAAACAATGGCTTGCAAACATTGGCCTTCTTGGGTCTATTACTGCATGAACAGGTGATTTACATTGTTGCAATGTGTGCTGACTGTAGAACGCGACAGTGACGTGTGTAGCTTGTAGTACCTGCATGGGCGCTGAATGACGGTCCAAAACACTCATTGCCATCTTGTGACCTGCCAAGCCACAGCAATTGAAGACAAGTGACTGCTGGGCATCCTGGCAAGCTGCCATTCTGTTGCCTAGGTAGGAGCTTTGTTGGTCCAGGAGTTGGGGATTGACATCTGGTGTCAAATGGTCTCGGAGCAGCTCCCTTGGAACAACTGTGTCAGGGAACTGACCAGTGAACCATTTCAGCTGATCCTCGATCATATTGTACAGCCTGATGGCACCATATGATGGTCTGGCATTGCATGCAATAATATGGGTATTGTATAAGGTATGTTCTGTGTTTGGGTACACATATTGATCAAGACGGTACACATATTGATCAAGACAACAGGTTTTGGGCAGTGATTGATACAGCACAGATACAAGATAAATCCTGCAATTTTGGCAGCATGACCAGGCAAAAAGCTTTACCTGATAGGAGCAAGGAGCTCGCCTGGTGACAGCCACTTCTCTTCTGGCAACTCATGAGTTGGCAGCCAATACATTGTTCCGCTTGAAAGCTGACCCGCCCCTGCATCTTCTCGGTGGAGCTTCAGTTGTGGAGGCTGAAGCCTGAAGCAACAAACATTTATTGTGAGTCTCCACTGACTAAAACGTGATCAGTAAGGTAAGCTTGCAACCACGACAGGAAACCTGACCCTGGACTGAGGAAGCTGTTGTGTAAGTCGAAGCCGCCACTCCTGCCAATCAGGATTGATGCAGGATTCACGTTTGTCATCCCGTCTGACTAGTATCAGAGCTGGCAGTCAGGAGGCAGGCTTAGGGGGAGCTGCCAGCCCGACACAGCTTCGAACACAGCCAACTTCATACCAAACCCGCAAAAAGGGTTGCTCTGCTGCCCAGTGCAAAAGCACGGTATGATTGGCGGTCGCGCTAACATGCCGATTAGATTAGCTTGCAGTGGCTAGCCACAGGACTGCCGACGCAAACCAGGCGATTGCGTGACCGCAAATGCAGTAAAGCAAGTCTAGCCATGACATGTCATTGCATGGTTCAACGTGCGGGCATAGCATGTGACGATGAAGCACAACATTAGCAGCAAACCTTCGCAAAAACGTCATGCTGTGTGCGCGTTGGCTTAACTGGGTTACTAATTCGAGCATTTCATGGCTCCGAATCACCAAGTTTGTCGACCATGTTTCGGTCAAACACGTTGCCAAGCCACGTAACAAAAATTCAATGCAACACGATCGCCTCATTCACGTTGTGCAGATGATCTTCATGTGTCCCTTGGCACAACTCAACTAGTCGAACGTCAATCAGACATGCATACTGGTGACCTGGGTACCTCTGTTCGCGCAGGCTTTGCGTCACCGATAATCAAATACCGCTTAGCTTCATGCCATCATGATAAATTTGTTCATTTTGCTGGTACTCGCAAACGCGTGAGTCATAATGTTGCCGCTTGTCAAAGTGATAGAGCGTTGACAACATGCAAAGCTCCGGCTACCGACAGCACGATTAAACGGCCGCGGCAAAGTCAGCAAAACGCTCAGGAAACAGATGTTGTTGTCATTGGTTCCGGAATCGGAGGTCTGTGCTGTGCAGCATTACTGGCAAAGTACGGTCTCAAGGTGGGTTTAGCAGTCTCAGTACATGTGAGTAACCAAGCGTACAGACTTCATCTTGTAAAAGCATCTGGCTGTCATGCCAAAGCAATCCACACCAGATTTTGGGTAAGAATGTGAAAGTTTGCTGACATGTGCAGGTGACTGTTTGTGAGAGTCACAACATCCCAGGAGGTGCAGCTCACGCCTGGGTGCAAAAGGGGTATCACTTTGAGTCAGGCCCTTCCCTGTACTCAGGCATGTCAGGCACTGGCCCTGCAGCCAACCCTCTGGCTCTTGTCCTCAAAGCCATTGAGGAGCCCCTGGACCTGATCCAGTACAACCAGTGGAATGTTCTGCTGCCTGAGGGGGAGTTTCTGACTCAGGTGAGGTGAGGCCTCAAAGACTGTCTCTGCACCAAATCAGGTCAGATCACACCCTGATGCATCAGCCTTGTTGCAAACCCACCACTCAGCAGGCTACTAGTGCACAGTCATGATGAGTGCTGTAAAGCATGCTGTGAAGTCTGAAGATTGCTGTTAGTGCAGCCACAATCGGCTGCGCCTGCTCACTCTGCATTGGTATGCAGCAACATACGATCCGTGCTCATTATCCTAGCCACCGCATTGCGGCCTAGTCCTCCTGTCCAACACTATCTAATACACTGTTGTATATCCTCACATGCCTTTCTTACAGGTAGGGAATGATCAGTTCTATGAAGTCCTAGAGAAGGTCAGTGGACAGAAAGGCGTTGATGACTGGGCAAAGCTACAGAGGCTGATGGAGCCCTTGGCAAAGGCTGCCACTGCAGTGCCCCCCATAGCCATCAGGGCAGACCCGGGAGTAGCCCTGACAGCCATTGCTAGATACCTGCCAAGGCTGTTCTCAGGAGGACCAGATGCCCTTAAGCTGATTGGGCCATTCTCCAAGGTCAGACAGTGCTCTGAATTACCCCACAGTCTGCTCCTGCAGCTGATTCGCGTTGCATTAGTAACTTGTGCAAGCTGCCTTTGGGTGCAGACTGCTCTTGACTTTTGTCTCTTAGTGTGTTCGGATCATTTCAAAGAGTATAAAATGCAGGGGCATATGTTTGCGCTTTCACTGTTTGTGGTGCGCTCAGCTTGTTCTGGGGAGTGTGACCCACAAAGAAGTAATTTGTCGCTTTCGTTGTTTGTGATGTCCCAGATCATACTGAAAAATGTGAAATGTAGAGGAACAAGTCCTTGCATCCATTGTTTCATGCAGAGCTTACATGTAATGTGATGTCTAGTCATTACTGTGCTTCATGATGTTGCATGCTTCTGGAAGGTCACCTACACTCCCTTGTGCTTCATGTCACAGCAATCTTGTGCTGTATCACCTCAGCCCAGAGTCCTGGACACAACAGCAACAGCGCAGGTGATTGTGTGTGCCGCAGCTCAGCATCCAAAGCTTCAGTCCTGATATTGACACTTGACCAAGCAACGCCTGAGTACCCACACTGCTTGTTGTGCAGGTCACAGACGGACAGATCACAGATCCTTTTGTGTTAAATTGGCTGGACTTGCTTTGCTTCCTGCTGTCTGGGCTGCCAGCAAACGGCACCATTGCAGCAGAGGTAGCCTTCATGTTCAATGAGTGGTACCGCCCCAACTCATCCCTTGAGTTCCCCCGGGGTGGCAGCCAGGCCATGGTCAACGCCCTCGTCAGGTAAACTCATGATGCACTTAGCAACATCCACTGTATTCACACTCTAGGGTTTATCTCCATATCTTTATACTCTGAACTCTATACTGTCCAAATTGTCACCTGGCTCAGGCTGAGAGAAATTCTGAGGCTCCTCGTAAGAGACGGCTTACTGAAAGGGACCTTCAAGGAAGTATGGCAGCTATTCACTGTGCCTGATAGTGTATCTGTTATATCTGTGGTTGCTCATATCCAATACATAGGTTCATTTGGTCCGAGCAGGTAAAGACAGACAGACAGAGAGTCCTGCAGCAGCCGTACTATGTACACAGCTTGTTGATGTACAGACTTGAAGGTGTCAGCTTCAGACGTTTTTTGAATTGGAGAAGCCTTCTGGTGAAAGAGTCATTGAGCTCCAACGATCAAAGAACACGTCACAGGTTGATGCAGAAAATCAAATGCTGGCTGCGCAACTTCAGCCAAATGTAATGTCTTGGTGCCTGCAGGACCTGCAATTTGGAATGGCTGCAGGAAATTAAGACTTCTTGTGCAGCATGCAGGGGTGTGAAGAAGTATGGGGGTGAGGTGAAGCTGAATGCTCATGTTGACCAGGTGCTGATGGAGAGGGGGCGAGCCACCGGGGTGCTCCTGAAATCAGGGCAAGTCATCAAAACCCGCAAGGTAAATCCTAGGACATCAGAATCTGTAAGGTAATCCAAGGTCATCAAACCCCGTAAGGTAATCTCAGGTCATCCAAACCCACGTAGTACTCTCAGGGTGTCACTGCTTGCACGGTGAACCCAGGGCTACATGGGCACTGCTAAGGGTTCTCTGCATTTGCGTACAATACTAATGTTTACAAAATGCCACTCGTAGAATGACATATGGTCCTGAGTTCTGAGTAAATGAATGCAGACTTCTGTGACTATATATATTTAAGGTTTAACTATATACTCTAAACTCTAAACCTTAAACCTCAACCCTATAGTCACACATGTGGTTCAACTGAGTCACTGGCCTTTCTGGGATGGACACTGCCTTTTGCAGCCGCCATAAAAAGGTCTGGCTCTGCTGTAGGGTATTGGACTGACTCTCAATTTCAGATCATCAACAGGATGTGCACATTGCATGTGTTGCATGCTGGCCAGGCTATCAAATGTCGCTATATGCAATATCCTATAAGGGATACCCTATAAGTGGAACCCTATAAGTGGAACCCTATAAGTGGAACCCTATAAGTGGAATCCTATAGGATACACTATACAGGTTACCCTAGGAGTGATACCGTACACATGATGCCCTATGAGTGGTTCCCAGAAATCAATCAAATGTCTGTTAAGCAGGCCTTCACACACTGTAATGGTCAAGTTTTGCCAATGCTCACACTGCAAACGATGCAGGCAGTGGTGTCTAATGCTTCCATGTGGGACACCCTGCCTCTTCTTCCTGCAGAGGCTCAGCCCAAGTCCATGCAGCAGGCAGCAGATGACACCCCCATGAATAGAAGCTTCATGCATCTGCACCTTGGCTTTGATGCCACAGGTGAGGGCCTGGATTGCATGTGACTAACCATTACATGCTTATTGGAAGGTGGATTTTGAGCAAAGCGTTTTCAGAGCACTAATAGATGTGTAAAGGCATATAGTCCAATCACATGGAAGGCAGTGCTCATACAGGTGCAGTTGCTGTAGGTGAGCTTAGAATGTGTCAAAGGCTGAGCTCAGAAACCTTGCTTGGCTGTTTGTGCTGACTGGCATGGTGTTCAATGCCATCAGAGCTATGCCATAGGAACAAGCTTCATGTTTGCAAGTTCTCCCCTTTAGCAGCATGAAGGGATGTCTGTGTCTCTAGCAGAAGTGCGCTGTCTGTCTGCGTGCTGTATGTGCTTGATTCCTGTCCTGGTAGCCAGCCTGTTGTAGTTTTGTTAAAGCGTTCAACTCCTGGTGCACATGTCAAGCATGCTTGGTCTTGTGCTGCAGACATTATTGACTTCTGCTGGATCTGGAGTTGCGATCAATTCAGAATCTTTTCTGGGATTTGTGATACAGCCAGTTCAGGCGCTCTTCTGTTGTTGCAGGTCTGGACGACCTGGAGCTGCACCACATTGTAGTCAACACCTGGGAACATGGCGTGGACTCTGAACAGAACGTGGTTCTCATCTCAATCGCCTCGGTGATGGACCCAAGCCTGGCGCCAAAAGGCAAACACACCCTACATGCATACCTGCCGGCTACAGAGCCCTTTGAGATCTGGCAGGACCTGAAACAAGGCACTCCAGAGTATGCCAAACTCAAGGAGGAGCGTAGCCAAGTCCTGTGGAAAGCTGTTGAGAAGGTCATCCCGGACATCAGGAAACGCACAGAGATAGAAATGGTAAGGGCAGCTGTTGTGGTTGGCAAGGGTGTATGCCTTATGTGTTGGCTTGTCCTGCAAGAAGTTGCCATTGTGCACCCTTGTTCAACATTCTGCATGCACACACACATACAGAAACAAGATGCTTGCAACCATGCTCGTGTCAAGTGACAGGACAGGTATGTGATTTGAGCATGCATACCTGTGCCTCCTAGTGCGCTTGTGCCAATGCATCTTTCTGCTCTCCTTGCCAGCAGTGTATACGGTTATGACAGCGAACAAAGACAATCTCTGATCTGTTGACCGGGGCACCTCAGCAAGTCTCTCTGTCTGAAGGTGGGCACACCATTGACACACCGGCATTTCTTGAGACGGCATCGTGGGACCTATGGCCCTGGCATCAAAGCTGGGGAGGGCACATTTCCGTTTCAAAAAACACAGATCCCAGGGCTTCTTTGTTGTGGGGACTCGACATTCCCTGGGATAGGTCTACCTGCAGTTGCAGCCAGCGGGGCTGTTGCAGCTAACAGCCTTGTACCCATCTGGGATCATTGGAAGATGCTGGATGCGGCAGGTGTATAAAGCCCAGCATTAAACTTAGCACCAGTCTTTGATTTTGCCACACGCCAGCATCAGTCTGTCATTCCATTCAGCCTAGTGTAGAGAACTTTCAAGCGTATCAATAACATCAAAGCTGCTTGTGCTCCCAAGTGTTGAAATAAGCTGTGCAGACTTGCAAGCTTGACTTGACACAAGAGGACTTGATCGCAAACTGTGTGTTCGGTGAACCAAAGTCTGAAGCTTATATAGTACTCAACAGGCCGCTAGGAAGCGGGTTGGTAAATGCAGCTATCACAGAAGCTGACGAAGTGTTACTAGCATGTTCTAGTATGTTCATGAATGGCTTGACCGAAAATGTCTAAGGGCCACTGCATAATTCAACACCAAGCCTTTTCTTTTGCCTGATCAGCCAGCAGCATGACTTGCTTCAGGCAGGGAAGCAATGTGGTCTTTTCAATGACATACAATGTTGCAGAATACGGCTGATGAAGCTCCATTCGGGCTAATCTGCTGCTATTTACTGGTGTACATGCAAACGCTGGATGGGACGGCGTAGCCCGTGCAGAATGTAGGGCGATATTGCCTAAAGTAAAAATTGCAGTACCTTGCACCTGGCAGCTCTGGCTTTCTTGCTCATGCCAGCTGTAATTTTGTGGCATTTGTCATCGCAGGCTTCCTGATGACAAATTAGGAACCGGGCAAGACAACTGGCTGCAAGCAGGGATCCAACAGCTTCGGCGGGCGTTGGCTACAGTTGCGGCCAGCACCAGCCCGAAGCAGATGTCGACTTTCTCAAGTCCCGAGATGTTTTTGTCCGTGTACGAACACCAACGTCTTTTCACAACGAGTCTTCCTGCTCTTGCCAAATCAGAGGCTGATCAGACATTGCCACTCTCAGGACTCGACAGTGTTGGCAACAACACCGCGCTGCCAATCTGCCATGCAGATGCGACATGCCATGTTCCATGTTTCCGCAATACTTCTGCTGATTGCCGGCACGCCGACAGGTAGGACTGCAACCAATACTTGTCAGCCCCTCGTGACTGTCAGTCCAACACCTTGAATCCCATAGACAAGCCAGTGTCACATTCGGCCCTTAAAGTTACACAACTGACTTGCCTCAATGTCATATTTCTCCAAGTGCAGCATACCTGTGTCTACGCTGTTCAACAAAGCTGGCTGTTCTTGGCTGCAGGCGCTTCTCATGCCTCTAGAAAGCTACTCAGCAACGGTTGTGCAGCAGCATTCCATCAATGTGGGGGCGAGACGTGTCCAGCAGACGGCTTGATTTGCGGTGATGCAGCATACGCATGCTGTCCATCAAGATATGGCTGCCAGCGCCTGACGCAGCTGTACTGGCAGTGCCTTCCCAATACAGATAAGCCAGGTATGTCAAACATCTTGCTCAGCATCATTGCACACTGCCACAAACATTGTCAATGCAGGACATGGCAGCAGTGCATAGCATTAGCTCTTTCTACTTGCAGCTTCATTTACAGTTTAGTTTGCCTGCAGGGGTTGCGGTTACAGGAACTGTGCTAGCATCCTCTCCTTCAACTGGGGAAGTGCAGACTTTGTCTACTCTTTCCAGCAATACAGCAGGACAGGCTCTGGACAAGCAGGTTGAGCTGCCAGACTACCTGATAGCACGGGCTGCAGGGTTGCCTTGAGAAGCGCGTTAGATATTTAGATTTTTGGTAGTAGCTGACTACAAGTCATGTAGCATTGCAAGAACACGTAGCAGGCACGCAGTGCTGGAATGATGGCATGTTCAAGTATGCTTGACGAAGCAAGCGTATCATGAACACCTGATGCTGAAATACATAGCTTGCTTGGGTTTCATGTAAGACAGTAGTTGTAGGTGATACTAGGAACA
>JAABUO010004316.1_pt1 | contig 16749 bp, 21 predicted proteins | sample 5559291 | NCBI WGS metagenome assembly JAABUO01 (sample SAMN10711878, study PRJNA513372) | rock metagenome | isolation source: Antarctica rocks | place: Antarctica: Victoria Land, Finger Mt sud | reverse complement strand
AATGTCTTGTGTTTTGGTTTAGGGCTCAGATGAATTCGTGGTCCATGTTTGTTTGCTTGGGTCACTGATGTTGTTTTGCTTGGCTGATTGCTTACTGGTTTGAGTGGACTAGATCTTGCGTGCTGACATGTGACGATTCATGATTGACTGGCGGATCAATGTCTGCCAAGCACATGTGTCCTGTCAAGATCTTGGCACCACTTCAAGCCACCCTATCCTCACATCCTTGTCAACACTTCAATAGTGCAGTGCACATTCCCATTACAGCAAGTGCTGGAGGTTGAATGCAGGCCAAATTTTTATTACCTTGCAATGGTCAGTCATGATCGTCTCCAGATGTTGCAAATTTTCTGCATGATCCCGTGAGATGATTTTAGTGAAATCCGTTCAGCATACAGAAGATGCACAATCTAGTGGACGAGTGAGGTGGTGGCCAAGCTGCTGGCTGTATTGTTGCTGTAACAATTTACGTGCTGCGAACACTTTATGGAGACGCCCCTTCTACACCAGCTTTGTGGAGTTCTTGCCATTCAATATTTCTATCCAGTAACCATCTGGGTCCTGCATGCCACATCCAGTTGCTGCACAGTACTATGGCCATGCAGCAGTGCTTGGTGCGCAAGCAGCAATAGCTTTACCTTGATGAAAGCAAGGCCCTTCATGTTTCCTGCATCAGGCTTCTTGACAAATTCAACCCCAAGCTCTTCAAACCTTGCACAAGCCTTGTCTACATCTGGCACATGAAACCTGCATACAAGCTATGCCATAATGGACGTGCATTACAGCTGGTTCTGCTGGGGTTTGACAACCAACTCAATTTATAGACATTGAAAAGGCCTACCCAATGTGACCATAGCCTTGCGGCTTTTCATTGCCGTTGTGCATCTTTGCTTCTGGGTCAGATTCTGTACCCCAGTTGTGTGTCAGCTCCAATGTGGCTGGCTGTTTGAACATCCAGTTCACCTGCAGCACACAATTCACATCAACTTGGGCTACTTCCCCTGAAAGTGTTGGTGTGATACTCATTGCCTTGACAAGCTATGCCACAGCAGCTTATCCAGCAAAATTGCGCACCCTTTCTTTCCTGTCCTCAGGAATGTCTTTGGCCTCGTGGTACCCCAGGAAATACAGTGAAAACTTGCTGTCTGGAAAGTCCAGCTTCTCAATGAGCCTGACCACACAAAGAATACAGAAACGGTGATAATATGCTTGTGACATAAAACAAACCCAGTGCAATTCTATGGAGCCTACATTTCGAATGCTGCATCTGCTATGGATGCTTTTATGGCAGCACAACACAAAAGGTCATCAGAAAAGGTCATCACAAAAATGCATCCAAACACTGTTACCTGAAGCCAATGATACGTGTGTAGAAGTCCAAAGACTTCTTGGGGTCTTTGATCCGGTACATTGTCTGCAGCACCAGTGCGCCTGTCAGCTTGCACACATGAGAAGGGCTTTCACTGCCTGGCTATCAGTGATCACCTGCTGGAATATGAAGTCCTTGGTGGCAGGGTCAGGCTGTGACACCCCCTGCATGCACCAACGAAGTTTGCCTAGAGCATATGAGTCAAATATGGTCTTGACCTCTGACCCCGTCATAACTATGCAGGAATACAGATAGGGGTGCAGCAACAGCAGCTGCAGGTCACGCAATGGCTGTCGCTGCACCCCCATCTCTTTTTCTGCATCTGAAGGGGTGAGAGGTCAAGATTGTGTTGTACAGTGCTGCGCTTGCAGAGCTTGCATGCAGGGTTGCAGGGCTGATGCTTGCCGGAACAGTCTCCAGTTCCGCCTTCGTCGCCATTGTCCTTATACTTCGGCGATAGGAGTCTGCGTGAGGCCGTTCCGAACGTCAGTCACATGTGAATGTACATAGCTGGTGCCCACGGCCAGACTCATAAGAAAGTCCATACCTAGATTTGCAGCACGCTGCGCAGACTTGCTGTGCCGAAATACGACAGGACTTTTACAGATGGTTGTCTGTGACACAAGAGGGTTCCCAAGAAGAGAAGCTCCGCTTTTCACGCAGTGCATTTGCAGGTCTATGTTCAGCTCATGCTTGACATTCAAGGCAAAGATGTTCTGTGCATGCTGGTTTCGGAGCTAGTTCAATGTTTCTGTTGCTGCTGCTGCTTGGACTGGAGCACACACACTCGTGTCAATCTGCCAGATGACTGTGAATGTCAGTGAAAGGTCTGCTCAAACAGTCACACCTAGACACGTCGATTTTTTCATATAAACAGAGGTCTACATATTTATCGATTGCAAGTACACAACAGCCTGCTACAGCAAACCTTAAACTGCTAGCCTGCTCACACTGACAAGCAAATTATTGGAGCGACTCTATTTGCTACTATTGACAGCTTGCAGAGCCACCCCAACCGCAAGCTTCAAACGCGTGACATGCCCGTTTTCTTCAATGCTCCATTCACCACGTTTCACTACTGGGGCACACGAATCAATCTCTTCGGTACTGTCCAAGAAAGCCGCATCAACACGCATCGCACGTGCTGCATGCCATGAGTGGGCATCTGGGCAGCAAAGCGCAGCTCTGACACCACCTGGGCCCTGCAGAGCTGCCCTGGCGCCGCCCTTTCCTTTGCTTCAGCTGCTGCATATTCGCAAGCAGATCATCCACAAGCCCACTGGAACAGAAGAGCGTTCAACCCTACGCGACAGGCCGCAACAGGATGAAAACAAGCAGCTGTGTATTCGTTCTGATTGCGTTCCTTGTAGCTACCGCCTTGCAAACCTCCGCCAGAGAGCTTCAAGACGGCCAATCCGGTATGCCGGGGCTAGCTCACCGCCAGCGTTCACCTCATGCACACCTTGTTCATGCATTTGTTCAATGTTTGCATCACGCTCAAGTCAACCGGGCACGGCAATGCGTCTTGCTGTGGTACATTGACTGGTGCCTGACAGCCACACCTTGGTTTGCAAGTCCGCCGCTTCATGTCAAAGGCCCTTGCCATATGCAGGAACGTCGCTGGGCCACGGTGAGTTGAAAAATATCCGCGTGGGCCGCACCCTGCAGCAAATTCCAACTGACCCCACCCAGCTAGCCGCTTACATCTTCAACTTACTAGTCTGGTCAAACTGCATTCCCCACTGTTCAGAAGTGCTCTGCAAAACAGGCTCACAGCAGGCTTGTGTCACTGCAACAGCACCTATGGAGATTTGCTCTTCATACAGGTGTGCAGTGAGCCAGCTCAAATGCAGTGCAACACTATCGTCGGGCAACACCCAGAGTGCAGCAACTGCAATCGCTCAGGCAGCCACGCAGGGCTCATCGGGCGCGACCGCCATTGCAACTGCTCTTGCAACAGCATCTTCCCAGGTATGCACATTTGTCCAAACAGACCACTTGTTCTCCATTTAGGTTAAACTGCTCAAGGGAGGCGCTGGCAACATTTGCCTTGAGCATCGCCGGCAGAGGATCATCAAGACAGCAAAGTAATGTATGCAGGCTGTCTGCTGGCTGCTTTCATGCAGCAGTCAGCAGACTGTGATCAATGCTTCATGATGCATGTGTGTATGCAGGGTAACTCAACTGCCAGTGCAAATGCTGTGTCCATGGCTTTGAGCCAAGGTGGTCCAGCAACTGCCATCAGCCAGGCCGTTGCTCAAGTGGTAAGGTCACACCTGCCAGCTGCTGATCTACCTGTTGTTGCTGATGGATTTTTTGGATACAAACTCTCAGCTGTCACCTTTGATGCTGACAAAATTTGTTGTTATGCAGACTGGCAGCAGTGTTCCAGCACCTCAGGTATTGTTCTTGTGGAACAGCCCCATGCATGGAAGAGTCATACACAGTCACAGCACGTTGTTTTGTTGTGTTTGTTCCACAACACAGGATTGCTTGGTGACATGCCTGCTCTGCTGCTACACCTTGACTGAAGCCTGCAATGCATGATGTTGCAAATGTATAGCCTAGTGCAGCATCTTGAAGTCATGGTTCATGATCACTGCAGGTTCTCGGGGACGCCAACTCTGGCAACACTAATGCAGTGGCAAATGCTCTTGCCAATGGGGCCAATAGTATGCTTCTGTAGCTATGCTGCAGCTGTGCCTTTCCCTGACCACCTGTATTGATGCATGGTCACTGCTGTGCATAAGCAAATACACACTCTGGCATTGATGCAAAGCCGTACTCAGCTGCAATCCTGTCGCAGATTACTTCATCTTGCTGCATGCAGCAACACTGCACTGAGCCTGTGACCCATCAACTTGATGGTGCTGCAAGGCAGAGGAAACTGGTGTTGTATATTTGCAGGCCAGGTGACATCAGTGGCCAGTGCAAATTCCCAGTCCATCAGTCAAGCCTCCAGTGTCACCTCTACTGCAGTGGCTCAAGCCTTTTCAGCTGTAAGCCTCTCACCTCACTCTCAAATCTGCTACAGGGTTTTTGATAACATGTTTGCAGACGGCTTCCACTGAAGTGATGTTGCTGCTCTGGGCTTTTGGCACACTGGCGTCTGAAGGCAATTCTCCTACTTCTCAAACTCCATCTTGACTGGTCAGGAGACACAATCGATCAGCCGAATCTTGACACTCTTGTGAGATTACTGACCTGTCAAGGAAGCTTGGGCATTCCTAGGCCTTGATGATTTGTATGCACAGGTCCAAGGCGGCACATCTGCCCAAGCTGCAGCTCAGGCAGCTGCTACAACCATTGCACAGGCTGTCGCCACAGCAATTGCGTCAGCAACTGCCAAAGTCACCACCTCAGGTTGGCTAAGTGTTGACATCCATGCTAGTCTCTGCAAAGCCTTGAGCACGTGTATCACTGCTGACAATTGACAACGCAGTATGCCACAGGTCAGGGCTCTTTTGGCAATGCTGATGCTTCTGCTGCCTCCAGCGCTGTGGCTAGTGCAACTGCCCAGGCCATTGCAACCGCTGTTGCCAAGGCTTCCAACAGTGAGTGCTGCCCCCTCTGACTAGGGCTTCTCCTGAATGTTGGGCACATGAACTCCGTTTGAATTTAGGCAAAAGAGCATTGCATTTCTGTGACAGCAGTTGTCAAGTATACTGCTAGCTACATACGTATCTGCATATAGGGGCAACTGCTGTTGCTGTTAACATTTCAATGCAGTCTCAAGAGCGTACTGAGTCTGTTCTTCCTATATTGCACTCCAGATAACATCACTGTCATTGTCTTTGCTGAGCGTTCAGTCCTTGTTGTGTGGTGATGCAGACAATGCACAAGCAGTTGCAGCAGCCAGTTCAACCAGTCTGACAAACAGCATCAAGGTGGCAGTAGCCAAAGCCCAGGCTTCTGCAACCGCTGCCAATGGTAAGCTGTCCAGTCAGACATTGATTGCTTTCCCTGCCTGCCTGATATTGACTGCTAAGGGTCCTTGGAAGGCTTTTCTGGTTGACATCTGCATTGTTGAAAGTTTGCACAGGTAAAGAGCAAAATCTAGATTGCGATGCACGGCTTACTTCTTCAAGCCAAGAGCATGATGTCAGGATTCACTGCTGCTGTCTGTCTCATTTGGACATGTTGTGTTGCTGAGGCCAGGCACGTCCTGTGAGATTGGTGAGATACAAAGCATTGCACTAAATGGTCTTCAGCAGGCAACAATGATGATGATCTTACAGGTGGTAGTGCTGGCGCTTCCAGCACTGCTGTGTCAACAGCTGTTGCAACAACTGTGGCAAGCGCTTTAGCCCAGGCCTTAGCTACCGTTTCTGGATAGAAGCAAGACTGGTCTGCCTCTCAGCAGAGAACACCAACCTTTTGCATGAGGTTGAATTCATACATTATTTTGTGACAAGACCAATAGGCTTGCCTGCTGGCCATAAACATACAATGTACATGTAAGCCAAGGCCGCTTGCAACTATAGCCATGCCATTACCCCCAATACACCTTGATGCAAAGTTGACATGCAGTCGCAAAGTTGATGACTCCAGAAAACGTACACAGCATGCAAAGCGTTGTTTTACACAACTGCAGTATGTTGACTATCAACAAAGCAAACATCACTCCGCAAAATGTACTTGAGACCTGCTTTGACAGGTGCAGATTCATGTTCAATGCATGCATCACCATGCCGGTGCAGCAAAGCTCGGCCAGCCTTGGGCACCACCGTGGCGACCACTTTGCCTCTGTGCCCTGCAAATCAAGGCCATGCTCACATGCTGACGTGTAGACAAACCTACAGGACTGCAAGTCAGGAGTCATTTGAAGTGGACTCATAAATATGCTGACCCTTTGCATGAGCTGTATCTACATCTTACACTATGCGACATGACTGTAAACCACCATGAGCAAGATATTCAATTACCACAGGGTACACATGCCTGCAAAGCAGCTACTAAGCAGCACTTGAGACAAATCATTTTGCCAGCATTTGCTTGACTCAATTCCATGTATGCTTTGTGGATGCAAAAAAGCCTTGCATTGCTCAAAACCCAAGAGGTGGTTACCATAGAAGATGGTTTCTCCTCCCAGCAGACCAGGACTGGGTTTTGTGACACCTTTCTGCTTGCCTTTCGCAGCTGGAGAACCAGAGCCACTCAGGTATATGAGCAAGGTATATTCAGTGTACGTGCCATCTCCAATGTCAACAGAATCATCCACATGCTTGCCGAAGCTCTGGCCTGGGCCATACCTGCAGATGGACAATCCACAGGTTATGCACTGATCAGTGCAGTTTGACTGCTCATCTGCCTTCTTGTGAAGAATGATGCATGCATTGAGCAGTCAGGTTGCCTTGATTGTGCGACGTGAGATCAGAAAGGCAGCATGACAACAGGAATGCGTGATGACAGCTGGGACAAGGACCATATGGCTTACTTGTATAGGCGTATGTTTGGATTCAGTCCGACTGCAATTTGGGTGTCTAGATCCATTTGCCTGAAGACATCTGCAAGCCCGGACATCTGCCACAGGTGCTTAGGAAACGTCTCATCTTGGAATGCAATGCGCTCATTATCCCGATGGGCCTGTATAAAGTGAGTCTTGACTGCAAAGCTGAAAGCGTTTTTGCGATTGACCACCAGCATATAGTATCCAATGGGTTTGACAGGGTCAAGGCAAAGATTGGTGTCGTCACGTACCTCGCCATGTGCAGCACCACGACTGCCCTGGTGCTCCAAGCCTAGTCTCTCAGCTGTTTTTTATGAATCGTGCTGCCTCAAGCTCACTCAGCACTCCGTCCACCTGTTGGCATGCATCACATGGCAGCATGTAATGTTGAGGACCTGCGAGGTGTTTGGGCTCACTTGTATGACAGCTCCCCACTCACTTGCTTAAGCACAGTGCAATGGCTGCCATAGCCTCTGGTTTGCATTTGCCCACCTGGAAAATATCTTGCTGTACAAGTGGCACAGATTGTAAATTCTGCTTCTGAGCAACATTTGGAAGCCTGCCTGGACAGTCCAGTGATCCTTATCAAAGAAGTGCAGTGTCAATAGTATCAGCCATATCTCAAGTATCTCACGTGGACCAATGTCGCTGTGCATGAGACACAGCGGTTCTTACCGTTCGTGCTGCCTGCTCTCGACTTCACCATCACGCATGTTCAATTGCTGTTTCGCAAAGGCATAGGCGAGAGCGAAGTGAGCGTTACGCCTGCGCGCCCTTGCGCGCCCTTGCGCGCCCTCCGCGAAAAACCTTACCGAAACGCTTGCCGAGATTCATTCTTGCGACAGCCATTCTTGCGCATTTCTTTGCGCGCATACACATAAGGACTTTCCAAGCAGAAAATTCCTGTTGGTGCCTGCTGATATATACAGCTGTTCATCAAATTTGTTGAGCCGCCTGACATAGATCTGTTGCAATATGGCTCACTGTAGTGGTGGGCTTCTTACGCAGACGCCCTTTGCGTCAAGCCGACGAGAATGTTTCTGCAGCCGCAGCTTTGCGAAATCCCAGCAGCAGAGCAGACCCTTGAGACCTGTTTCTCAAGTCAGGAAGGCACTGAGACAAAGCAAAGCACAGGCATGGGCGGTACAAGCAGCCGCGACAGCAGAAGTTGGCAAGTTGATTGCTATAACCGAAATCCCAGCATTTATTCCGAGACAAGACCTGATGGATCAGCTGTTACGGTGGGCATACACTGAGGTACAGGAGGAGAGTGTCAGAAAGTTTGGGCTGCCTTGCAAGGTAAGTTAGCGAGCTCATGATGCTGGATATTCAATACCTGAGCCAGCCAAAGACTTCAGTGACATGGCATGCATATCCGAGATGGTGCATGATCCAGGTGTTACGCACTCAGCGGGAAGGCATTCCTTGGGGATTTGTGACCAGCATAACAAGGGATGGTGTCACTCTCACTGACATCTCTGTCAGCTTTGACGAGGAGGTCGTTTACAAGTATGACTGGGTAGGCAAGGCTGCTGACGGCTTCCCACAGTTGGAAGGGAATGCAGAAGAGATCATGGGCAAGCACTTTGTGATCAGGCAAGCATGCATGTATTGGTCTATTGTACATCGCCTCACAGCCTTTTTGGACATGCATTGCTCACACTCCTGACTCTATGGGATTTGGTGTCACAGGAAGGATGATGACAACACCATTGACGAGCAAACACGCAGTGTCATCAGGGCCCTATGTCAAGAGATCCAAGCTTCCATCAACAAATACTATGCTTTTGGGTCTTGCTTTGTGGATGATGCCACATAAAACCTGTGGACTAGGATGCTACAGATGTGCACTGTGTTCTGCAATTCTTTGGCATGCATCACAGGCCAGCAACTGTGTTATGAAAGTGTTTTGACAGAGTAAGTCAATAGCTTGTGGTCAGGTCACCTGAAGTTTTGTCACAATGATTTTGAACAATGCTGCACCGAATTTGTTCCCCACTGCATCTGCTCAAGCATCCTCAGGAGGGCCTCATGGCACATGGCATATCCAACAGCCGCTTGCACTCACAAGTGAGATATCCTGCCTGTTGCTGTGCAATATGCTGTGAGCTACTACACTGTTGGCTTAGGGACCTTGTTGTACAGCATTTCCTGCCTGCATGACCAAGGCTTTGAGCCTGATGTGATCACTCCCTGACTTTTGATCCCAAAATTCAAGAGCAGCTGTTCTGATGTTTGCACACACTCACAAGTCATCTGTGCTTTACGCTTGCGTGTAAGCGGCCGGCTACAGAGGTTTGCAACACCATTGCAGTGCATCTGCCGGCCTAGCCGCCTCTGCAAGGTGCGCTTCGCGGACTCACGGAAGCTTCTACCAGAGGCATCTTGACCAGAGACCCTGTCACTCTTTTCCGTTTGTCGGCGGAGCTTTCTCCCGCAAGCATTCGGAACTGAGAGACGGTATGGAAGCGGGTCCAGGACCGGGCTCTGCAGCCAGCAGAGCAGACGGGCGAACAAATTTGCAGATTAGGTTTGGGCTGTTTTACAGTAAAGCCGCGCTGCTCGTCGACTCAGTTACAAAACCTCAACGCGCCCTATGCAGAACCCTGCTTTGCGAGCGAGGTCTGCTGCAACGTGCGGATGGCTCAGCACGATGGAGTCAAGACAAGACAAGCGTCCTAGCAGCTGTTTATGGTCCAAGGACCACTTTGGGCAGAAAGGAGGACTCAGAACAAGCGGTTGTAGAAGTTATATTCAAGCCAAAGTCCGGCATGTATAGATACAACGCACCAGGTATGCTCCAAAATTCCAATCTTCTTTCATTGGAAAGGGCACCAGATCATGATTTTGCCTACAGGGTGGCACTGCCTGCTTCTCATCGGCCCTGGATCACTGTGGTGGCAACATTGCTGGTTGTGCAACCAGTGATCTGTGTGCCTTGTCACACGCGTTGTGGTGATCCTGTCCTGCTGCAAATGCAGCTAACATAATGGAATGCTTGACTTGATGCCTTGTGTTTCTGAACATGCCAGTTTGGCCATATGATTCAGGGAGGGCACTTGTCAGGCCACGCCTTATTGTACCTGTTTGCAGGGGAAACAGAAAATCAGTATCAAAAGTTGATAAGAAAGGCAGTACAGGGCGTGTTTGCGGCATCATTGCATCCCAGAACAGCAGTGCAAGTCATCATTCAGGTCTGGCCGCTGCTGATCCCCTGCTTCAATGTATGCTACATAATAGCCTACTAGTGCTATACTTCATCTGCATCAATGCAGTACCACCAGTGTAGCCTCTAGCTCTTTGCGTCTGACAGACTGAAGAGTTGTGCCTGTTGCTACTGCAGGTTGTACGTGATGGCGGATCTGTACTGTCCTGTGCGCTCAATGCAACGTGTGCAGCTCTGGTTGATGCTGGTGTGCTCCTTCACAACATGTTTGGTAAGCTTTATCATTTATATGAGAGTCTGTACGTTTCTCTTGACTAAACAGCAACGAACCAGCACTCAGAATTCCTTCACAACATGTTTGGTAAGCTTTATCATTTATGTGATAGTCTGTACATTTCTCTTCACTGTATCTATTTGTTTACTGAGTGCTGGTCAGCTAACCCACTCAGGTGGACATGCATGATCAGGCACCAACTTGCAACAAAGACAAAACAGGTTCCTGTGTTTCTGCAGCATCAGTGAGCTGTGCAGTAGACAGCACAGGCAGTCTGCTACTTGATCCAGACACCTCAGAAGAACAGGTGTGCCAACATGTTGCCGTTATCAGCTGTACAGTGACACTTGTTTTGTAACGCAGCTTGCTGCTACATATCATGCACAAGTTGGCAGATGGATGCATGTAAGGATGCAACGTTTCAGAGCAGGTCCAGATGCATTGGCTATTGTTGATGCAGGAGGCTCAGGCATGTGGATGCTTTGCTTTCTGTGCAACTGGAGAGTTGACAGAGCAAGGCCGTAAAGTGGTCACATCCCAAGGAGTGTTGATATCTTCTATTCATGGCTGCCTAGATGTTCAAGAATACCTGACAATGCTGGAGGTAGCTAGGCAGGGCTGTCAACGCATCACAGAATTCGCAAAGTTGTCATTGGATAAAGTATTTTCATAAGCGTGGCATGCAGAAGTGCAGCTTTGAAGTGAGTGAATCATTGTGCTGAGCTTGACATTGTTTGAAACGCCATGCCTTTCGGAGGCTATATCCACAGTGTGTGGGGCAAACAATGAACGCCAAAATTATGAAGCCGAGGCTGACCAGGTAAAAGCTGAGACGTCAAGCTACTAGCCACCTGCTCAGGCACGTCACTAACGCATGAGCCAAAGCTGGAGCGTTCGTAGGTGACAGATAATGATCAATTGCAATGTAAGGGCATGGACAGCTAATTGCGGCAACTGTTACCCACTTTGCAACATGATTTGGCGCGACTCAACTTGCAAATGATGAAATATACGCTCAAACGGCTCCCAATGCGCCAGACTGTAGGTGTCATATAGACAACGCAACAGACGAACGTTTCAAGCAAAGTAATCGCAGAAGGCCAACCACATCCTGCATTCAGAGCTGTGATGCTGCTGACGACGAAGCACCATGTCTGATGACTCTCTGCTGCTCCGGAACCAGCATGCTGTGCACGTCGACTCGAACTTCAAATCTATAGCTATGTTTCAGCTGGCGCGTGTGAAGCAATTTTTGACTCAAGTCCGCGCAAGCTGTTGCCGGTACGAGCACGATTTACTTCCAGCGAGATCATACATTGAGCCCTGGCGACGACTGTGATCTGTCGTCAAGCAATCCTCCCCTGCTCGAAAGCACTATCACGTGTTGCCAAGCCTTCCATCTTGGCCCTGGCAAAAATGCCAGCGTTTGCTGAGCTGCACAATGAGAACACCGTCGCTGAGCCCGCCTTCAAATCTCAGAAGACTGAGGCCATCAGCACACTTCAAGTGAAGCTGCTCAGTGCTGCCGCGACGCTGCCAAAGAGAGGCTCCGCAAGGGCTGCCGGCTATGATCTGGCCAGGCAAGCAATACGATCACGCACACTCTGACTCCCGTAATTGACTTGCTGAGTGTGAGCTGACGGAGCTGACTATACATGCAGTGCACAGGACTGTGTAGTACCTGCAAGGGGAAAAGCTGTCGTCCCAACTGATTTGTCCATTGCAATCCCTCCAAATACTTATGCCCGAGTCGCCCCCAGGTCTGGGCTTGCAGTCAAGCATTTCATAGACACTGCAGCAGGAGTGATTGATGAGGACTACAGAGGACCAGTTGGGGTTGTCTTGTTTAATCATGGTCCTGAGGATTTCAAAGGTATACTGCACATTCCAGTCCTCTTGTTTGATGAGACATGCAATCTTGCATGACTTACATCATGCATTGGGCTGGTGCAGTCAAGGTTGGTGACAGGATTGCACAGCTGATTTTAGAACAGATAGTAACACCCGAGGTAGAGGCAGTACAGGAGTTGAGCAGTACTGTCCGGGGAGCAGGAGGCTATGGGTCCACAGGCACTGGAGCCTGAGTCACAGCTCTTGTTCATGTAGAGTACTAAAAGCAATGACTGAAGCACCCAGCTGAATGAAGCATTTGCCTTTGAATTGAATCAGGTGCCTAGATAGGAGTTTATGTGTGTACAACAGTCAGGACAGTCGGTGTCATATCATGCTATTTGCAGGACATCATAGGTTTATCCATTTGACATGGTCAGATGCACATCATGTCTCACTTTGAATTACACTTCAAGCATAAGTATGCTAGAGTGCTGAAAACAGCAAGCTGCACAATTTCACCGCCATTGACAGCAGCAAGTCACAATATCTGATTGCTGTCAGTAGTCTCATAATGACTAGAATCACCAGTCTTGCCTCATGTACTTCCAGTGCCTTGTAAGTCTGTACGACGTGGAAAACGTCATGTTACCTCCAATTAGACCATGACAACTCTGGACCTGTCATGGGAAGCTGACTTTGATGTACTTTTCTCCTGCAAAATAACATCGTGTGGTACACAGCTGGAGACTGTATCAGGTTCAGGGACCTTTGATGACATGAAGGCCACCAAAGCTAAGCAGGAAAGGGTCAAAGCCCCAAATGCCATCTCACCCTTGTTGACTTGCTGACCACTTTTCTCTTGACTGCCCGTTTGGAGTCTTTTGCCACAGGCCTGAACAGCACAATGTGCTCTTGTATTCATGTACATATCAGGACCAATGCAAACATGCACTAGGCAAATGGCAGAATGCAGCTTAGCCTGTGAAGCTCTGGCTTTTCAACAAGCAAGTAAAGTGATGCTGGTGGGTTGTTGCACAGCAGCATAACAACTGCGACAACTGCAACAGGTGCATTGGGCACCTGTGATGCGGCACAGTGGTCTCAGCCCCGTGGGCGCTTTGCCCAGAGTCCTGATCTAGGAGGCCCGCTTGCTGCAGGCAGCGCCACACAGCCTGCTCCGTGACCCTAAGGGGGCAGCACACAACAGATTTATGCTTGAAAGCCTTCTGGGACAGAGCATGCGACAGCAGACGTCATATGTGCTATGTCAATTCAGGTAGCCACAGTGCACCAGATATACACACCAGTCAGTGCCCTCCAAACAAACAACAGTCATGCTCATGACTTCATCACTGAATCATCCTTCATCACTGGATGTAAGCTGCAGCTATCTGTGGACCATGCACAATGACAGACATGGATGCCAGTGTTACCTGTCAAAGCTCTGACTGGGCTGCTCGCCAGTGGTCAGTGTGTCATCAGCATGAGGCTGATGTTGCCTAGAGCGCCAGTCAGAGGGGGGTCTTGTAGGGGGGCGAGCCAAGCCCTCATCCCAGCATACTGCGCAGCTCTCTGCTGCACCGCTGAAGGCACTGCATTGGGCTGCTGCCTGTCAACGCCCTCTTGCAATGCTGGCCATGCCATGCCTTGAGGTGCTGCCATACCGCCATCATGCTGAGCAGCATCTCCAATCATGTTCCACTGACGTGTATTGTTCTGCGCTGGGGCTGACCATGTGCGCTCATTGTGTGCCTCACCAAGAGACTCTGCTTGCCATGCCTGTGTCATGGCATAACTAGCTCATGCATGTCCCTCACTTCCTTGTCATCCAAGGCACATAACGCTTTACTGTGGTACAAATGTGGACAAATGTAGAAGCGCAGGTTATTCATGAGGCATGCATAGCATGCAGGCGCCATGCTGCAGCGCAGAGGGCTCATGGCACAGGAAATGAAGCACACATCAGATGCCATGCCAACACCACCACACACTCAAAGCATGTGCAAAAGCAAAATTACTGACCTGCCTAGTGGCAGCTGCCTGGACAGTAGCCGGCTGGCCAGAGTCTGGCCTGTGTCTCATGGCTGGCCTTTCTGAGGAGGAAGGCTGGTCACCCCACGCCAGGTTACGGTCAGAGGGCATAGCCGAGAAGGGGCGAGCAAGGCCCTCATCTCCAGCATAGTGCGCTGCAAAGTGCCTCACCTGCAGCAGATGGCCTCTCGGTCTCATTCACTCCTGTCTCACTGCACCACCTTGTTTGGTTGCAAATTCATCACAAGCTTTTGAAGCTGTGTCAGCAACATGGCAGTGGCTTGCTCCAGGTGAACAGTATGGCGGCCCTTGTAATTGTAAAGCAATCAGTCTGTTTGACACAAGCCTCTCAAGGACACACAGCTTAGAGACCCTAAGCACAAAATGCACTGCGCAAGCACCAACCCATATGGCAAGGCAATATACTTGCGCTGCCGCTGACAGACATAAACTATCAGAAATACAGCTGGCTTTATGATACCCCTTGCACTACCCCTTGGAAGACGCTCTATTGACAAATAGCACAGGTAACTCGATGGTCGAACAAGCAGCTTGCAGCGGTTGAAGGTATGCACCTGTGCAGGGACTTCCTGCCCACCCTGCTGCACTCCCTGCTGCCGCTGCTGACGCCGCTGATTTGCCCCAGTTGGTGCAGATGCGAGCCTCTGCGAGGCATGTCCTGCACAGCCAAACGCAGCATTGCTTCGTGAAGACACCCCCCACCAGTCTACGTCATTCACATGTGCATGCGAAATGCCATTGACAAAGCCAGTGCTTGACTGCAACCAGAATTTTGGAACAAGGTGATGCTTTGAGCCCTGGTGAGGGTCTGTCATGTGCAAACACAATGTCAGACCCTGATGAGCATTGCATACACACATGCGCGCACACACACACACACACACACACACAGACAGACACACACACACATTGCAACAGGGTTTGCAACACGGCCAAGTCAGCATTATTCACTGTCGTAGTGCTGCACATGTCATTCCTTTGTCCATCACAATTGCTGTGTATCTTGCAGTCCATGCGTTGCAACCTGCAGGTCTGGGCGGCTGTCCAAGGCTGAGTTCAGCCAGGCTCATGCAAGCAGCATTGCCTGTCGGGCTAGTTCTGTCTTGAAAGACAGGTGATGGCTCGTCTCTGCCAGGCTGCAGCCTTGGACTGCCCAAAGGTGAGCTTGTGCTTGCCCCCTGCATCTCATTTTCCTGATACACACACACACTCTTACACACACACACAGTGACAAGTTGTGTCAGGTTGATAACATCATGCAGGCCTGTCGTGCAATGCATGAAGTGAGCTCAGCTGTCAACTTTCCTATGATGTGGTGATGGTTGCTATGCACTGGGTGCACGAAATGCACGCCTTGGTTTGCTGTGTGCGTTGTGCTGTGTGCATCATAGAGTAATGCAAAATTCAGCACAAGATGTGGCTTTGCAGTGTGAAAAAAATTGGTGTGAGGTCAAGGCAGAATCACCTGGCGTGTATGAGAGTCTATATCAAGATGACCCAGCGCATCTGAGGCGCCATACTTGGCCACCAGATACCGGTGCCTTTCCAACAAATCAGCTTGGCGCCCTAGTTCTCCCGCCACCTGCTGCACCTTCCATTCCCTCTCCAAAGCCTGCTCCTTGGCGGCCCTCTTGGCCGCCCTTAGTTCTGCCTTACGCTCAGCCCTCTCCTGCGAGCTGTCACGTGACGGCTCCTGGTCTGAGTCCTGCCTGTTCTGTCTCCTGGATCTAGCTGGAGCTATGCTCCTTCTTCTTGCATGATGGGCAGGGGAGAACTTGGCGGGAAGCCTGGTGGGCTGCTTTAGAGCCAGCTGTCCATCTAGGCTTGTTGGCGCCACTCCTGGAACTCTCCAGACATGGTCGGCTGTGTGACCCTCTGCATGAAGACCAGCAAGTGAGTTTTGCAGTTGTAGTTACTTAGTGTGTCCAGCAGTAGTTGCTCATTTCTGTCATGGTTCACGTCCATGTGTCCAAACAGGACACGTCATTGATGCAATACGCTAGCTGCCATTCTGCTGTTCTCACTTGGAAAACACCTGCTCAAATGGCCTCAATCTTTGGTCTACCAAATTAGATCTCAGCTGGCAACGAGCACAGTGATATAAGGTGCCACCGACACCCCAATTTCTGACATTATTGCAAAGATGCAGGCCTGACATGAGGCTGGCTTAGTAGGGTTCTGACGGCAAGGGTCACATGCTGTCATGTGATTCACTCAAATGCGTGGTGTGGGTGTCAACATGAGTCACTAACAAGTGTGACATAGCATGACAGAGCAGAGACACATGCTCTGCTGCTACCCAGATACACTTGGGTGTCGCCAGCCACAATACAAGCGCTGCATTTGCCTCACCTGTCCTGCGCCTAGTCTCAGAGGCAGAGCTGGATTCCTTGCGCACCCTGCACAGCCTCACTGGCCGCTTGAGGTCAGTGGCTTTGCGGGTTTGCAAGGGGGCCTCCAGGTAGGGGGGTGCCTCCACCCTGGGGCTGCTGCAGTCTGCCAGCTGACCAGCCAGCCGCTGTAGCTCCTCCTGCGTAACTTTCATTACGGCATGCTATGCTGCCAAGAACAGCATCACTGATTTTGTGTGGGGTGTATGCAAAGCT
>JAABUO010004315.1_pt1 | contig 16749 bp, 23 predicted proteins | sample 5559291 | NCBI WGS metagenome assembly JAABUO01 (sample SAMN10711878, study PRJNA513372) | rock metagenome | isolation source: Antarctica rocks | place: Antarctica: Victoria Land, Finger Mt sud | reverse complement strand
CGAGTGCTGGACATCTTTAGACCGCAACGGCCGCTCCCAACAGAATCAAGGAGACTTGCCATTATGATACGCCAAAACCCTCAGAAGACCAAGGCCAATGCACCGCTTTTTTCACAGGCCTGCTAGACGTCCGTCATCGTAGCGATGCGCTTAATCCACGCTTGGGATCCCGTCCACCAAGCTCGTCCAAGAAGCGCAGACCCGCACGAACGAAGAGCCCGACGTCGTCGGCGAATGTGCTCGAGCTCGGCGCCGCTGGACCGCCGGAGGCGTAGGCCGCGCCGAACGAAATCGCGCGAGCCATGCCGCAAATGCCGAGATGGCGGCTTAGGTCGTCGGACGACGAGGAACGGAGCGACGATGCGTGACATCGCGGTTGAACTTGAGGAGAAGGGAGAGCGGACGGTGCGTGGCTGCCGTTGGACAATCGGGTCGTTGAGAACCTTATTTGGTCCGGACTGGTATCATCTACACGCAAGAGGGACGCCGAGCCATCTTTACGACCGCGCTCCACTCAAGGGTCGCGCCCGGAAACAAGCTGAGGCGACTACGCCAGGAGCCCCCCGCTCGATTGCTCCGGATTAGCCGCAAGGGGTACGACTAAAGCGATATGAAAAATACAATAGGTATTCTTGCCGCTATGGCGATTGTAAGCGTTGGGCTTCCCGCCTTAAGCGCCTCTACTGCGTCCGTTCAAGATGTTAGCTTCATGCATTCCGCCGCTCAAGGCGGGATGGCCGAAGTTGCTCAAGGCACGATTGCGGAAAGGCAGGCATCAAGTTCTGCGGTGAAGTCGTTTGCCGCGAAGATGGTAGCGGACCACGGGAAGGCAAACCAAAAACTTGCTTCGATCGCAAAGGCGAAGGCAGTAACCCTGCCCAGCAGCGTCGATGCGGCGGATTCAAAGATGAAAGGCACGCTCGAAGGGCTTCACGGTGCGGCTTTCGACGCTTCTTATCTCCGAGCCCAACACGCCGCTCATGTGAAGACAGCAACACTGTTTAAGGGCGAAATCGCTAACGGCAAAGATGCTGACGTCGTCGCCTTCGCAAAGATGGTCCTGCCTACGGTCGAGGAACACATCGCGCTCATAACAACTGAGTTAAAGACGTTAGGAAAGCAGCCAGCGCCAGGGGGGTCAATGCCTAAGGGAGTGACGCCTCATTAATTGGGATCTGCTATTTTGATCCCGTGACTTTACAGTAGTTCCGTTCCACGAAGGCCCTTGGCAAAGCCGTCCGCGACTTTATCGGCTAAACTCGCAGCTGCGCGTGAATGGGTACCTGCTACGGACGAAAGTAGTGATGAAGCGACGGTGACCGTAAATATTCGCGAGGATCTATCTAAACGTGCTCGCCCGCCTTTAGCGTTCGACGAGGCAGCTTAGCTACTAAACGCGCCTCGTCGACGCCAATCACTACATCTTCTTCGATGAACTGCCGGTCGACATCTTAGCGCCCATGCTCATCGCTTCGGATTTACACATCGAAACCATCGACTTATTGGTCGCGGGCGCCATACCGGTATCAGCGGCCGTACCGCTCGCTGAGCCCTTCATCGGCGCTTTCGCTTTCGTATCCATCACGAACGTCTTGTTCGTTTTGTTTACCATAACGTTCGGGTCTCCTGGACTGCACCGTGCCTTGGTCATGCCTGACCCGTGCATCATTCCAGTGGATTGATCGGCGGCAAAAGCCATTCCGACTGCCGCGAGTTGTACACTGACCGCGAAAGCGGCAATTGCATGTAAGCGCATAGAGAGTATCCTTAAAAAGAAACGTTGATAAAAGGAGTGCGTATTATCGGTGTTTGGCAAGACGGAATTTCGTCCTTATTGAAGCATGCAATACAAGCTACGTGTCAGTTCTTGCAATGAAGTAATGCGCGACGCATTAGAGACCAATTCCGGCGCTGGCGTGATCGTGCCAGCGTGAGCCAGCGCGGATGTACCGGCGGGCGACGGGGATGCTCTTCCAACGCCCTTGGCGCATGATGGCGGCCTCGGATTTGTTCGCTCTTGCGGCCGACGTCGCAAAGCCGCTGCGCAACGAGTGCGCGGCGTAGCTGTCTGGATCGAGGCCGCTGCGTGCGCCGATCTTCTTCACCCGCTCGCCGACGATACGCGCGGTGAGACGTCCACTGCCGACGCGTCCGGCGCGATCGACCGCGCGGAACAGCGGCCCCTCGATGATCGCGCCGCTCGCAAGCCACGATTGCAGCGCGCGCACGGGACACGTTTGCGGGTCGGAGCCGTAGAGCACGGCGACTTCCTCGAGTTCGCCTTCCTGGTTCGTCTTCGACCGCCGCAGGCGCAGCACGATACCGGCCGTCTCAAAACCGACGTCGTCGACGTCGAGCCCGACGAGCTCGCTGCGGCGCAGGGCACCGGCGAAGCCGACGAGCACGAGGGCGCGATCGCGCAGGTCGATCCGCCGCTCGCCGCAGGTCGCGACGGCCGCGCGCAGCTCGTCGACGAGCAGGGCCGTTTTCGGCCGCGGCGCGACGCCACGTTCGCGGCGAATGCCGGCGAAGGTGGCCCGGACGACGCCGTGCTCGGTCGGCGAATCGTGCCCGGCGGCGCGATGCATGACCGCGATCGCGGCGAGCTTGCGCCGCAGCGTCGACGGTCGACCCTCGAGATCGGCGAGAAAGAGGGCGACGGTGTGCGGCGTCGCCGGCAGCGCGTCGACGCCGTGCGCGGCGCACCACGCGGTAAAGATGCGCCAGTCGGCGGCGTAGGCGCGCAGCGTGGCCGGCGCGCGGGCCGCTTCGGCGTAGGCCCGCGCCCGCTCGTCGAGCTGCACCCAGGCCGAGGCAATGGCGCCGGCCGTCGCGCTCGCGAGCGCCACGCTCAGTCGAGATCCGTGATCACGGGCGTATCGAATGCCGCCGGTGGGTCGTCGGCGATGTGGCGCACGTAGTCGCCGTCGGGATCGGGCTGGGCGACCTGGCGCTGGCTGCCGTCGGCCATGAAGAACAGGGCGTTGGTGGCCTTGTAGACGCCACCGACCATGTGTTGGGGGACGACGGCCTGCACGGTCAGCGTGACCAGCTCCGCTGCTGACGCAACGGCCGGCGCCCCGGTCGGCGACGACGTCATCGGCGTTTGGAGCGTCAGGTCCGCGATGCGATTGGTGCCCGGCCGTGGCGGCGGCGCGCCGAACTCCCGCTGCAGGTCCAGCGACACCCACACCTGCGTCGGAACCGCGTGGCCGGGTTCGAGCGTCAAGGTTGCCGACACGGTGTCGCCGGCTTTATAGATTTTCGTGTCGGGCATGCACCAGCGCCCTCCTTCGTCGTTGGGTCGCTTCTTCTCCGAACCAAATCGAACCTGTGTTTGGTGTCGAGAAGCATCACTTCTCGACACCATGCCGCGCCTTCGCTGAACCCCGCGACGTGGCCGCAAAGCGTGTTAACGTGTGAGACAGGAGCGCTCCTGGAGCGCCGCTAAGCACGATTCTTGCGCATTAAAGCGCTCGATGAGCTCGACGACTTTTCCCTCCCGGCGCCGCTCCCGCTCGTCCGCTTCTGTGGCGCGAAGGGCTGTCGGCGCCGAGCACGGCCCGGCGGGCGGCACTGCCGGGATTGTCATGCGGCCGCGGTTCGGCGCTGGCGCGACGAGCATCGGCGCGAGCTCGCCGTTCGCCGGCGGGACGCCGCGGCCGTGCGCGGTGACGACGCCCGAGCCCGCGACTCGGCGCGCGCGAAGCTGGCGATGGCGCTGCGCCGCGGTACCCTGGAGCGCGGCCGCTGCCGGGAGTGCGGCGCGGACGACGTGATCGGGGTGATCGAGGAGCCGGCGCGCTGGCGGGAGGTGGTGTGGGTGTGCCGGGAGCATCGCCAGGCCGAGCTCGAGCGGCGCCGGGAAGACGTAGCGCAGCGCCCGGCGGACGCAAAGCAGGCCGCTTGGTACGACGAGCGGACCCGAGTCCTCGCTGCGCTCGAGCTTCTTCCCCCGGCTGAGCGGGCGCGGTTGCACGCGCTTGCCGCGCGAGGGCCGGCGGGCACGCAGCTTTCGCCGGGCGCGCCGCTGTACGTGATGAACCTCGTGCGCGTCTACACGGCCAGCTTAGGCATTCAGAAATAGAAACCCGGCGACGTTGTGGCGGCACCGGGGCTGGTGTGTTTATTCTAGCACTGCGGGGCGAACGACGCCGACTTTCTGGCAGCGACGCATCTAAGGCGATAAAGCGCTACAGCGTTGTTCGCTTGTTTTAAGAGAAGGATAACGTTGTAGCGTTTTAGCATTACAACGCTATGTTTGTCTTGGCGATCGTCAGTGGCAAGGGCGGTGTCGGCAAGACCACGACCGCCGTCGCGCTAGCGGCCGCGCTGGCTCCGACGCGACGGACGGTCCTCGTCGATCTGGATCCGACGGGCGGTGCATCCTATGCAAGCGGACACGATCCGAGCGTGCTCGCCGATCGCGCGACCTCAGTCGGAGCGATGACGGAGGCCGCGATGCCGGCGCGCACTCCGGAGGGATACGGACTGCTCGCTGGGACGCCGGACCTCGAGCGGCGTGCGGCCGTCGTACGCCAAGAGGTCGAGCGCCTGCGGACGCTGCAGGCAGACGTCATCATCATCGACGCGCCACCAGGATTTGGCCTTCTTCCGCAGTCTGCGGTCGTCGTGGCCGACGCGATCCTCGTTCCGCTGGTCCTGGAACCGCTCGCGATCCGAACCACGGAACACATTCTTGGGCTGCTTGAGGGCCTCGGCGCGAGCGCGAAGCTCTTGGGCATTCTCCCGACGGCCGTCGAGAAGCGACGTGCACTTGTCGCCGACCAACTACACCAGGTTCAGGAATACGGCGCTCGGGTCTTCGAACCGATCCCGCGGCTCGTTGTCGTCGCTGAATCGGCGCTTGCTGGCCGCAGCATCCTTGCCTATGCCCCCCGTTCACCGGCCGCGACCGCATATTGAGCATTGGCAGACGTTATAGCGTTAGAGCGACTTAACGTTTTGGAGGCCGTATGAGCAAATTCGAACGCGCCCGCTCGGCGCGAGCCGCGGTCGCCGCAATGGTCACAGAAGAAGCCCCTGCAACGGACGCGGCTGCCTCCGATATCGGTGCGCATCCGACCGCCGTGCCTGACGAACGGCCTGCGCAAGTCCGCCAACCGCTTGCGCCCAGCATCGACACCGAGCGCCTAACGATCTATTTGCCGACGGATCTCGTCGACCGCATCGAGCGCCGAATTGCCGAGATTCGTCGTCGGCATAAAGTGTCGGTATCCGGTTACATCGAGGCAGCCCTCTATGAGTTTATGAGCGCCGGCGACAGCGACATCGCGCACCTCAAAAAACACCGCGTGAAAGCGCGCCGAAGCCGCATATAGCGCTGTAACGTTTTAGTGTTGTAACGCTTGAAAAAAGAAGAGCCCATGGTGGTGCGCGCATGACGCCGCGCCGATGATCGCCAAATTTTACCGGGCCGCGGACGGCTCAGAGCCGGTCGCAGCGGTCCTTGACGGTCTGCCCGCCGAAGCGCGGTTCGTTCTCAATAACCAGATCCGGCGCGTCAACTTACTGACGGACGAGAGCCCGCACTTGCCCCACCCCCACAGCTCGCAGGTCGAGGGAGAGCTCCGCGAGCTGCGCTGCCACTACGGCGCAACGCTCTACCGGGTGCTTTACCGTCGCTCAGGTCCGTTCGTTGTGTTGCTGCACATGTTCACGAAACGCACCGCGAAGATTCCGGAAGCGGAGAAGAAGACTGCCCGCGACCGTTGGGAGGACTTCCGGCGCCGTATGGACGCCGAACCACGGACGCCCCCTCGGCCGATCGGGCACGATGCGCCACGGTAGTAAGGGTCGTATCATTGACCCGACTTCGCAATTTTGCTATCTTTGGAACCACTATGCGCGCATCATCCAAGCGGCTCGGCGAGGTTTCGCCGCTCGGCGAAACCGTCGACGAGTTTCACCTCCGCCAACTCCGTGAGCCGGCCTACCGCCGCGCACAGGTGAAATTTGCGGTTGCGGAACAGTGCGCGCGAGCGCTCATCGAGCATCGGATGAAGACGAATCAGACGCAGCGGGACCTTGCAAATCAGCTCGGGATGACCGAGTCGATGGTTTCACGTCTTGAGCGGGGAGATCACGTGCCGAACGTCCAGACACTCTGTCGCATCGCCGACGCCCTCGGCAAGGACCTTGTCGTCTCGTTTGCCGAGCCGACGGCAGCCGCAGTTTGATTCAATCTCGCTCGGCAGATAAGCGTATCGCGAGGTGCTAAGAAGCTTTAGCGTTCGACGCTGTGCGTCATGACGCGTCCGTCGACGTCTGACGAAAGGTCGGTTCCGTGGCGGAGACGCGAAAAGAATCCCGCGCACCGCGACGTGTGAAGAAGTCGGCGGCGTCCGTGGTTGTACCGGTCGCGACGCCATCGTCTATCGTGGCCGAAGTGGTCGTTCCGGCCGAACCCGTGGCCAGTCGCATGTTGCGCATCCCGCGGCCCGACGGTGCCTCGATCGTCCTCGAGCTTCCTGATGTTGAGGGCGTCGACACTTATTTTGAGCACGTCCGCACGTGGTTTGACGGACGACCGGAAGAGCTCACGCTCTTTGAGACGCCCGAGCCCTTTGCGCGCTCACAGCGCGAACTTGCCGCGTTTGCGGCGGAGTCTAATGCCCCATCGCCTATTGCGCCGCCCGCAAAGGCCGCGATCCGGCTTGAAATTGACGCTGCCGAGCCGTCACGCCATGACCTCCCCTCGCCCGTGCCGGATGGCGATTATCCGATCGTCTCGAGCGTAAGCCGGCGCGCCATTTCAACCCTCGTGCTCTCGGCATCCGATCCTCATGCGTTCACCGCGACCGATCGCGGTCTTGTCCTTGCGCACGAGGACGCGCTGGCCATCGGTCAAGTGATGCTGCGTCCGTTGGGCGAGCCGCGAGCCGCAACGCCGGCGCGACGGCTACGTGCGGAGCAAATCGACGAGATTCGCCGGAGCGTCCCGGCGTGGAACCCGCTCGATGAAGACACGCTTGAGATCATGCTATCTCACGTCGCGACGAACGACCCCGACGAAGACGGCTTATGGACGCTCTATATCGATCAGATGCTCGATGCCCGTGCGCTGCGCCAGAAGACGCGCTCGGGACTTGCGAAGGCGGGCTATCGCGCCGACGATCGCTCCGAGACTCTTGGATCGATCGCGCGCCTGGATTCCGCGTGGGTTCGCGTCCTACGCCCCGACGATCCAACCCTCGTGGAAGGCGACGAGGACTTCGCGCGTGTGGTGCTCATCGCCGAGGTCCGCCGCCGGTCGGATCGGTTGGCACGCATTCGCTATCGCCCGGGAACTTGGTACGATCCCGACGATGCCACGGCGCGTAGCCCCCGCTCGGTTCTTGAATACGACCCGTACCGAGAGGCCGTCGAGAAGCATCTCGCGCGGTACTTTTTACAACGCGCCGATGAGACCGATGAGACCGGTACCCTGATGCGGACGGTCCGCGAGCTCTGTAGTCGCGGCGGCATAACGATTGACCGTAACAACCCGAAGCGGACGCGCGAACGCCTTACGCGCGCGCTCGACCGACTCACCACGGACGGCGCGATCGTCCGCTGGACGTATGCCGACGATCCTCGCACGTTGCCGCCCAAAGGATACCTCGAGCAGTGGCTGGCCTTGCGTGCGCGCGTCGTCATCCGATCCCCCAACGTGAGACGCTATCGCGTGGGATCGCGCAAAACAGCCCTTCCCACACGATAACGTCCCACTTTTCGGGACGCTATCGTGTGGGATTGTTGCGCGGTTGCAGCGAGGACCGCATAATCGTCGCAATGATCGATTAAAAATCGAAACGCCGCCGGCTGGGAACCGGCGGCGTGTACTCTGGGGCTCGTCCATCTCACCTCTCGTCGCGTCTAGCCTAGAAAACGAGGCGCAATCGACAGATCGGGGCGGGTTTCGCACCATAGGTGGCGAGCCGCGTTCATCGTAGCGGATGGGCTCGGACCTGTCCACCCTAGCCGCTGCATTGCCGTCGCTCCTGGTCGGCATGCACGGTTGGAAAGACTCCGACGGCCGCACTTGCGCCAGCCGCCGGTCAGGTTCAACCTGCCCTCGAGCGGTTCGCTCAGAATCTCCCGTTCCGCGTTCACGCGACGGACGATTTTCGCCACGGTGCCTACCGTGAGCGGCGTGAGGTCGCGCGCTCGATGGCCGAGATCGCGCCGGACCCGCCGGGGTGGCTGACGGCGCTGCGCTTCGACATCGACACCGAGGGCGGCGGGGCGGCCTGGATCGAGGCCGAGCTGCCGGCACCCAACCTCGTGGTCGTGAACCCGCGCAATGGCCACGCGCACCTAATCTATCTCTTGGGCGGCTGGGTGCGGACGGATTTCGGCGACCCGAGCCGCCTCAAAGTCGTGCGCTACGCGGCCGCGATCGAGCGCGCGTACGCCGCGGCGCTGGGCGCCGACACGGCGTACAGCGGTCGCTTTCACCACAACCCGCTCTCGGCTGCGTACGTGACGAAGGTGGGCCGCGACGCGCCGTACTCGCTGGCCGAGCTCGCGCAGTACGTCGACCTCGCCACGCCGGCGACCAAACCGCCCCCGATCGGGATCGGCCGCAACGTGGAGGTCTTTGATCGTTTGCGGCGCTGGGCGTACACCGCGATCGCGGACTGGCGGATCGGCACGGACGATGCGTGGCACGAGGTGGTGGCGCGTCGCGCGGAGCAGATTGCGGCCGCCGTCGGTGCCGAAAGCCCGCGCGGGCCGCTCAAGCAAAACGAGGTCGGTCATATCCTCAAGAGCGTGGCGCGTTGGGTCTGGGAGCGCTACGTTGCCGGGGTGCCCCCGCTCTTGCGTGAGGCGCGAATCGCCGCGCAGCGTGAACGCGAGCGCGCCCGCCAGAAGGCCCGGGAAGCCGCACGAGAGCGTTCGCGCACGACGCGGGATGAATATACCGCAGCGGCCCGTCAGCGTCGCACAGCGGCCTCGGAAATGCGTCGCGCGGGCCTGTCGTTACGAGCGATCGCGACGGCGTTGCGATGCTCGCTCGCTGAGATCCAGCGGGTGCTCAGAACGTGTGTACAGGGTTCGCCCGCGCTATCAGACTTTAAGGGTCTCGGGACCCCCGCGCCGCCGGTTCTTCAGGGCTCCGGTTTCCCCGGGGAAGGCTCCGTGATCGATGATGCTTTTGCATCGAAGCCTTCTACCGCGCGTAGCGCGGAATCCGAGAGCGATTTGACGAGCGATGGAAAGGAGGTTCGGGGGGAAACCAACGGTGGCGAGTCGCCGATCGCATATATTCAGCGCCGCATTAACGCGATCGTTGCGAAGCTGCGTGAGCCGGAGCGGCCGCCGTAAAAAACATGGCTATGCTCGTTTCAAAGCGGATTTAATGCAGCAGTTCGAAGCCAGACTTGTGTTTAGTTCTCATCTATTCTTGAGGTAACGTGGATATCTGGTCTGTTGATAAACTCACGCTGTTCATCGCGTTTGTTCTTCCTGGTTTTATCTCGATGCAGATTTATCGGTTATTTATCGCCGGCGATGACGGCGACGTCGTCAAAAATCTGCCCGCGATTGTTTCGTATAGCGCGCTGCACTATCTCGTATTTGGTTGGCTCCTTCTTATCAGCACGGGACCATGGCTAACGTTTTGGTCATACGTGGTGGTACTGCTCTTGCCGATCTTCTGGCCCTTTGTTATCTTGCTAATTCGCGACAATGCGAAATGGAGGAAGGTTTTCTGGCCTCCACGGGGCCTACTCGCGGCGATGCTGAAGCCTGAAGCAACGCCTTGGGATCGCGTATTTACAAATCGGCAGCGTTTTGTCCGAATTACATTAAAGGACGGAGGGTTCGTAGGCGGCTTCTTGGCTGACGGCTCTGAAGTGTCAACTTACCCCAATGATCAGCAGGTCTTCATTCGCAACGAGCATCTAATAGACCAACAAAGTGGGGCATTTGGCGCTCCCATTCAATCGACGGGTTTGCTGGTCAACGGAACCGAGATCAAAGTGGTCGAATTCATCGAAGTCGAGAACGGGGACCAAGGAGATTTATAATGACGGACAAGATTCGCGAAATTCATATCCCAACTCCGGGCGAGCTTATCGAGAAAGGGTCTCGTACGATTACGGGTCGTACCGATTCTCCGGCGCCCCCTATAGCGCCGGCCGGGTTGGCTAGTAGTCCGAACAATCAAACGCCCTCCTCGTCCTCATCGTAACGTTGAGAGCGGGGGCCTAGCGAAGCGAAGTGGCTAGCATGGTTGCGATTGTCAGGCACGAGGTGACATTTAAGTCGCGTATACGCTTCCGCTTGGACCCGGTCTCGAAGGAGCTTGCGCGAGCCTTGCTCGCGCAAGCTCAGAAGCAAGTACTATCGGAGCCTCCGGACGGCCTAGAAGTCTGGCCACTTGACGAAGAAAACGCCGTTATGGAGCTCAGCGGCCGAGGACCGATGCTTCAGTACAACGAGTTAGAGTGGTCGCATCAAGAGTGGTCGCATCAACAGAATACGGACGCTATGGCCGAAGTTCTCGCACACATTAAGGGGTTCGCTGAAATCGTTTCGCAAGCGGAGTTTCGGGGGACCGATCCGCGTATATAGGGATTGCTCCTACGGACATCCTGGATACGATTTTTCGCTAGGCCGGATCGAATGCGTACTCCCTTAGTCTCAAGCGTGCAGTGCCGCCAATAAGTTATTCACGCGGCCGGCAGTCATGGTGATCTCCTCGCCGGTAAGTTTTACTTCGCGACGTACGAATTGCCGAAGGGCCGCGCGGAATGCTATGCCGTGACAGTCGAACGGCGGCTGTCGACGACGACGGACGAACTGATATGCGATCCACTGGTCTGAGCCGGTCAGATGGCGTTTAGCGCGGCGGTCGACGAACATCCACTCAGGTCGGAAAGCCTTGAATCCGTCACGGCGGAAAATCAGCACCCAGTCGCCTTCACGGAGGCGATCCGTTGCTTCGATAGTGAAGTCGACGGTTCGTTCGGCGTCCGCATAGTCTACAATCCCATCGCGCCCGATGAGCGGCGCAAGATCATTTTTCGTAAGATTGGTCCTGTCCCGATACCAGGACAGCTTGAATGGCGTACGGAGTCCGACCGGTAAAGACGCATACGTGACGAGCGTCCTTGGAGGCTCGTTCACCGCTTTGTTGCCTTTGGGCCTTGGCGTGCGGTCGTAAAGCGCCCGGAACGCAGCAAGCCGAGCCTTTGTGACGGGACGGGTACCGATACGCCGCATTTGCCGGCGAAGTTGATCGATGGCGACAACTGAACTGTCCGCAAATAAAACGCCAGCCTCGAGTTGCGCTGCATCGTCGTCGAGTGCGTTAGCGCTCACGTTCGAGGACGCTACGAGAACACCGGCCTTTGTAGACCAGTATACTTTGGCATGAAGCCCACGGACAAAATAGACCTTACCGCCATTGGCGATGAGGTCCGCGACTCCATCCGGATGCGTTGCGAGCGGATTGTCCCAGCAGTAGACCAGTACCCCGCGGGGCTTCGGAATGTACGCGAGAGCGTCTTTGCCGATGAATGCCGCGACGACGACACGCTTCCCCGCCGATGGGGCGGTGATGGTACGGATCGCTTCGCGAAGCGTGTGGGGCGATGATAAGAACGTAGGCACTTCTTAACGGTCTTGGAGTCGGCGCATGAATTCCTCTGATCGTGAAGAGGCTAGCGGGTTGTGAATGTCGCGCCCATTCGGTGCGATGGCTCTGCCGGTAGTATTAGCAAAATCGTCTGTGTCGCTTCTCCGCCCAAGTTAATCGCTGTTGATCTTTGGATCCTAAGCCGTGGCCACGACGAAACGCAAGGGACGCTACCGGTCCTCCCTACGTTCCGGTCCACGCTCGGCTCCGCCGCCCTTGTTCGCTACGCCGTTTCGTCGCGGCCACGGCTTGGCCGGACCCATCAACAGCGCCCGCCTCGGGCGGAGAAGGGTTCAGACCAATGACGACGCTCTACACGATCAGCGACGACCGTACGAAGTTCTGCCGCAAGGCGATGAAGGCTCATAACGGAGTCTGGAATCCGGTGACGACGGCATGGATGTTCCGCAACGCCGGCGACCACGCGAACGCGATGTGCGAACTCTATCGGGCGACGCGCCCGAGCGTGGCGCAGCTCGAGACGCTGCTGGCGATGGCGGCGGACGGTACCGGCGCACAGGCGTGGGACTTCGACACGATCGTCGATGCGCCCGATTACGCGACGCTCACGCGCGACGATGCGTCGCTACTGTTGAGCGCGGGCTACGCGGTGCGGCGGCTGCTCGGGACGCATCCGCTCGAAGACGCACCGGCCGACGTGCCGTCGGACATCTTCGACGCCTCGGCGTTCGAGGAACGCGCGCGGCGCGGGTCGCGCCGGCGTCGCACCGCCGCGTAACGGCGCTTTGAACTAACGCACTCGCGCGGCGCTCGTAAGGGCGTCGCGCTTCTGTTTTGGAGGCTTCGATGCGAAGCTCTGTTTCGTCGCGCCCAAGCGACGTTATCTCCGTGCTGCTCGCCGACGCTGGCGAATGCGATCGCGCAACCATCGCGCCACATCTCCACGCATATCCAACGCCGCTGCTCGAGCGGCTCGTTGCGGCCGGCTGCCGTGTGCGGCCGCTTCACGACGGCGAGCGCTATTGCGATGCATCACCGGCGTTGCGGCGTCTCGGCGTCGACGTCGACGCGTGGCCCGTGCCGCCCGCGGGTCTCTTCGTCGTAGAGGAGCGCACGGTATATCTCCGCGCGGTCACGCCGATGACGATCGGCCATGAGGTCGCGCATGCGATCGACTGTGCGCTCGGCAACGGCATCTACCGTAGCGGCTATGATCCGCATGTTCGCGCCGCGTTTGCTGCCGCGCGCGGCTTCGTGACGCCATACGCCGCGTCGGGCCTTGACGAATACTTCGCCGAGTGCGTGCGTGCGTACGCCGACGTGCTCAACGACCCGCACTCGCCGTGGCCGCGCGCGACGCGCGAGCGTTTACTGGCGTGCGATCCAGCGATGCACGCGATCGTCGCCGAGATCTTCGGCGACTAGCCCGAAACGCCGGCGACGCCGGCGTCGCGCAGTACAACTGCGCCTAATGATGGGCTTCACCATCACTGCCTGATGGAGTTTTCACCATGTCTCGTAAAGCCAAGACGAACGGTAGCACAGCGCTTGCGACGATCGAGACCGCGCCGTCGGCGCTGCAAATCACGCGCGCAGACGCAAACGCGCGCATCAAGACGCGCGCGCTCGAACTGTACCACGCGGCACGCACGCAACGTGACGAGCGCATTCGCGCCTTCGAGGCAGAGTACGGCCGCGCCGACCGCATCGACAACAGCGTCCTCGCGGACTTGCAGCGTATCCAGGCGCGGCTCGCCGCGATCGCGGCGCGGCAGCAACGTGCGAACGCGACAGGCGGCGAGCCGAAGGTCGCGAAATTCGTCGACCAGATCGGCACCATGATCGGGGCCGTCAGCGCCCATCTCGCGACGGAGCGCGCGCTCGAGCTGTTCGCGCCCGTGCAGCAAGCCGACTACGTCGGCTGGAACGGGAGCGGCGTCGGGCCGAAGGGCCACGACGACACGTTGCTCGGCGGCTACGAAATCGTCGACGATCCGCTCGGCGCGCAGAACGCCGTGCCGACGGCCGATGAGGACGGCGAGGTGTGTCTGCACACCGAGATCGAGCCGTACGAGGACGAGCCGACCCACGGTGCGTGCGTCGATTGCGGCGAAGAGTTCGGGTTGCGCGGCTTGCCGGCGGACGCCGCCGATGGGGTGGAAGAAGAGCCGGGCGACGGCGGCGTGGTGGCCGAGTCGGTCGTAGCGGCATGAGGCACGAAGCGGCCCCGGCACATCGCCGGGGCCGCCCGCTTCCAGACGATGCCTTCCCAGCGCAATTCGTGCGGCATGCGTATATACTGGCTATTCGTCGCGCAGCGCGTGATGCACATCGGAGCGAATGCGATCTCGATGCCGTCGGTTGTGAGGTCTGCCGTGAGCACGCGCGCGATATTGCCGAGGCAAAACGCGCGCTAAACCATTTTTCGGAAGCGCTGGTATAAACGCCGGCGTCTACCGGATGAATGCCGAACATCCCCGTCGGGGCGCGGGCGTAGTGTACGCCTCACGCCTCCTCTCTTAGAAGCGTCCCTGCATCGCGAGTTTCGTGCTCGGGGTTGCCCTCGCGGAATGTGTCGCCTTGCACAGCTGGAGTCGACACGCGATCATTGCCGCCGGTGGAGGGTTGCGTCTGGGTCGGCTCGTCGTTGGTGTCGTCGTTCGTTTCGGGATCGCCCATAAGTGTTATCTCGGACCTTTCATGGAGCCGGTGACCGGTAGTTCGTAAAGAGTCGCCTTCGGGAACACGGAACGGTTTTTAAATGTCTAGCTCGCGGCGTTGCGAAGGACCGCTTCGGACGTCCACCTAGTGTCCCGCAACGCTCCACGCGGACAGCGCGACGATATAAATTAAACCAGCAATGTACGCTGCAATTGCCAGATCAAGCCGCGCCCCGCGCACGGTGCCGCTGGCGTCGAGCGTTCGTTCATATTCAGACCAGGTCTCCACGAGAGCGGTTGCTATGCGAGCCTCGTTTTTTACGTCGGCAACGATGTCCCAGTAATTATAGAGCACCATGTTAGGAATTGCACCTTGGCGTAAAAAGAGCACTGCAACGGCGAAGATGATAGCTGCAAACTGAGCGATGAGACCAGGTAGTACCAACCAACTAAGCAAGAGCGCACCATTACGAAACGCTGTTGCGAACGCCAGGGCTGCGCTCGCAAAGCCTATGATGCTCGTCGCTTTGCCTTCAATGGTACGATGCGCGCTCCGCTTCTTTTCTACGCAATCTTTTATTTCGCTGAGTAGAAAGCGAGCCGTCGATGCATTTTCTATAGTAAGTTTTTGATTCAACGCGGCAACGGCTTCGTCGCGTTCGGTGTCGGACGGTGGCTCATGTTTTTCGATATCCCAGGCTTGGCGAATCGCGCCTAGGAATCGGCGAAACACGTTACGCGCGTTCATGGCTGTGACACGACGCTCGCTCGCTCGCTCAAGCTCAACTTATCCCATCAGTAATCGGCGACCGGCTTACCCTAAGCAGCGTTGACTGAATATTGCCTAGCTTCAGTTCTGGGAACGCCACGACGGCGACGTGCGGATTGTCGCAGATGACTTGTTGCAAAACCCGTTCATCGCGTTCGTCTTTCGCAATAAGTTTGCAGCCGAAGTCTAATCCGCTGATGACCCCGGCAATTAAATCTGGGACCCCGAATTATTGGGTCGAACCAAGGTGATCCGCCCGGATGGCTCTTGTCCTCGGTACCGTACTTGATTCGAATTGGCGGAAGGCGCCGCCGCAACGTGAATGCCCAAGCGTCCGTCGAAAACATTTCCCATAGGATTTGGCCGTAGGCGGTCGTCATGTTGTCACGATCGGGAACCCACATTACCCAGTCTGCGCGCCCCTCAGCGGCAAGAAGCGTCGCGACGGTTCCCGCGAAGATTGCGGAAAGCACCATATTTTCCAAGAGTCGATAGTCGAAATTGTTTGCTTTGGCTCGTTGCCTTACCACCTTCCACTGCGAAAGTTCTTTCTCGAAGCGCTCTGAATCGTGCAAGGCAGAAAGCGTCTCGATTGCGTACTCAATCGCTTTGCGCGCTTCAGCGACGTCGGCAATGATGCGACGGTCACGTTCCGGTACAAAGACAAACGTAAAATCTTCCGACTCGCGAGGTATTTTAACGCGTCGTTATTCAGCCCTGAGCGTGCGGCGTCTTTGTAGTCGCGAGGGAGAGCCGTCTGGGCTTCCTCTATGGTTCTTTCAAGATTGTTAAGCGGGTAGACTGTGTACGTAAATACATCGTTGGGTCTACCGTCCCCGTCGATGCTAAAGTCGGCGGTAATTAGCCAATGGAAGCTTAGGTGGGAGCGCACAAACCGCGTGAAATGTGCTCGCACCGGTTCGAGAGCCGCAATGGTGCGCTCGGCCACGGCATCGGCTACGCCTTGCACAGCCGTGTTCCTCGCCCAACGCTCAGCCATCGTTGTTCCGTGTGCAGTGATGTTGCCCGCAACGGCGCGCATTATGTTTTCACGCTTCGTTCGCGGGACTAGTAATTCCAGCGGCATCATTGCGCGAGCAAGGTCGCCTACGGCCGAGGCGTCCCGTAGGGCCTCGCGTACTTGAGTGAGTGGCCGGCTTAGCATTCCCGGGACGTCAACTACGCGCTCAAGGCCGTTTGCCGAAATGTGTACCGGTTCGGCTGATGCACGCATAGCTTGCAGGGTCGGCTTATTTAGCCGGTCGGACGCGTAACGGCCAAGACGAAATAGGTATTCGCGAATGTGCGTTTCGGTATAGTTTTCGACTGTTGTCGGCTCGGAGTTGGTCGTGCTCAAACCGCCTCCAGATCGTCGTCGGTGAGTTGGGGAACCCAGAGCACGTCGTCGAAGGCGGCGCCATCGACGGTAAGAAGTGCGACGGCCTGATCGGCGTTAAGCGCGCGAAACGTTTGGGGGTTTAGGAGCCGCTGCCGCTGCATCGCGGCGGAGTGCCCTTCGGAAACGGACGCCTTCTGTGGAAAGAGCAACGTCGGTTTGTCGGAGCGGCCCGTGTTGTAGGTCTCTTTCCAGACGTCGACCTCGCCGAGTTTCCCGGCGACGTACTCCATGGTGCGCTCCGTCGAGCGGAACGCGACGACGTTGGTGAAGTTGCCGAGGAGCGCGGTTGCCGCGTGTTCGTTGCCGATCGCGG
>JAABUO010004313.1_pt1 | contig 16753 bp, 19 predicted proteins | sample 5559291 | NCBI WGS metagenome assembly JAABUO01 (sample SAMN10711878, study PRJNA513372) | rock metagenome | isolation source: Antarctica rocks | place: Antarctica: Victoria Land, Finger Mt sud | reverse complement strand
TCGATCCAGTCCTTTCATAGGAAAAACTCCCAACCTCGCATTATTTCCAATGATCTTCCACGGTATCTAAAGCAACACTAAGGATCTTCTCATCCTGTTGAAATCTGGTAACTCTGTCAAGAAGAGGCTCGGATGGGGTAATTTGATTTCGTCATACAAAGTATTCCAATCGAAGAATATCCAAAAGGGGTTTCACTTCAGACATGGCGAGCAATAACCACTATCTTCCCATCCTGGCGGAGGCTGATGACTTTATCCAGGAGATAGCTTAGCTTGGCGGACTCAGTTCCTACTGGTTGTTCGGAGGGGGAAACCCGTCTCACTCTAGCTCTGAAGTATACAAAGCGCATTTCTTCCGCATTTCCAAGTATGTAGCTCAAGCTGGCCTCTTCCATTCATACATCGAGATACATTAACTTAGCGCATCCGGTCCCCGACAGTATAGGTTGAGCCATGAAGGATGTGCTTGGTTTCTTGAAGACGCACATACAGAAGCTTGGTTTTCAGGCCTGAGAAAACCATCAGCTTCCTAGGTTGAACTGGATCGCAGCAGAGCTTACCTTTGGTCAGGCCGACGGAGAAGATGTAGTTTCTTTCTACCAGCAATCAAAAGCACCAGTTCTCCACGCCGATATCCCATCACTGTGGTAGATGCCGGCGAACACCAAGGACTTGGTCTTTTCTTTATATGACAGATATCGAGAAAGACATTCAGCGGCAACACCCATGAAGTCTTTGCAGAAAGCGAAGGAACCACGCGTTTTGTAAAGATTTCCGAATGTAGACCTCTTGGATATTTCACATCGCGATTCTCGTATTGACCTTTTGAAGAAGCTCTACGTATAGCTAGTCGGCTTTTATGAGCTGGCCGGCAGATGTCAAGGTCCTTTAGAACAAAGACCCAGCCATAGCTATCTTCTCCGGAAAACCTGGCCGTGTTCAGAATATACATGAGTCTCAGATGCTGAGAAAACAGGCGACGGCAACGAGCATGAAGCCTTTCGAGAAAGCGAAGACGTATCTCCTAGTGAGGGAGTATCAAAAGGGAACCGTATCGGCCACCATCGTGGCGATCTTGGCTTGGACCCTGAGGAGAACCAGCGTGTATAGCTACTTGGTGCTATGGAAGGACCCAAGATGCAAAGGTACCCAAGGTTCGATGGTCCAATAGCTATCATCTCCTGAAAGTGCGTCCGTGTCTAGGATAGAGACATGAATCTCGGACGTCGAAAGAGACAGGCGACGGTAACGAGCATGAACTCTTTCGAGAAAACGAAGAGAACCTTCCTAGTGAGGGGGATTTTAAGTGGAACCGTATTTGCGTGGTTGGAGGTGTGGGAAAGGGGTTTCCGTGAGAAGAGCGACCGTAGAGACGGGCAAGGCATCAGGGACGGGCGAAGCAGGATCTGCTGATGCAACAGCGGAAGCGAGAGCGGCGGTGGTAACAGCTTGGATTTTAGCAGTCGTGGAGAGACTGGCTTCAACGTGCTCAGCAGCTTCAACCAGCAGGGCCAGGCCATCTGTATCAAGAAGACCAGCTCCTACGGTGAGACCAGCTCCCTTAGGAAGTTTGCGACATTGGCTACCGTGGTTGCATGAAAGACATTGAGTTTATGTAGGCGCTCCGGGGTTACTACCAATGTTGCAGTTTTCTCGGCGCGTGGGCTAAGTGCCGCATTGAAGTCATGGTGAGACTGGCCAAGATCATGGCGATCTTGGCTTGGAGACTGTGAAGAAGAAAGGTGTATCGCAACATGAGCTTATGAAAAGGTCGATGCTGTAATAATGCTTCAAGGTAGGATACTCCAATACTATCTCCTAAAAATGCGGCTGTGGCCAGAAAAGATATGGGTCTCGGATGTTGAGAGAGCCCGAGAATGACGACGTTCATGAAGTCTTGAGAGGAAGCGGAGAATAACCTCGTATCAAATGGGGTTTCAGACGGGAATGCTGGATGATCATTGCGGCGATCCGCCCCCCAGCCTCCTGGAAGGCCCTGGAAGCTGCCACAGCCTCTCCAAGAAATCTATCTCCGTGCAGTATATATATAGCTGATACCTCCCGAGAAAGACCACCTGATGTGGGGGTTATGAAAAGAGACGTTCTTAGCAATCATCATAGCGATTTCTTCCCGAGAAAGACCTCCTATTATCGAGGCTTCGAAAAAGAGACCTTGGCAATCATCATGGCGATTTACGCAGACACTTTGAGGATGAAGGATGTCAGTTCGCAGTCACTGCAAGCAAGCTTCATCCTACTCTAAGACTCTTGAAGTTGAATCCCGAAAACAGTTGGACGTTCCCGCAAGACCTCTCGTGTTGCAAGGAGCGGGGTGCGGAAGCCACTGCTCAGGAAGTTAGCCACATGGGTTCACTGCAGTCAACTCACAGCAACCTTACCGGGCGAGGAAGTCGACTTTCTGTGTTTCTTTCCCCCTTTCGGGGCGTCTTGGGCAGCCTTCTGATTTGCTCGGGCGTCGGCCTTATCCTTTCTTCGTTTGTCCTGCTTTGCGCGGTCCATAACCGCATCGCCTAGAACTCTGATTAGCCCTGGATTTCACCTTGCCTATGGACAAGATCTTGATGAACCGGTCTTGGTCTTGAATGGGGAGGGGCTCGAGATATCAGTGGTCCTCGGATCAGTCTTCATGGCTTGGCTCGGCAGACGATCCTTGGCCTTGAGGTCGTGGGCGTCGGTCCATTCATGGCGTGGTGTACATTGACCAAAACACGCTACATACATTGTGCAAGCTTTGGCATCCCGAATGCTTGCTAGCTCATCTTCGGTCAAAGGTCTGCTTTCCGGTTCTTCGCCAGCTTCGGTCAACCAGGCCGCTTCGTCTTCAGCAGTTGGATTGTAATCCGCCGTGCCGCTTATATTAGTGAGCATTTTTTTGGCACATCGGGCCTGCAGTACCTGGTCATACGTATACTCCAGAGCGAGGATCCACGCGCGAACCGGTCGAGTCTGTTCTATGCGGTATATGCGGCCAAGACCCTGCAACAGAGTATTGCCATTGATGGGAATGTCGACAGAGACGACGTCTGCACAGGATATCTGCAGGTTTACACTGACAGAGGTCGTCTTGAGCGAGCAAAGCAGGATCTCAACGGAGGAGCGGGGATCGTTAAAGGCTGCGCAAGCACTGGTGCGCTCCTCTGCAGAATGGACGGATCGGATGGTCATTACGTCAAAACCGAGGTTCATCAGATAGGCACCGGTTGAGTACTTAGGTGCGCAACATTAGTGAAAGCTTCTGCTGTCTCCACGGTGTTCACTATGTACTTCTTGAAGCTCTGACACCATTCCCGGAAGTGGATCGTCAGACCAAAGGATTACGACGGGGCGCGTGAGTTCTTGGGCCAGGGTGACGAACCCCCTTTCGAAAGAACAGAAATTATCTCTAGCCAACGGAGATTTGGGGACAACAATCTGGACCACGCCAGATGTCTAAAGTATCGAGAGCCCATCTAAATTGATACACGGCTAATTTGAACGGCGGATATTAGACGCCATGACGGCTGGTTCCGCGAGAGCGAGGATAGGAGTTGATAGATCGGAGACGGCGCCAGTACCATCGGGAGCTACAGAAGGTCTCTCGGGTTTGTCTGCGCCACCATCGTAAAGACTACGCTGCTTCATGTGGACTACTGGTATTGGTGAGGACCATGGCCCTGATATAATGCAGTTTCGAATCTTGGTCCTGTTTGAATACCTGGTTCGAGGCTCAGCCATTTGATGAATTGCCGGGTGCGGTTCTCCGAGGAGGAGGTCTTGTGTGCCATGTCGGCTAGCTCTTCAGCTCTTTGCCAGATAGCTACCGTGCTACCGTGCTCTACATGACTGAGTGTCCTATTGGTAAAATACAGAGACCTTCCTCTCTTTCACGTCGGGTTTGGCAGGAGAGCGAGTATGCGGTGCCTAAGAGCTTTTTCTCATGGTCCTGGCCAAATCCCTGTCTGATGGTCCAGCACAGTTTCGAATATGGCTTGTTCTTCCCTGCAGGAAAGGTCTTGTCCGCTAGGTCAACAAGCTCATCACTTCCTTGTCATATAGCCCTGGCGCTGTATATATACGAACCCCCTTTTGCGAAAAACCAGAGACCACGATCTGAATCTATCGAGATTGATGTCGGAAGAGGAAGAATACAATACTCACGGTGCTCGATATTCGCCCCAGGGGAAATTCTGGCTAGTGGTCCACGACTGTTGTCGAGTTCGGTTTGCGTCTCTTCGCAGAACACAATAGTTTTGCATTGTATATTCACGCACTCCGCGATTTTAGCGGTAGCTGAAAGACCGCGTGGAATATCAATCTCTACAGTCTCAAGAAGAACATAGACATGTTGTCTTTCCAGCCCAGTTTGTGTTCCTCCGCAGACAAAAGTCGTGTGCGACAAGTCAGCGAGCTCATTAGCTCTTCGGCCCTTTGACTGATAGCTACCGCGCTACCGCGCTATATATATACCAGTGTCCCGTTGGAAAGAACAGATATTACCATCTCGGCTGGCCTAAACTCGACTTCCCGAGAGCCATCATATGCTCCGACATAAAGTTAAGCTTGGCTACGATCAGAAGCCTGGCCACTATGTCTAGCAATATGTCGCGTTCGAGTGGCTTTCCTCTTCAGGACAGGGCTCATGAACCATGTCAGCAAGATCTTCAGCTCTTCAGCTCCTGACCTGATAGCGCTGTAGCAGGAGCGCAAGGGACTGCGGCGCCACTGCCATAGAAATTTGCAGAAGGCCTATCGTCATTGTCGGCACGACAATCATAAAGCAGGGGTCATGCTCACGAAAGCTCCGGAGGATTGGCTGGAGTGATGTACTTGTGAATGAAGTGATGTCATTGCCTCTCGAGAAATATCCCATTGCTTCAGACCTAGTAGAGGCATTGACATGGCACGAATGCGAGATTGAGTTTGTGCACGCAGGCTGCGAGCTCACTAATAGCTCAGATAGCATGTTCTTCCGCCTCAAGGCTCATATAGGATGAGTTCTTTTGCTGTCTCGCAGTTTTTTATCAGTCTGCCGCCAAGTCCGCCGCATGGCCGAGATTTGCGCAAGCATGAGGTCGTGCCTCGAAGACATGAGCGAAATTTCTCAATTTTCCCCGGATTGTCAGGGGCCTTATAAACTATGAATGCTCCCAGCCAGAGATCCGTTAGTCGCTTATCCGTCGGTGGCCATGTTCTCTCATCCTTTAGGTCAATAGCGAATGGGGTTGGGTACGTGCCGCAAGGCGCCCAATGCTGCGAAGGAACTCTGGTTGATCTGATACCTGCGAGTGGAGACATCACAAATGATAGATTTGAACGTTTTCTTAACAGATCTTCTTTTGGGAAAGTGGCGGAATGAGAAGGACGGGATTCCCAGATGTGATATATGATTCGAGAGGTTAACTGAAGGATAGTATCGGTTTCTACATCCTCAAAGCCCATATAGGCTTGAGCCACCCTGAACATTTTTGACTTTGGCAGCCATCATCCTTAGTCTCTCTCTGTAGCTCAGATCTGGAAATCAGCGTTTCAACAATCGAAATCGTCGTTGTTGACAAACGTTGATCAGAACTCGCCATTTTTCGGGTTTTCACATGTAAAGGTGGAAAAATCTCCGACGGATCTCTCATTAGGAGACTACGAGATTTTCGACCATGGTACTAGCTTCGAAAAGGGAAAAGGAAGTGGCCAGAAAGCCCTGAGCCTTGACCGCTGTGATCTCTACCGCACTTCGCGAAATCAGTCATACTAAAGTAACTGGGCTGGAAATAGAACCGTATGGCAGACGTGGGCGAATCGATTCGCTATATCTCGGGTCTGGATGCGACAGTCCGGACACGCTATAGAGATACAAGACTCTCTTACGGTCATTTCTTTCCGCGACTGACCGAGTTAAACTGATAGAGTTATATAACTTGTATACTGGATAATTTGCAAGGCCGTTGATGTATCGCTTGAAAGAGTAACGTTGCTGAAGATGAGGAATCTTGGTTGTAACCACGCGTAATGATGGAAGACTTAGAAACCAGATCGGACATCGAACCTCTTGTGCTTGGTGACGTGATTGGGTCATCCTCTTGTGTCTCGAGTCTGGATGGAATAAATCGACGTCTTTCAATGCTTTGAAATTTCTCTAGCGGGCCTTTTAACGGGAGATGACAAAGGTCAATCGACAGAGTATTCGAACACGTTTGAGGTCTCGAATGGTATAACAAAGATCGATGCGGTGACAGCCCAGTCACGAACGCTGGAGCCGCTTTCGCAGTTTGAAAATTCCCTCGTGATTCGAGTATCGGGCCAGATATCGAGTCTCGTTCTTCGAAGGACGTGAAAGGTCATTCTTCGGTGTCGCGAGTATGAATGATATAACCCAGAGTTCCTGTAAAGCTCCAAAGCTTTTCCAGGGTCTTCTTCCCAGAAACGACGGAGTCACTCCAAGAAGACGACCGAAATGTCTCAAATACCCAAGGTTTCGAAAATTGTCGCAGAGAAACATGCAGTGTAAAGACCACCCACAAGCTCGAGGTATAAGGCTTCTGATGACATGCTCTCCAACTATCGAATCGCCTTCTCCGCGATTCCCTAGTCGTCGCTATACACCCTGGATGGTATGAAGTCGTAGAGTTCGTTCGTATTGCCCCAGCTACTGGTGTCAGACGGGGAGCGGACTGAGAAGTATATAAACGCGTACTTCTTCGGGCCACGGAGAAGCTGGAACTCGCTTGACGACGAAGCTAAAATTTCAAGCGACAAGGAGGCTGTCTTCCCTCATCCGCTGAGAAATGTTGGCGTTGACACGAGTATGCCAAGGTAACCTCTGTCGATGTAAATGTCGAAGACGAGTACAAAGCTTCGAAAAAGCTTGCTCTTTCCCGTTTTGCAGAGAAGAATTGCAGCCAAAGCGCAATACGGTAGAATTCCCGCCTCTTCCTGACAGTACATGTCCAGAAACCATAACCACACTCTCGCCATACCCAAACAGGTGCGTTCTTGGTCCCTCGTTAACCCACAGCTCCTCCACCCTAACTTTCAAACTCTTCAGTTTGTGACCTTTCGCCTCTGTCGTCTTACACTTGAGGTCGGTGGTGGGTGTTTCGAGGCGCTCTTGAATAAGCTTGAATTCGCAGGCGCATTGGCGTGCGTCTTGCATGAATGAGTTGTGTACTTAAAGCGACAGTGTGCATCACTGATGAGGCATTGCTTATTTCTCGAGGTTGTGTATTAGAAGGTACGCGAGATCGATGTAAGGAGAATGAGGTAGCGGGATTGGATGTCGGTGATGTTGTCGATGAAGGTGTGCTGTCCTGCCTACACCTTTTCCTTTCCCCATCGAGTAGCCACTGTCAACTCAATTGTGCACTTAATAGAGCTTTCAGAGTACAGGAACGGACAAGCTTCGTCGTGCAATTGCTTGTTCAATGCTAACAACGCAGGCACAAGACCGAGAGCTGTCGAGGGTACAAAGGTAGCGGTCTCAACGTGGTGCTCAAAGGGCAGCTGGGCCATGTTGCGCGAGCAGATGCGTTGGCATTCGGCGGCGGCGATGAGCTTCATCTATCGCCACGGGACAAGTAATATACTCCTGACACCCTCAATGAGGGCTAATACGGACTCTCTTAACGACAAGATCAAAATTCCAGTTAGCAAGGAAGCAGATTCCATCTTCATGTTGAGACGTAGTGTGGCAAGAATTGGCGACGAAGAAAGAAATATTCTTTTGGTAAGCGGTCTCTCTTCAAAGCGAGATACCGACTCTTTTCCGTAAGATGAGATACTGGACGTGGACATCCTTTTTTCCCCCAACCATAGCCATGAGCGTCGGAAGAGGCCTGTACAAAAGGTTCAAAGAGCCTGTCTCTGAATGAGTCTCAGAAGAGACACAGTATATATAAAGATCGAACCAATGAAAGCCCTGGCCATGAGCTTGAGCTACGCCCGTTTCGGGGCAATACATACCTGGGGTATTCCTCGCGCTCGGGGAACCCGCAACTCTCTTGGGACGAGATAGAAGTTTCAGGCCACAAGGAAGTGTCGTCTTCTCTTCATGGCAAGGTGGTGAGATCTCTCATCACCTTTTGCCTTGCAGCAACCACTGTTTAAGAGATTGAAGACGATTGCACAGTTTCATACGAAAGTGGTGATTTAATGGCTCTGGCAGCAGAGAACTGCAAAACAGGGAGATGAGGTGTAACTATGGCTACACGCTCAAGATAGCCTCGCCTTGAGTCAATATATACACTCGGGGTAAATCTGGGTTTGGGAATAGTGAAGCTCTTGGAGAACGATACGATGATTTCTCTTATTTGGGGACGAATGCGCGACGAGACATTGATCGCTCAACCGATCCAGTTTCGATAGGTCCGGAAACCACGAGTACAAAATCCTCGATAAACCACAGCTTGAGTGGAGTTGCCTTGCAGTAAAGCGGTACAAGGTGTGATCTGGATTGCCAAGCCAGATTGCTCATTGGAGTTAGTAACAGAAGGGCGGTTTGGTGCTGGTGATCTTGGACGACTGATTCCTGGCCACGAGCATCATGTACCGGTATTGTCGCTAGACGAAGAATATATACTCACGGCATCTCTGACGCCGTGGAAGCTGTAGTTTCTTCTGGCCACGTGAAGATCGAATCCTCTTCTGTCTTCGGGAAAGCTGTAGAAATTTTCTTGGCGGCGAGAAGACCGGCTTCTCTCTTCTTGTGAATTGCAGGCTACCCCATCCATGTTGGTGTATGCTTTTTTGGCTGACTGGCGGGATAGCCCATTCCGCTTGTGACGAGGGCTCTTCACTCGTGTGTAAGGACGAGAGCAATCTGCGTCTCGAGAACGACTGCCGTCCTAAAGGAATAATTCCCCCGGTAGAAACCCTTGCCATGAGTTCCTTGTATCGTCGCCGCCGGGGGGTATATATATACTCGCGGTATCTCTGACGCCGCGGGAGTAGATGAGAGACCGTCCAGCGATCTCAGAAACGCAAGGCGTAGAGTTGAAGGTGACGAAAGGGGTTGATACAAGTGCGCTGTTACGCGCTGTACCCTTCCCTAGTCATGAGTATATGAGAGCCTCTTTCCAGGTGCTTCATCACCAACGTCACCAACTTCAACGGAAACGTGGACAACATGTCAAATCTCTTGTGTTCTTGACTGCACTGGCTAGATACCAGTGTTGTGATATTGTAAATGGCTTTCCAAGACCCCGAGGCGGTTCCTGCTTTACGACAGCCGGGATCGGGAGAGATGAGATTCCTCGGAACGAGTTCGGGATCATGCCGTGAGTTTAGAGGGCGAGCGAAGGCGAATGCCAAAGGCCGCAGGTGAACAACGGCTCTGAGTGAGTCTTGAGAATATATCTTTCTTTTCGGATAATAACTCGATAAACCGAAGCAGTCTTCGTTGCCGTCATCTTCAATTTTTAAGTTCGGCTTTCATACGACTTCTTTGGTCTTCAAGTATCGAACGAAATGAGATCAGGCATCGAACCCATACCTTCACAACCAGGTTTTCAGGTTGGACTGAATTGCAACAGATCATTCTGTCAGATGGTTGGAGGCGAGTACAGAAGGCATAGTGTACATGTCGAGACTAGTGTTCCAGTACTCAGCAATATCTGACAGCTCGTCCCACGTCTTGCAATCGGAAGTTCGATAAAGTGAGGAAGTCTGCCTCTTTACGTCAAAGGCTTTAGAGAAAGCTACAACCCAAATCGAAAGGTCATCGACAAGCCGTTCTCTAGCCCGAGTCCTCGAAAAGAAAGTCTTGTTTGTTGGAAACATGGTAGAGCGCAGGTGTTCCTATCGGGCAAGAAAAGAAGAAGTACCAACCTACTATCATGAATGTTTGTTCAGAAACGTGCGAGACACATGAGTTGCCGGCTCTCTCTTTGGGTAAAGCAAGAGTCACAAATTTGAACCGTTTTACTTTGCAGAGTTCATAAATGTGAGCTTGCATTGTTCGCACAGAAGACGAAGCTTCTGCTGTCCCAGAGGTAGCAAAGAGATGCTACTCTCTTCTCTTCAATGAATATCGCCGCTCCAGTCTTCTGGCGCCGCTACCACAAGAATCAGGGATGCAGCGAGCTGCTGAGAAACCTTTCGCGCAGCCCGTAGCTCTTGACACCGCGCGAATTGCCGTGAAGAGACAATTCTCGTCGTCGTCGAGGCGCCTTTACGAGCTTGTTTCGAGAAAGCACAGCCTTTGGAATAAGACTTGCTTTCCATAAGTCTCGTTGTTTTTCGCACTTCAGCTCGTGGCTTGCGCTGTTCAGTCCTGTCTGGTTTCGTAGCCTTCAGCTTCATCGGTTGCGGCAGGCTAGTCGAGTCTTCTCGTACTCATGTAGCGTCATTGCTGCTGCTGCTTCCTTACAGCAAGAAAGTTGTTCTTGTGAACGAAGTTGGGTTTTGTGTAAGATGGCAAATAGCTCTCAGCATTCTCGATGAACGAGAAGTCACAAAGAGGAATGGGGGGTATCTCTAAAAGCTGAACAAGAGATGAGGTGTCTCTCGATTGCTTTCCAAGAAGAGAAGTATAGCCAGAAGTCGAGTTTCGATAATTCTCTGATGACCTCTCGTTTTGCTCGTTCTGACCGTTCTGCTCAAACTTCTCAACCTTTCAGCTAGTTGCAGTCATCATCTGGCGGAAACCTGTAAGAACAAGACCGTTGCTTTGCAGGTATCGAAGCGAAAATTTCGATGCCAGTTCAAACCTAGTCGAAAAGACCTTGAGAACTTCAGAGCAAATTCTTCTTGTGGCAAGACCGTGCCGATGATTCCTGTCCCGAGAAAATGAGTATCACTATCTCATAGCAAGAGATATGCTCAGTCTCCTTCTCGATCAATCGAGTATCATAGAAACAGATATTTCCTGTCAGCAAAGCATTTCTCACGAGTTCTCGACTTTCTTTCATCGTCGAATGAAAACCGCAGCGACGGAAAAGCCATAAGAAGGCGATCGAAGTGACTGTCAGGCTATTCAAAAAAGGGTTCAAAAATATCGATTCTCACTGAGTTGCTAACAAGCATCTCTTCCTCACAGAAACAGCCGTGCTCGATCTCATGAGAAGGCGAGCAGTGCAGAGACGAACGCTCTCAGTTCTTCTTTGAAAACCTGCTCTTCGAAAACTCGAGTATCATAGAGGCAGAATTGCTTTGTTTCTGTAGTGAGTATCGAAGTTTTCGGAGTTTTCGCCTTTTTCTGTATTGATACTTTCCATGTGTAAGACCAGAGACCTTCTCTAAGTGTTAGACACTTTGGTTTGGAAAGGTGTCTGAGAAGGAGGTTGGCGGCAAGTGTGTTCTCTTCGTCGCATTCGGATGAAGCGAGCCTTTTTTCGCCCGGCCGTGTACCGTAGAGATGGTTGTGATTCTTGGCTTGCTTTCTCTCTATTTCTTGCAGCATATCTTCTTCGAAGAAGCTGTTCTCCGCTTTCATGACACATGTACTGACGACACACTCGATGCGTAAGCCCAGAGACCTTCTGTGAGAGTCAGATACTTTGGCTCGGCAAAGTATCCGAAAATGAGGTTGGTGGTAAGAGATTCTCTCTTCATCGCATTCAGATGAAGCGACTCATCTCAGCTCGGTCGTGTAAGTACCGTAGGCATGGTCGTGATCGTTGGTCCTCTTTGTCATCTTCTGTATATATACGGCGGCTCTTGTACTCGGTTCATGCGGCTTCATACATGAACAAAAGTTTTGCAGGATCCCCAGTTGGATCATTCTCACGCTGCTTGGTACCCGAACACCTTTTCTTGAAGTGACTGTGTAGAGTACAGCACTTGTAGCTAGTCCCGTTGAAGGTTAAACAGCATGTCTCAATGCCCAAAGCACTGGTATCCCCCTCAGATTGTGGATGGGAGGAGAGGCACCCGAGCGAGAGAGCACAGCGATGTCTTTAGTGATCTCGAGAAAGAGTGCCAGCAAGCGAAGTCCGGAATATGTGTATCGACTTGGAAAAGGGCAGGTAATTCCACAGGGACAGCTCCCATAGAAGGAAGGGTGTAGCCGATAGGCCCGGTTATCAGAAACTTGGATTGGTGGTTCGTAGCGCAAGGTATAGTACAGCAGTCCATCTGGGGAACGACCGAGTAGGAGTATGTGGACGGTCCACATAAGCTCGCGTTTACTGCGAATTTCTTCATCTAACTCTTCTCTCGAGTCTTCTCTGTGACTCAGGTCTGAGAATGAACGGTTTGTTAATCGGATTCGTCTACGCCGAAGAACATCATTCACAGCTCTCGATATCAAACTCTGAATTGAATAAATTCGTTCATCGTCTTCGTTAACGTGTAGTATCCAGCAGCGGTCTGCTTCATCTTCGTCTGTTTGCTCATCTTGTAACTTCTTCTGAACAGCTAGTCATGCAGAGTGATCTTCAAAATTGAGATAGCCTGATGTCTCAGCTGAAATAGGCCATATCAAACAAGAGTGAAGGTTGGCAGCTCGAGGCATAGTAGCAGCAGTCTAAGGCCGCACCATTTCCAATTGAGATAGAACTGGAAGGGCCCATAAGAACAGTCCTAAGTTGGAAGAACTTTTCGATCGCGCGGTTCGAGAAAATCCCCGGGCGCAATCGATGAAAGCTCGAACAATATAGCCAGTAGCACTGTGGCATCCTAGAGAAGTGTATTATGCCAACAATAAGTGCTGAGCCTGATAGGGAATCGAGTGATATATAACTGAGCGAAAGCTCTATCGTGGGCTTTGTATCGGCTTGTGTGGGAGCTGCTAAGGTTGAGGTAGATCTTGTTTCAGCCCAGTATTGGGATGGCTGATAACCGGTGAGATCTCGTTCGTGACTTGACCCCTGCCAATCATCTTCAGAAAGGTAAAAGTATAATAGAACAAAGTATCAAGACAGTGATGGCGACCCAGTTTAGAAGTTTCTTCCCTTGAGGGGTTGATCTTGCGGTCTTGCTGGGCAGGGTCAATATACGGAGGTAGATAGAAGATCATAGTTCGACAGGTAAAACTAAGACCAGTACTTACAAGCTCCGTCAAACTGAGTTGCTATGCTCTCAACTGAGAACCCACGTGATCTGAAAAGCCAGAGAGACAGTGTCCAGCTTGGTGCTTGATCTGTGTAAGTAGAGTCAGCATAAAAGGAGGACAACAAGTGCCATTTCAACAGGGTGAGAATCATCACAGGTACTTACAAGCTCCACGGACCAGATTACCTCTTCATTTGCCTATAACCTTAGAGGTCAGAGGTGATGGTTGGTCTGGAAGTGTTGGAGTCAGCATGAAGACATAGCAGGCTGCCACAGCTCAAGGAGCCACAGCTCAAGGCAACGTGATTGAAAAGTAGTACTTACAAGCTCTGGCAGGAAGCTCTCTTATGCCTGAGAGGGTGTATCTGTATGATCTGAAAGATCACAGATGATGGTTGATCTTGAGATGGGGACGATCGCGGCTGTGCTGGCAGCACAAGATCCAGTGTAGCCCACGCACAACGGTCAGTGAGACCCCATGCACAGCGGTCAGTGAGGCGTAATGTAGAGCTTGTCCTGCTCCTACATAATCAAGAGCTTAGGTATAGATAAGCAAATCAAGGGTAGGAGGTTTGGTAAAGAGTGTGAGGTGAGGGGTAGCAATTTCGAATAGCGGCGGTCGAAATTCGGTCGAAATTCGTGGGAAAACAAAGAGGGCTTCACAAGTCACGAGGCTAGCGAGGATAAATCGTGTTGGAAATTCACCCATAACGACGATGTCATTAAACTCATCGGCCAATCATAAGATAGTGATTGTTTGAAAGCTCATAGAATCCTTGATCTCCGGGCTTGAAAGCTGTCACTTTGAGCGTTTGGACAGAGTAAAAAGTCAAGCTGAATTCCCTCTTCTAGTAATGGATAGCCGACAGCTAGGCAGACCGAAGAGTAAAGCACCACTCCAAATGTTTCCACCTAGTGCGAAGAAAGTCGATAGCTAGAAACTGAGTTGGAGCGTACACACAGGTCAAACTAGGCCGACTGGCAGCTCCGAACGATAGATAATGGGGACGTGAGTGCACAAAGAAGTGAGAGTTAATTTGGATATGCCAACTCGGTTTGATGGGCAATAGGAAGATCAATATTCAACGATAGGCATAGCTGAGTTGGCAATCGATAGTTGTTCTGCATCGGATTATAGCGCCTTGAGGACAGGAAGTGCGCAAAGAGGCGTTCGGTGCAGAGCATGGCTCATCGAAGATTGAGAGATGATGTAATGAAATTCTGGTTGCCCATGGATGGTCAACAGGCTATTCTGTATCGTTATAGTAAGGCACAATGGAAAAACAAATTAAGGTATGGACATGGGCAAATGTACGTTCGTCTGGATGTCTAACTAACAAAGAAGCTTATTCTAGTAAAGGAGAGTACCAGGCTGGTATAGTATTGAGCTGAAAGGGTCAATACTGGAGACCCTTTTGGAAGCATGAGTTGTAGAAGAGAAAGAGAAAGAGAGGGAATATAAGAGGTATTTGTACCACACGACGAACACGAACCTGTGTGATTGCTCATTCCTTTTTTTCTTCAAGCAGTCCTTCATCATATCTTCCAGCACCAGAGTGATTCCCTTGACATTCATCTTCGGTGGCGAGAAGCTTCCAGCACCATAATGCTTCCGCTGGCATTCATTTTTGGTGACGAAAACCTTCCAGGAAACTTGGGTTAAGCTCCATAAGGACGCATACGACCATTGTTCATCTTGCATTCCAGCGCAAGAAAGCTTCTATTGGCATTCACCTTTTGTGACAGATATCCTCAATAAACGATTAACTTCTGGAGAGACTCAACGACCAGGACTTTACAGCGCGGCTCTCGGGAGTCGGCGTTTGTGATATTCCGGGTTAAGCGCGAGCCAATCACTTGGCTGTGCAGTGGAATTATACACCTAGGTGCTAGGCTCTAACTATTTACTATCCTATGGACTTCACAGCGCTATCTTCTTGATTTAACCGTCACAAAGATGGCGGAGGCACCCATTGGTATGTGGACTGATGGCCTGGGGCTTGGGGACTAAACACTAACAGCTCTTAGTCCTCGATGGAGGAACTGGGTTCCTCAAAGTCGGGTATGCTGCGCAAGTAAGGAATCTTTTTCTATGCTGCCTATTTCCCTCGATGCGAGCTAACTCAATCACTGTGTACGTAGAACTTTCCGGAGCATCAATACCCTTCCATCGTTGGGCGACCCATCTTACGTTCCGAGGAGCGCAACGGAGACATTGTGGTCAAGGATATCATGTGTGGGGATGAAGCTGCAGCAGCTCGGTCGATGCTACAAATAACGTACCCGGTACGAAACGTTTCAGCTATCTTGGAACTAGGCCTAGAATCTGACAGGTCATGACAGATGGAGAATGGCATAGTAAAGAGGTGGGACGATATGGAGCACCTTTGGAACTACACTTTCAACGAGAAGATGAAAATCGATACTACTGGGAGGAAGATTCTGTTGACGGAGCCGCCAATGAACCCATTGAAGAACCGAGAACAGATGTGTGATGTCATGTTCGAGAAGTATAACTTTGGAGGGGTATACGTAGCCATACAAGCAGTGCTGGCACTTTACGCGCAAGGTATATCGCATACTCCAAGGTTGGATAATTGAGATTGACTGATCGGGTCCAAGGTCTAAGCAGTGGCGTCGTGGTAGATTCCGGCGATGGTGTCACCCACATTGTGCCAGTCTACGAGTCCACGGTCCTCAACCACCTCACACGACGTCTAGATGTTGCAGGTCGCGACGTTACCAGAAATCTCATTGCTTTGCTTCTACGACGGGGCTATGCGCTAAACCGAACAGCCGACTTTGAGACCGTCCGACAGATCAAAGAGAAGCTATGCTACGTTTCGTACGATTTGGAGCTTGACCAACGGCTTAGTGAGGATACCACGGTACTGGTAGAGTCATACACTTTACCCGACGGCCGAGTAATAAGAGTGGGAAGCGAGCGGTTCGAGGCACCCGAGTGTCTATTCCAACCGCATTTGGTGGATGTTGAACAGCCGGGCATTGCGGAGTTTCTGTTTAATACCATACAAGCGGCAGATGTCGATGTGAGAACTAGCTTATACAAGGCAATTGTACTCAGCGGCGGTAGTAGCATGTACCCAGGGCTGCCATCAAGGTTAGAAAAGGAAATCAAGCAATTGTGGCTGACGAAGGTATTGCAAGGGAACCCGGAGAGATTGAATGTAAGTCCAAATTGTTCGTCAAACTGAAAGCCACTGACAGCTAGTTGCAGAGATTCAAAGTCAGGATAGAAGATCCGCCTCGGCGAAGGCACATGGTTTTCTTAGGTGGCGCTGTGCTTGCAAATATTGTAGGTTCAAACTTTCCTAAACCTCGATTCAACACCTAATAGTCAAAAATACTGCTGACTTCATTATAGATGGCGGACAAGGAGAATATGTGGATTACGAAACAGGAATGGGAAGAACAAGGACCGCGGGTACTGGAGAAGTTAGGCCCCAGATAGTCCAAACACTTGTTCAATGATCTACGATACTTATGCTCATGCCCTACCCCGAAACAGCGCGCACATCACATATATGCTTCCCTTTCTCTTCCGCACAAACCCAATTTATCAGAACCCAACCTCTCAAATTTCCTCTACCATGGCCTCAAACCCCCCAATCCGCATCCTAATCGTAAATCCCAACACCAACAAATCCATGACCGACTCCCTCCGTACCCCTATAGAATCCCTAAATTACAACAACGTACTCCCCCCCTCTCTAAATCCAACAACAACCCCCCACCCCAATCATCCCCCACG
>JAABUO010004312.1_pt1 | contig 16756 bp, 16 predicted proteins | sample 5559291 | NCBI WGS metagenome assembly JAABUO01 (sample SAMN10711878, study PRJNA513372) | rock metagenome | isolation source: Antarctica rocks | place: Antarctica: Victoria Land, Finger Mt sud | reverse complement strand
TTGGGGTGATGTCGATGTTTCGGTTGTCGGTGTCGGTGTCGGTGTCGTGTGTTTGTTCAGGATGGATCACCGCAATGAGATGGTGGAGCAGTTCATGCAGATCACCCGAGTGGACAGAGTGACGAGCGAGACTCTGCTGGAGCAGTCCAACTGGGACCTGGAGAGCGCAGTGACGAAGTTGTTTGACGCTCCGAGCGGTGGTGAGCAGGGTGGTGTAAGTGGAGCCGTGGAAGATCCATCCAGCTCAGCAACACTACCAGAGCATACAAGCCCTGTAGAGAGCGGGATTGGTGGGGCAAGAGACATATTTACACCTGCGTTTGTGCGGCTACTCGTCTCACCCTTCAACTTCTTATGGCGAATGTCTTCCAACGTCCTCTTCTTCTTTGCTTCCATCTTTCCCTTCTTTCCTCGTCTCACTGGACTGTACGCCTCAAATCGAAATGCTACACGGACTGGTAGAGCCTTTTCTGGCAGAGATACTGCTGACCGGTTTATACGGCAGTTCTTGGAAGACTACGGGGAGACGGCTCTTCCATTCTTCCCTGGAGGCTACTCTGAAGCCCTGTCGACGGCTAAAAGAGAAGCCCGGTATCTTATTGTCGTACTGCAGAGTGACGAACATGATGAAACCGTCCGATTCAACCGGTATACATTGAAGGATTCGGATGTGGCCCAATTCGTCATTGATAAGAATGCTTTATTATGGGCAGGGTCCGTGGCAGAGAGTGAGGCCTTTCAAGTCGCAAACTCGCTTGCATGTACAAAATTTCCTTTTGTTGCCCTCGTGGCTCCAACATCCTCCTCCATGTCTGTCATCAGCAAAAGTGAAGGAGCCACGTCTCCTGCGGAGCTGTTAAGAAAATTTACTGGCGCGATGACCCGACATGCTGCTGCAATCACTCGTGTGCAATCGCAAAGAGCCGAGCAGAATGCGTCACGAGAGATCAGAGCCGAGCAGGACAGTGCATACGAATTGAGCCTGCAGCGGGACCGTGAGCGAGCGAGGCTGGAAAGGGAAGAAAGGGAGGAAGCCGAGCGAGCTGAATCAGCACAGCTATCAAAAACAGAGAGGAAAGCAAAGTGGAAGATTTGGCGGTCTGCCCAAATACCTCCAGAACCTGTGGATGGTGGATCTGGCAACGCTCGTATTCAGATCCGCTTACCAAACGGTGAGCGTGTCGTCCGGAAATTCCATGCACAGGACACGATTGATGATGTGTATGCATTTGTGGAATGCCGGGATGTGGAAACGGGCACAACATCGGATCTCGATGATCCCCTAGTTGGTGAACTATATGAGTACACGTTTCAGCTTGTAACGCAACTACCCAGGCAAATTGTTCCCAACAGAAAAGAGCCCCTCTCTTCCGAGCCGCTCTTGTTCCCTAACGGCACGGTCATCGTCGAAGCATTAGATTGAAAGTGTTGGGGAGGCTTATTGTGTATCATATTCTTCAATAGAGAAAGCCGCCCAAACTATCATACACGTGATGGCGCAACTTCCTTATGCTGCAGACGCGGAGTCTCCTTTGAAGGATGGCGAGTTGAGCGTGCTCCGACGCCAGTATGAGAGCGAGGAAGGCTTTGTTGGCACACAGACCAAGTTCAATTACGCTTGGGGCCTAATCAAGTCTACGAGTCGCCACCACCAGCAGGAAGGAGTTCGCCTGCTAACCGAGATCTTTCGCGACTCACCGGAAAGGCGGAGAGAATGTCTCTACTATCTTGCTCTAGGGAATTATAAGCTAGGCGGGTACGCAGAAGCGCGCAGATACAATGATCTCTTGCTTGAACGAGAGCCCAACAATTTGCAAGGGCAGAGCCTGAAGCAGCTTATTGAAGACAAGGTGGCAAGGGAAGGGCTGATGGGAATGGCCATCATTGGGGGAGCAGTGACTGCCGGTGTCGTGATTGCCATGTCGATATTTGGGCGCAGACGATGAAGGGGGGGAGTAAATGTATGCAGCATCAAACACGTAATGGAACTCGCATGACTCTACTGCTCGTAGCTCTGAATGCAGTCTTTGAACATACGTTCTGCCGACGTCATCATTGGCGGAGAGATTATTTATCTCAAACAATATCAAAGCAGACAACGACTATCCGAAGCTCTTGATCAGAGCTATGTGCACTGCATAGGCACATGTAATGACGCTTCTCTTTTGCCATGAGTGTAACGAGGAATGGGAAGGGGACCATACTGCCACATGCACGTTCTGTGGATCGGACTTTATAGAAGAGGTGGTTGATGAACATGATGATCCACGCGAGTTTGTTCATGCTGACGATATACCCCAGAGTGGTGCAGAGGGGGGTTTTTCTCCACAAGATACTGTTCCGGGATTTGCTATGCTGCAGGATCTTCTATCAAGAATAGTCCCCAACTTTGTATCTCCAAACGCTACACCTGGCGAGTCCGAGCAAGCACAACCTCCCACCTCAGAGACCGGTGGAGGCCGTGGCCAAAATTTCCAGTTTGGGAGACAGTATACTTTTTCATTCAACCAAAACCAAGGCATGCACTTTGCTTCAAATGACATTCCTGTTGATGATATGCCTACATTTCTTCGACGGGCCTTTGAAAATGGTGGTGGAGGGGTTGGAGATCAGAACCAGGAAGGAGGCCAGAACCCTGCTCCTTTGAACCAGCTGTTTGGCCAGATGTTTGGCATGCAGGGCAATATGGGTGACTATGTATGGTCGCAAGGCGGCCTGGACGAGATCGTTTCAAGGCTTATGGAGCAACACACGAGCGGTAATGCACCACCTGCCGCCAGTGAGACAGCTATTTCGCACCTGCCTATGACAAAGGTATCGAAAGAATGCGTTCAGCAAGGATGGGATTGTGCTGTGTGCAAAGACGACCTTGTTTTGGACGAGGATATCATCTCGCTCCCCTGCAAACATGTCTATCATCCTGATTGCATAAAGAAATGGTTGGCTACGTCTAACTCCTGCCCGATATGTCGCACAGCAGTTCCGGACGTGTCACCTAACGAAGGTAGTGGTACAGGTCATGGGGACCCTGATGCCGAAACTGGGACTAATAATACAGAGGTGCCAGCAGAGCCTTTGGATTAATATGTACATACTACACATTTGCATGGAATAGAGGATGGCCCCGGGTCATAGCTTTCACGACGCTACCAGCAGTGCTGCTTTTTCGATGCTCTCGTTGACTTGAGTAATTGCTGCGTCCCACTTCAAAGTTTCTCGGCCTGCCAACTCTGTGGCATCGAAATAGATGACCTGATCGATCTGGTCGATAAGACCATGCATTCGATTTTGCTCAATCATACGCGCCGCATATTCCTCTGCTTGCTCGGGAGACAATCCTAATAAAGATCCCAGATGGGCAAAGCCAATGTTGTTGTAAAGCCTTGATACGGACAAGAGATTATGCTCGACGACTGCCCTTGTAAAAACAGTTGTGCCATCTGACATTACTGCCGTGTGATGTGGTTTGAGGCCTTTTGAAAACGCTTCTATCTCTTCTGGGACTAGAATCCGATCAAAATACACCTTTTCTAATATGCCAAACTCTGCAAGAGACGCCGCACGGTCATCTTTGTATAAGATCGCCAGTGTACGAGACCGTGCTGGGCCAGCTGCGGCAAGCACTGCGCAGTAAATACTAGCAGAAAGACAGCGGAGCCGATCGTCTACATCCACGTGCTGAGGAAATGATATCTCATGATACTTTTGGCATGCTTCAAGAAATCGCCGCTTCGCGTCAAATATGCGCGCCTGTGCAAATTTGAAATCGGTAATGATATTCACATCATTCGTTTTGTGAATGAGGAGGGTGGCACGATTGAGGTAGGCGTCGGCGTCTACAGACTGATCATCATGTAGGAGATTTCGAAGAATGCGAATATATACCAGGAGTTTGTAATCGTCCGATATCTGGCGCTGGCCACTTTCGAGTGTCATCCCTTGGAGCACTGCTGCAGCCGAGGAGTTGTCGTCATGTCCCTCATAAATAGTGGCAAGTCGCTCTCGAACCAGACGGTCCTGCTCCTCAAACGACACCACCCGAGTCCGCAACTTCTCCAGCAGCACAATATAGCATTCCCTGGCATCGTCCACATTTAGTTCCCCCAGCCGTGAAACAACCTTGTTGAGTAGTGGCCTCGAGACGACCATGCCCACATTGTCCTGCAGAATGGTGTCGAGGTAGAGCGACAGGCCGCTGGGCAGATCATGTCCATCCTGCAACATCTGCTGCAGAATCTCGCCAAACGCTTCCAGCCGGGCATTCTGCTGCAGACCCGACGCTTCGCCCAGTCGCCGCTGCATCCCCGCCGTGTCTGTCATCTGGTGATCTGCCCTATCCAGCGCCCTTCGTCTGCCCCACCCTGCCCCTCCACTACGCGGAAAAATAGTGGCGACCCAGCTATCAAGGAAGAAGCACCCAGAATTCTACGCACGGACAGGGGGATAAGGAAGGGGCCGCACTAGTCGCAACTGGCCTGGTAGCGATTGTGTGTTGCAGCCTCCCCGTGCATGGCGCACAAGGCCGCGAGCAGGCTCTATCGATCCGACCCCAATTCGGCCCCAAGTGCTATGGACGCCAATGGCTGTGGCTCGTCTTCGGATGTAGCGCACAGTGAAGTGATTAGCGCAACCACCCCACTACCGGGGAGCTCGTCAAAGGAAGATGACGCACAGTCGCGGGATAGCAACCTGATGGGGGAGAGATACAAGCCCTTGAAAGAGGGGCGAAGGAGAAAGGGTCGCATGCTTGCCACGACAGTACTGGTCGTTGCTGTCACAATTCTCCTTCTCGGCATGACGGTTACATCATTTCTCTATTACCAGAAAGACGCCAATGGTTGCAAAATGTCATACATGTACCCTTCGTATTCTCGACTAAGCGCGTTCGACTCGGAGCATACTCGGTTTGCCTCCAAGTATTCACTCTACCTCTACCGTGAACATGGAGTCGATGTATCTCTGGAACCTCGGGGGGTTCCTGTGTTGTTCATTCCGGGGAACGCTGGTAGCTACAAGCAGGTGAGACCTATCGCTGCAGAAGCAGCTCGAAGGTTCAACGAAATGCTCTTTGCTAATGAGGCTATATTAGAAAGTGAGGTGCGAAATCTCGATTTCTTCACTGTGGACTTTAATGAAGATATCACTGCATTCCATGGCCAGACTCTCCTGGATCAAGCAGAGTATCTGAATGAAGCAATAACATTTATACTTTCCTTATACCATCATACGCGGGACGATGAATACAATCAAGGCCTGCCCGACCCTAGTGCTGTCATACTTCTCGGTCACTCTATGGGGGGTATTGTGGCACGCACCATGCTCACCATGCCAAATCACATGACGAATTCTGTAAATACCATCATTACTATGTCGACTCCTCATGCCCTTCCCCCGGTTCCCTTTGATTCTCAAATGGTTAAACTCTACGACGAGGTCAATCAATACTGGCGCGAATCATATCTAGACGCTGCGCCAGACGAAAACCCTCTGTGTGACGTCACACTCATTTCAATTGCTGGCGGTGGTCTGGATACTGTTGTCCCTTCAGACTATTCAACCATCTCATCTCTGGTACCAGCTTCGCGTGGTTTCACCGTGTTCACTTCATCAATTCCAGAAGTCTGGACTGGAATGGACCACCAAGCAATTTTATGGTGCGATCAGTTTCGAAAAGTAGTGGCGGGTGCTTTGCTTGATATTGTGGATGTTACAGCCCCGGCACAGACCAAGCCACGAATCCAAAGAATGCGCAAACTCCGAAAATGGTTCCTTACCGGTCTCGAAGAAGAGTCTGAAATCCGTGTTTCGACACAACCGGAGACGCTTCTTGCATTGGAAGATGGTGATTTCCATGTGGCAGATCCCATGCGCAGGGTGGTTATGAAACAATTTGGTGGAAGTCAGAAAGCGATGCTTCTCAGAACCCCCGCCGTATCCGGAACCACCAGCGCTCCGTTCTTGTCGCTCATTACTGACCAGAGCATTGGTGAGCAGGAGCAACTCCAAGTCTACTTATGCAATTCGGGGTCTAATATTGGAACACATCCCCACGGCTACGGAATGACGTCGGGCAACGCGCGGTTCAGCACGGCTCGGCTTGCTTGCTATAGCGCTGTGGATGATGTTGTAATATTGCCGGCATCCACCAAAGACAGTAAAGAGCCATTTGATGGAGGAAAATTCTCTTTCTTACGGTACAAGTTCAACGAACTAATAGACTACGACTATGTTGCCATTGTGTATGGGACCGGCGAGTCAAAATCGGGATTTCTCGTGGCTGAATTTCAGAATGCCACTGCTTCGGAAAGAGTGCGAGGAGATAGTCTTTCATCGATCCTTATGAGTGGAATCAAAGAATCGATAACTTCCAAACATCCTATGCTTGTCAGCATACAGATACCGCTTATTACAAGCAGCCTGCTCAGTTATCGGTTGCGCGTTCATCAGAAGGCCTGTGAGGACAAAGAACAACTTTTCTTCCCCTTGGTGCGACAGTCTGTGTCAATTCCTCATGAATCTAAGTTCTTTGTCAACGCGCAAGAAGCAAGTGTCAATCTACACGGGCTTGCTCCTTATGTGACTTATGCAGAGAAAGAGAGCCACAAGGGAATGTGCCTCCAAGTTTGGTCAGATCCTACAAATGGCTCACCCGTGGAGATATCACTTCATTTTGATTTTATGGGCAGTCTTGGAAAGCTTGTTATGCGATTCCGAACAGCTATGGCGGCCTTTCCTTTAATCATAGTGGTATTGACCATGAGGCTGCAATTTTCTGTATATGATCGCGGGGGTCCGTTTATAAGTTTCCACGAAGCTCTCAATGGACTGGTTGGGAAATCCTTGCTAAAACTGCTCGTTCTCTCAGGGTTACTTCCTCTTTTGATTAATTTCATGCAACTTACCAATGTTACCCAAATGAAGGAGATTTTCGATCTGGGATTCGAAGCGAGAAAGGCGTATTTGTTGAACATACCCAAATTGGATCTATTCCTGGGTCTGCATGACAACTTCTTTTGGTTCCTTGGGCCGGTATCGATGGTTCTTTCTGTGGGAGTCTGTGAAATCATCCAATTCCTCCTAGTGTTTATGATTTATACGATCACCAACATGTACAGTCTCTTCGACCGCCAAATTCTGTGGCAGACCACCACCTCCGAAAAGCCGGTGCCTTCAATCCGATTTAGTGCAAGCAGTCCACGAAGGCGTGTAATGACGACTCTCTTGCTCTTGTTCTTTGTTGCAACAGTGGTACCCTACCAATTTGCTTACATGGTTGCATGTATCGTTCAACTGGCTACCTGTGTTAGAGCTTTGAAATGTGCACGTGAATCACATGCACCATCTGAGTGCGCAACACGTCTATGGGACTTCTATAACTACTCCTTCTCGATTCTGATATTGATGATCTGGATTCTGCCAATCAATATGCCGGTCTTAGTTGTGTGGATTCACAACCTAGCAGTGCGGTGGTACATGCCGTTCTCATCTCACCACAACGTCTTGTCGATCATGCCTTTCGTACTCTTGGTGGAAACTCTTACTACTGGGCATATGATTCCCAGAATTCAATATCGACTATTTTGTTACATCACAGACATCTCCCTCCTTGCAATGGCTACCTTTGCCATGCTCTACGGGGTGATGTATACCTACATTTTGCATCAGCTTGTCAATATATTTAGTGTATGGTTGGTGATGAGACATTTCGGTGCGCATCGGAGCAAATTGTCAATATTCCGCACCATGATAACTGCATGCACCTCCACTCAACACAATGCACGACGCCACCTCACCCCAGCCTCTAATTTAAACAAACCAGCAAGTTTTTAGTGCGATAGCATCACGATCATAAATATCCGTACATTATTTATACAATTCGACAATGTCGATTCATGAGCTTGTTCATTCATCTTTTTGTCATATGATTTTGCCGTCAAGCGATAGCTGAAGCCGGTCACTGCCGTTGTGAAACTGCGTTTGAACTTGCACATTATTTAGATGCTCGTGAGCCGCGGAGTTCCACACGAATTGGGCAATGCTTCCAGTCGTCGTTGACGCCGCAATATGGACAAGACACATGACGATTGGACTTGTGGAACGAAGCATCTGCCTTCTGGCCTCTTCGGTAAATATCGACCTGCTCGCCAGAATACCGATTGTCTCCGCAGACTCACCAATCAGGGCGCCCTCAAGTTCTCGCACGACTCGCGGACCTTGTTTCTTTACCTCTGCTTTACATTGAACGATCACCTTTGCCTTTTCGTTCCAGCGAAGATGCCCTCGTAAGTCAATGCCTCTGTCGTTTGCTCCACCGCACCGGGACAAGATGGCCACTTTGCCCAATGTTTCCTTGACAATGTATTCGAAGAGCGTTCCGGTATACACTGTAGAGACCGTTGAAGCCTGCGAAGTTCTCACATGCGAAAGGAAGGATGTGAGATCGTGATGGCTCCTCATCTTCCACCATAGGTCTAGCTACGGTAACTAGACCTCTGTCGGCAAACGCACCAACATGAATGACAACCACCAAATCACGCAGGCGGAAGTCTCAAAATGGTGGGAAATCTTCTCAGGCCTGAACCCTACGAATGGGCTGCTCTCCGGCCAGCAGGCAGCCGGCGTACTGAAAAACAGCGGTTTGAATGATACGAAACTCGAGCAGGTGTGGGATCTTGCAGATGTCGACAATGATGGATCGCTGGATTTCGAAGAGTTTTGTGTGGCAATGAGGCTCATCTTTGACCTGATTAACGGGGTCTACAACGATGTGCCGTTACGTCTTCCGGACTTTTTGATTCCCTCTTCAAAGGCGCATTTCATTACGGCAAGTCAAGCAATATCGGGTCAGTCTGTAAGCTCGGATCAAACAGGGAACGATGACGACGATGATGACTTTGACGATGAGGGAAGCCATCTCTCTGATAATTTTGAATGGTACATATCTCCTTCCGACCGACGCACTTACGAAACCATACACTCGTCCCACGCAGGTCGTCATGGACAAATCATATGTGCGGAATCTTTCTTTTCATGCTGACGTAAGTTTCTTCTCTCGAAGAGTTTTTCGGATCTCTCAATATACCCGACACGGATATACGCTCAGCATGGAATCTAGTCAACCCTCATGCTGAAGACTCCATTAGCAAGGATCAGGCAGTCATACTCTTCCACATCCTCAATCAAAGACACCAGGGCGTTCGAGTACCAAAACGTGTCCCCCCGTCCTTACGCTCCACATTTGATAAAAAGCAGCCTTCTTACGAAGTCTCTACCGAGCCACCTGCTCCTCAGAAAAGGCCTCCGACTCACACTACCAAAAAATCTGCATTTGCAGAGAGCTATCTCGATCGCCTGGGCGTTGGTAATCGTGGGAGAGTGACTTCTGGGACTGACTTCTCCGGAAGCGTGGATACTGATTGGGAGGAAGTCCGTCTCAAGAAGCAACTTGCAGAGCTGCAAAAGAAAAACGAAGAGACGTCTACAGAGCAGAGCAAAGGGTCGAATAGAAGCAAAGGAAGTATTGCATTGATCCGACGAGAATTGGAGAAATTGCTCGATTACAAAAGATCAGAATTACGCAAGCTCGAAAACGGAGAGTATGATGCTGACGCTGTCAATGTTTTTGGTAGTGTGCGGAATGATATCGACGACGTTCGTGGGCAATTCGAGACGATGCAGAATCACCAGCATGAAAGAGAAAAGGAGCTTGCAAGACTGAGACAGGAAATCGATCAAGTGAAGACAACCTAATTCCTTTCCCAATGATTATTTCTTTTACGAATGACTCAATGGGATGATTCGCTTGCTACATATATAGGGAATGCCGGCCATATAGATGGTAAGGTGCTATATATAGCCGGCTATTTATTCAACTCAGCCTAGGGAAGGAAAAATACTACAATGTAGCGCTTTTAAACTCGAGACATCTTGAGAAACTCTATGAACAAAAGCCGATAAACAGGGTAGTCTTATCACATTGTCAATGCCATGATGCTGTTGACTATGTCATTATCGTTTTCCTTCAATGCCTTGACCGCTTTTGATTTCGACACGCTAGCCTGCTTCATCACAATCTCCACATCCTTTGCCTCCACTCCCGTCATGTCAACTTCGCCATCATCCTGTTCTGGCTCCTCGACCACCTTCCCCTTCTGCTCGGATGTCTCGGCCTTGGTCTCCGCCTCGGCAGTCTGGAGCTGCTGGGCGGCATTAGACTGTGCCTGAGAATTGAGATCCTCGATTTTTGCTTCACCGAATAAGATGTAGCAATTTGAAGTCGGCGACTTATAGACATCGGGTTGGCTGATGACGAAAAGAATCTAGCGCGATTAGTAAAGTTTTAAAATGAAGAACAGTACGTTTTTCGGCCTTCTCAAAGTGACTCTAGTGATCCCTGGGACGTGTTTCAAACCCAGCTTGGCAATTGTCTTTCTCGCCTTCTTCTCATTTCTCGAGTGAACCGTTATGCTTGAGCCGGCTGGAATTCCTTCCTCTTTCGCACCCTCCCCCTCCTCGCCACTACTACTGGACGACGCCTCTTCCATTTCGACCTCCTTTGCCTCGTTCTCGTCAATCTCTTCAATTTTGGACATGGTGGCTAATAATTCTGCTGATTCTTGTCGTCCGTCGGCTAACAACTTTTGGCCGGGGGGATGTGATCTTGTGACTTGCCAATTTGCTAGGAAAAGCGCAATTCCACGACTACGAGATCGGTGCACGACTGGAGGATGTGAGCAAGCGCATTGAGCGATCTAGTTAGCACATTGGTTATGCTACGAGGAATACTGCTATCTACCTTCCAGGTCGAGGTGGCTCATTGTTTCGTGGAGAAGCTGCACCGTCTCTGCAGGACTGCTTATCCAAACTGTGGTGCAGGCTAGTCTAGCTTTGTAGTCATTATTGCCCATACTCAGGAATTGGTCACCTAGGTTAACATGACGGTGAACTTCCATCATCTTACCAACATGGAGCGTCTCGGCACCTTGAATATTGCCAAAGTAACGCTGCAGCACAAGCACTCCTATTCTTTTGTCTCCAATATCCACAAACACGTCACTGCCTCCATTGAAAGCGCAAAAGGGGACTCTCCTGGTAACTTCCTCATACTCCAGTCTCCTTTGAACAGCCAACACTGTCTCCTCGAGCTGTTCACGTGCAAACTTTCCAGCAGCAGCTTGAACTATGCCCACAGCTCTCTGCTTGCGAAGGATTTCCGCAGGGAGTTTGAGTGTCGAGATACAGTTTCGAAGTACAGTCTCTCCAATATCAAGCAATTGCTGAATGTCCCTTGAATCCCAGAGCTTCATCTCGTCCAGTTGCCAGGATTCTGGTTCCAGCCATTCGAGCTTGGTAGGCGAGGAATCATTGAACCGAAACATATAATTGCATTCTCCACCAAGGATCACGAGATTTTGCTTCTGGCGAGACTGTAAAGTCGACCGTGAGACAGCTTCTAGCAATCCTGAAAGACGCATATAATACTTCAAGCCATCTCTATCCACATAACCTGCAGCAGTGACTACGCCAACACATATGTCTCTCTTTAGTAGCCCCAGCAATAATGGGATGACTGGATTTTCCGGAATAAGGTTGTGACCATCGTCGTACTAAATGCATTAGGATAGATGCTACCTAAGGCTTACTAGCGTCACATCGCCGTCAAAGGTTATCAGTTTTAGTGATCCGTAAGAGGCCGATGCTATGACTTGGGCCGTATTTAAGGTCAGACGCACATCATTGAATGACTATACTTCAGTCCGGTTTTTATCATGTCTTCTACCGGTGCAACAAACCGACGGCTGCTGATGTGTCGCCTTTCATCCTGTAAAAGAAATGCCTCCTTCAACGGAAGAGGGGTAAAGAAACTACCAATAGAGGGCACCAGTAATCGTAATTTAGAGCTTTGAGGTTCTTCCGAATTGAGCCTTGAAATATGATCACGAATGAGTTCTTCTACATCATGCATGCATTGCGCATATCGTGTCCTTGCTTCCAGACTTGTTGCTGAACCAGAATCTTGCTCCATGCCAGTTGCTTCGAAGTGGTGTGAGTGCAAGACGAAGGGGACAGCCAAAAGGCTTTTTATCCATTCAATGAAGAGGTCTCTCCGATGAGACTTTAGCTCGTACTCCACTCGGTATCTTGTGGTCATCGAGATCCAGATTTTGCGGGGAAGCAGATCTCAACATCTGATTTAGGCATAAAGATGGAGCTGGTTGCAGATGAGCGATGGTGAGCTATTTCTGGAGGACTCTCCGGAGCCCGTCAACTTAAGTTTGCCATTGAAGTACCAGCAGGAGATTTTGAAAGAGATACACGGAGAAGATGGCTTGGTGGTGCTTGCCCGAGGACTCGGGCTAATGCAAATCGTCACGAATTTACTGCACTCCTATGATTGTGACAAGAATTTGGTCTTCCTTATTGGTGCTGATCAGCGAGAGAATGAGGTCATTGGAGAAAGACTGGCTGCTTTGTCGGCTCACTCTCGTGTTGCAAAGGGTCTCAGAACCATCAATACGGAGCTGACTAGTGTTGAAAAACGGCAAACTATGTACGGCGAAGGTGGGATATTCTCTGCAACATCTAGGATCATGGTGGTCGATATGCTCAGCGGACTTCTTAACCCTGAGCTCCTCACTGGGATCGTTGTCTTAAGAGCTGAGAAGGTTGTAGCCACATCAACCGAGGCTTTTATTCTTCGTATATTTCGACAAAAAAATAAGGAAGGCTTTGTCAAGGCTTTCTCTGACAATCCAGAAACCTTTGCGACCGGCTTCGCTCCCTTATCAGGTACAATGCGCAATCTTTTCCTCCGCAAGGCATTCCTGTGGCCTCGATTTCACATTACTGTATCCGAGTCTTTAGAGGCAAATAAGTCTGAAGCTATTGAATTGGATGTCTCAATGACAGAGTCCATGAAAGTAATACAAAACTCAATCATGGAATGCATAGAAATTTGTCTTGCTGAATTGAAGAAAGGAAATTCACAATTAGACATCGAGGAATGGAATTTTGACAACGCTCTCGATCGAAATTTCGACAGAATTATTCGCCGCCAACTTGACCCAGTTTGGCACCGTGTCAGCTGGAAATCTAAACAGATTGTTACAGATCTTGCAACTTTACGTCAATTACTCTATCAGTTGCTAAATTATGACTCTGTAACCTTCAATAGAATCCTCGAAACAATTGTGGCAATAAACACCCCATCGCCAGGTTCAACCCGACAAAACCACTCCCCATGGCTGTTTCTCGATGCTTCGCACACAATATTCGAGACCGCAAAAGGTAGAGTCATTGAAAACACACACACAGATGACTCTTCTGATAGTAGGGAACCAACCACTACTCAAATATTAGAGGAACTGCCAAAGTGGGTTCAGTTGGGTGAAGTATTAGACGAGATCGAAAGCGACCTACATATTCAGCCCCTTCAGCCCAAAGGTGCGCCAGATATCGTATTAATCATGTGCAGTGACGAGCGAACTTGCGGTCAGGTGCGGGCATATCTGCAAACGATGTATCCAGCCGACTATGATACGAACTCATCCTCGACATATGCTCGATCTGGGAAACGTCTGATGCAGAGTAAACTCAATGAATACTATGGATGGAAGAAATCGTTTGTGACCATCCATGCGGCGCTAGATGTGGAGAGACATAATGGAGCTACAAATAAAGGTGCATAATGCTACGTCAGGCTAATTCAGAAAGTGGTAAGACGGAAAGGTTTGTAGGCCGGGGGCCGCCAAACAAAAGACGTAGGACTCGTGGAGGCGGATTGACTAGACCGGCAGTCAACGGACCGCCAGGTAGAGGTCCAGTTGGGCAGGATGAGAGTGCTAATGCCATGCGACTATTGTATGTTGACCTTCGTCTTTTACTAATTTAGCGCTGAGAGTCTGCAAGCCATAGATTCAGATCATACTCAGGAGGACAAACTCTCTTTTATGGAGGAGAGCGACTCCTTAGATACCATTAAGCAGGAAGATTTGATGGTAGTACTTCCTTACGACGGTGATATGGATGACCGAGCCCTTGAAGAGCTCCAACCCTCTTTCATTATCTTATATGATACAGACCCTACCTTCATTCGACGTATTGAAGTCTACAGAAGTAGTTGCTCTTCTCGACAAGTGAGGGTCTACTTCGTGTATTATGGGGGTTCAGTCGAGGAGCAGCGGTATTTGAGTGCCGTGCGTAGAGAGAAAGACGCTTTCACCAGACTGATTAATGAAAAAGCTGGCATGGCAGTGACTCTCACTCTCGATGGATTTGGGGTTGAAGATCCTCAAGAAGCTTTTCTGCGAACAGTCAACACTCGGATTGCTGGCGGGGGACGTCTCCAGGCTACCGCAGAGCCACCACGTGTGATTGTTGATGTTCGAGAGTTCAGGAGCTCCTTGCCCTCCCTCCTTCATGGGCGTCAAATGATCGTCATTCCTTGTACACTTACTGTGGGTGACTACATCCTCTCTCCTACTATGTGTGTTGAACGAAAGTCTGTCAAGGACTTGATACAATCCTTTTCTAATGGGCGTCTCTATACGCAGTGCGAAACGATGATGCAGCACTATCGAACACCTATGCTTTTGATCGAATTCGAACAAAACAAGTCTTTTAATCTAGAGCCGTTTGCAGATTTGTCCTCAACTATAAATAGCACGGATTTGCAATCAAAGATATCTCTGCTAGTCTTAACGTTTCCACGATTGAAAATAGTTTGGTCGTCAAATCCTTACCAAACCGCAGAGATATTTGGAGAACTCAAGAAAAACAATGACGAGCCGGATCCGCTAAAAGCAATTGCTATTGGGATCCAGGACAATGCAGAAATGTCTAGAATGTTGAACCAGACTTCTCAAGACGTACTGCGCACTATGGCTGGAATAAACGTATCTAACCACAAAAACATTGCTTTCGGCACCGATAGTCTGAATACTCTAAGCAATCTGGATGAGAGCAGAATGATTGAACTGATCGGGCCGGAAGCAGGGAGACAGTTATATCGATACATCAATAAGGACCTTCGCGAGGCTTAGTCCTACACCAGGCGCACTTAGAATGTAGGAAAGCAGGTATGAAAGTAGAATATCTTGTAAATCTTGATCTGGTCACGTGCGTGCTCGCTCAACTGAGTTCGAAATGCTGCAAAACCAATACAGGAACACACACAAGCAGCGTCACCCATGGTAAGAGCAGCTCTTTACTTTCACTGACATACCCAGCCAAAGAACAAAGGCAAAGGAGGAAAGAATCGTCGGAGAGGGAAGAATGAGGGCGATATGGAGAAGAGGGAACTGGAGTTCAAAGAAGACGGCCAAGAATACGCCCAGGTCTTAAAAATGCTAGGTAATGGCAGATTGGAGGCCCAGGGTTTTGACGGGACAAAGCGTTTAGCACACATACGCGGCAAGTTGCGGAAAAAGGTGTGGATCAATCAAGGCGATATTATCTTACTATCACTAAGAGAGTATCAAGACGCTAAAGCCGACGTGATCCTCAAATATAACGCGGACGAGGCGCGATCATTAAAAGCATACGGAGAATTACCCGACACAGCAAAGATCAATGAGACTGATACTTTTGCTGGAGACGAAGATAATGAGTGCAACTTTGAGTTTGGTGAAGATAATGATGAAGATGAAGTCGACATCGACGACATCTAGGGTCGAAATTTGTCGTTTTGTATCATTCTGTAGTCTCCATGCCCTGATGTTAGGCAGTCGAGAAGTCGAGCGGATTCTTAGCGCATTGAAAGATGTTTATAAAGTAAAGACCGTAATTGGTTTCATACGTGGGATGTAATCCGAATGAGCAGGAGCCGACCGACCTTGGCCGCCATTGCTAAGGCCAGAGTGGCTGTGTGAATAGCGATGGCCTGATCTGATAACGATGGGCCCGTCCATGGCGCCGACGTCAAGCTGGAGTTGAAGCACACTCTAAGTCGGCTCGCAATGGTAAAAGGCTCCGCATCACACTGTTCTTCTCTTCCACATCCAACCAAAAATGCGCCTCTCTCGAAGTGCCAAGTGGCTTGACAACTGCTGCTCCTGCAGTCAAATGATATTCGGGAGCCCACTGTATGCGTGAGTTAATCATACTTGTTGCGCTGGTTCGCTGAGACACAGATTAATGAAGACATTCAGCCTTTGCCGCCTTCATGGCGCACCTGGGAAGAGCTTGCGTTTTTGTCTTTTTGGGCTATGCACAACGTACGTCCTGGCTTGATGGCTTTGGAAGCTCACTTTAAAATCAGTATTACCAATTGGCAGACTGGCGCGCCACAAGTGGCGGTAGGAATATATATATGGCAGGCTGTGATTGCTATTATCGTAGCAAAAGTCATCATCGCCTTGGTGGTTGTTTCAATGGCTATGTAGGAGTGCAGTAGCACATCGCTTTCCTGCGGGTTCTAGGTGTATTTGGGGAACCTATGGAAGTTGCCTCGCACTACTCCAGAGACTCCTTTTGAGCATTTTCTGGATGAGTATTTAAAGCTGGATAGGTGGATTGTGTGTCGCTGCAATACTTGAAGCCTGGAGCCCTTCTGTCAAGTATGCCACTAACATCTTGCCGGTGTCGACGCATGTGACACAGCAGCAACTTACTGATTGGATTGTGTACAATGTCAATTCCCTACCAGTTTTGAATTGTCGCTTCGAGAAGACTCGCAGTCGCCTTCTCTTCTTCGACACAGTAAGTCTGATTACTTTGACTTGGGCGGTTGATACAGCTCATGTTGGAGGCCATATGC
>JAABUO010004311.1_pt1 | contig 16758 bp, 23 predicted proteins | sample 5559291 | NCBI WGS metagenome assembly JAABUO01 (sample SAMN10711878, study PRJNA513372) | rock metagenome | isolation source: Antarctica rocks | place: Antarctica: Victoria Land, Finger Mt sud | reverse complement strand
AGGCTTTGTCATCCCTGCGCCGGTCAGTCTCTGCCTCTTCTTCTTTCTCCTCTTCTTCTTCTTCTTCCTCGTGGTATTTCTCTGGCTTGTTTGAGAGAAACTGCGTACAACCATTGCGCAGTCTGTGCCTGAGCTAGTCGGTCTGCCCTTCTTCCTCTTCCAGGATCGTCTTTCTTAGGTCCACTTTGCCTGTGATGGCCTCAACATGGTTACAAGTGGGCCGGATCCACCATAGATTTAGGCTTTTTCTTTTTCCTTTGGGCCATGGCTTATGGTCTTAGCTCTGGGCTGCTGCGTTTGGAGGCTCCTGTTAGGTTTGCCAAATAGTTCTTTTGTTTTTTTCCTTTTCGGCTCACAAGCGCATGCAGGATCGATCGATAGATACCTGTGGGTTATCTGTGTTTTTTCGCACATCATGTTGTGATGCTGCAAGTACCTCACAGCATCAAACTGCTTTGCCTGTCCATGATCTTTGTTGATCAGACTCAGTCGACCTCGCCATTTTGGTATCAGCTTCACCCACTGCATGTTCAGTGCAAGATATGCAAACGAAATTCCATTTCAATCGAACACCTGAAGCATGCTTTGATCATGATCGTCCAGACAGCATGCAGTAGCATTACATCCCCACCGCAGTAGCATCACATCAGCTTCTGAGATAGTGCCATCCATATGCCACTTTCAGCAGCAAGCAGCAGCATATCAACTGTTGGCCCTACAGCATAGTCCGAATGTAGTGACAAGTTCGAACAAGTTCGAAGCATTTTGCTTGTGCTATGCAGCACATTCCGGGCTGGTGGATTGGCGCCTATTGGATGAATCCTGTCACATGGTCGCTGTACGGTCTGGTGGTGAGCAATCTTGGAGACGAAGATAACAACATAGTTCAGCTCACAGATGGAGGGACTATGACCGTCCCAGAATTCCTCAGGAATCGCTTTGGTTATCGGCATGAGTGGGAGGGATGGGTGGTCATTGTGTTGGCTGCCTTTGCTGTCTTCTTTTGGGGCGCAGGAGCCCTAGCATTCAAGAAACTTAATTTCCAGCAGCGCTAGGCTCTTCATGGACAGAGAGGCTGCTGTGTTATGTTTGCGCCACACCAAAACTTGGTGTTGGGAGACACAGATTATTTGCATGCTTTGAGCAGCTGGTGCACTCTCTACGCATGGCTAGGGTCATATGGCAATCTGTGTCATAACAGTTGTGTGTTGGGAAGTTGTGCATGTTCAGGCTGCTGTAAGGTATGGGACAGTTTTCATCAGCAGATTTGTTGCAGTGTTGCACAAAGCTGAAGTGCAACTACAAACTACACAGGCAGATCCAGGCGAGATTATGATGCTGTGCACCACCGCTGTACAAAATATGATAAACTGCAAAAACTTTACATACCGCTGATATCAAGCCAGCTTTACAGCTGGCGTTAATAAGCATACACTTGGAAATGTTGCAACGCTCAAAAGTATGACACGCCACCTCTACGCAACTGAAGTCTTCCATCGCCACATTGTATAGCACAACCCATAAATGCTGCTAATGCACAGCATGCCAAGTTTGCTGCAAGAATTGGAATAAAAGTATAAAGCTGCACATGACAGTCCCCAAAAAGCTCAATGCCAAAACCTTTCAAGCTGCACGTTCATCCACATAGACAAGCAAGAAATGCAGAAGCAACGCATACGAATCTGCTCAAGTGAAATAGGACAAGCCACAGCAAAAGCTGCTCTGTGCACTGGCCAGACTTGCCCCCAATCTTGCACCATATTAGTCCCTAAACTTGCAACATGCTGTGCAACAGTGTCCTTGCCTTGTCCAGAAATATGATGTACAGACAACTCAGCAAGCCTATTTGGCCCAGTGAATGGTGTAGAGGCTAGGTTTTTTGATGTCATACTGAGAGGATGGCAAGAGCTTCATGCTTTGCTGAATGTGTAAGACACTGTGATCTGCTTGGCTGCTGGAGGTACTGCTCATGCATGCGGTGTGGCATGGCCCCCAGCTGCGCCTACCGCAGCTGACCACTTGGCAGCAGCATAGGGGTCCTTGTCCTTAATCCCTTTGTACAGAGCTGCCCCAAGGTCCTCATAGGCCCTGCTCATCTTCTCTTCCATGTCTTGCTTGAACTGCGTGTCTGCAGCTTCCTTCTTCCCCTTCAGCACTGTTCGCAGAGAGTCTGTGACCTCTGCCTGACATCCTTCGCCTTCCAGCATGCTGATGGTAGCCTTGAGTGACGCCATGTCGGTCTGAAGGCTTTCATCAACAGGTGCAACTGATTTCTCCAGCTGCACCTCCAGTCCCTCTATATCGGAGAGAAAATTTTGCACGACGCTGTCAACAACAACCGCCTGCAGCATATAGCAATATTGATTGCATTAATGCACTGTAGTTTGATTGATGTGTTTGCAGTGTTACATGCCATGCATCTTGCGCACACTCAAGACTTGAGTTGCCTGTTAGAGCAGACATGGCGTCACAGTAACGCCAAGCCACACAGGCAATCAGTGCGTCTGTCAGACACAGTAAGGTATTGGACCACTGCAAACAGAGGTGCAGCGCCTGGCAGGAATAGCATTGATGAAAAGCACAACACAGACTCAGCCGGGTCAATAGTCAAGTGAGCAATCACACCAGCAGTGTCAGGGAAAACAGACTATTGCAGTGAGTTTGCACCTGCTTCTGCTTTTTGGTGTTGTCAGCCTCATTGCTTGCGCCTGGGTCCATGCTAGCCAAGCCTCTTTTGTCTGCTGCAGGCGACACATGACCAGCAGTAGCTACATCCTTAGCGCCTGGCATGCCCTCAATCTGTACAGCAGCTGGCCTGGCGCTCAGGCCTACCCCAGCCTCAGCAGCCCTTGTACGTGCCCTGGTCCCAGTCTTTGCCCCACCCTGAGGCCACAGAAACAAGGATGCAGAAGGAAACAAGGCGCCCTCATTTTGCATACACTGCAGTAATATCCAAGCAATGCTCAGCAAGGGTTGTTACAGTCCAAGCTGAAAGGCTCTCACATCATTAAGTGCCAAAGATCCTATTGCAGCAGGGTGCAAGACGCTAATTCAGCTTTGCCTGTCTAAGCGCTTGCATCACCAGTACAGCAGCATCGGACTGCTCAGTGCAGCAGCAGCACAACAAAAGCTGCTTGAGTGATGATCCTATCTGATGGCACATTCATTCTTGTGGGTTACAGACAGTTCTGCAGAAGCAAAATTCACCTGGACCCCTACGTCGCCACCCTCACTTTTGGTAGACTCATTTATAGGCACATGAAATTCATGAATATGAGGCATGACTCCACCACCAGCAATGACAGTACCCTTCCCTATGAACTCATCAAGCTCTGCATCACGCCTGATGGCCAGGTTGATGTGCCGAGCACTTATCCTCTTTTTATTGCGTTCTTTTGCTTCATTCCCGGCAAGTTCTAGAACCTCTGCTACCACGTACTCCATCACAGAAGTCGAAAACACTGCAGCCGTCTCGCCCACTCTCAGTTTGGTTCGTTCTTTCAGGCGGCCTTCTTGGACTTGCTCACCTTCTGCATAATGTTAGCAAAACGTTTGACTCACTCAGGAATAGCATGCAGTCTAAAAAAGTCTAATCCCTTGCATGAATAATCTGAGAGCTTACACATTTTGGTCCCTTTGGTAAAAAAAGTTCTTGCTACTCATAAGCGTTGAGTGTGAGAGTACAGTCCTTGGCAATCCTCAAACCTTTCCTTTCATGCTGAGTGCAGGCTGGAAGCAAGTCCACTGCCCGAGTCAAGGGACTGGTAGAGAATTGCTAAGGATTGCATTTTCACACTCAAGGCTGTTGAGTACCAAACACAAGTGTCTAATCAAGACAAAGAAAAAGGACGGAGTCAGTTTTGTTCGTTAAGCCTTGATTAAACTGCTGATTTGATCTCAGACTTCATTCCAAACAATTGCAGTGCCAACAGCAACCCAGGGCATTGTTCCTACTCACCTGCTTGTTTTTCTTGTTCTTGAGATTGTGCTTCTCTGCACCAACCACAGCCTGTGAGAAGTGCCAAGAAGTATTGAGTTGAATTGACAACTCAGATTCAGCAACACTGAATAAATGACTGTCATCACAACACATTATGCAAAATTGGTTTTGCACTTGATGTTGTAAGCATCTGCTCAAGAGGAGTCGGCACCTAGCTTGTCCTTGCTCTTAAGCTGAGCTGTCACCAATAGAGATATTAGCCTCAGCAGCTGAGTTAGCTGAGTCAGCAGACAGTGGGTGTGCAGAGCAGATATGCAAACAAACAGCTTCTGTGCACATGTGTACACCAGTGCGCAAAAAAATGAGCACCCACCTCAGTAGCTATCTCCTCACCAGCATTCCCACCACCGACAGCAGCTTCACGCTGATAGTTTGAGCCAGCATCGTTCACCTGCTGGGTGTACAAAGAGTGAGCAGACAGCAGAAAGTTAATTGAGACATGAGTGCAAACATAGAGCTTCAGTGCCAGCTACACATTAAGACAAGACATGAGCAGATTGCTCACCTCAGTGAAAGCCTGCTCATTGAATTGTCTACCACTTTTGGTGATGTTATGTTTGCACACCACACTGCCTTCCATGACTGCAAGACACAGGTCACGAAGGCTGTCGTTTGCTTGGCTGAATTTTCCATGCCTAGATAGGCAAAGTGGCTAGAGGTGCAGTATCGTTAAAAGAGCTTTTCCTGTGAAATACAGAAGTCGACAACGCGATTACCAAAAACACAGAAACCTGGGAAAATAACGGTTGCTTGTTGCGAAACACTTTGAGGTGCATCTGAGCTGTTCTTACATGTATCGAAACAACGTAAGCCTGTCGCTGGGCACAAAAACGAAAAGCGGAGCCAAGCACTACAGTCGAGTTCTCATTGGGCTGGTCGGGGCTGGTCCGGCCCAATGATAATTCGGCCGACCGCCGACCAGCCTCTCTAGGCAGACCTCTCTAGGCCAACCTCTCTAGGCTGATCGGGATGGTCGGCAGATGGTCGAAACACGTTGGGGCCAATCAGACCCACCGGTTTCACCAGGTTTACCGTCAATCACTCCGGTTCCGCAAATCCGGCCGGCCCCGATCAGCCCAGTGAGAACTCGACTTAAGGTGATTACGAAACGTGGATGAGGACATACCTATGATCAACCTCTGCGCGCACTCTTTGCCTGACAAACGTTCTATGATCGAGTTCGCCACACTCTGCTACAATTTCGTAAGTAGCTCAGGCTCTGCTGCGGCACGCGTGTACAAAACGGACATGACCTCCAGATCTGGAGGCACAAAATCTGTGGGGGGAAAAATCCATATTTATCCTTCAGGTGAAAATAAAATGCTGTCAACTTCCAAAAACCTTCCACAAATCTTAAGGTAACTCATTGACGCCAGGGTACGACGCAGAACTGTTTAGGGTTCAAGTTCAATTAGTTCTGCAATTGCATAAATTGCATAAATTGCAGAACTCTGCAGAGCTCCTGCAGAACGATCCCCAGGTTCTTTTGTGATGCAAAATTGGTTTTCAAGCTCCTTGGACCCAGGCGCATCAACTGCAGTTGACAGATTGGACTTCTTCTTACAAAATTCATAAAAGCAAAATCTTTGACAAACGTATCATGTGTTGGCAATTTGGCTGGCTCTAAGATGGTACTGTTCAAGGTACTAAGCAGTCACAAGCACGCCGATCAAGATATTGTCGAGACTGACACATGTACTGTTGCAAGACTACGACTGCAACCTATGTTGTACATATGTATACAGTACAATGACCTGCGATCTACATGTGCACCCAGGGCCTGATTTGCCTTACCAAGCTGGGACTGGAGCATCTGCTTTTGGGGTCACATACTCTCCTTCTCAGATGTGTGCAACGAGATCATACTGCATCTGGATGTCCAAATGCATCTGAAAGGTAGATGTCCAACCACGTTGGCAATGTTTAGGGCTTAGGGTTTGCTTGGAACCCATTCTGCAAGGGTTCTGCAGGGGTTCTGCAAGGGTTTCTGCATGAGTTTTTGCAATAAAAGGGATTTGCAAGGGTCTGCAAGTTGTGCAGCACTAATTACCAATTTGAAGTTGGATTCTGCAAGGGTTATGCAAAGTCTGCAAATCAACTAGTTCAGCAGATAATTAATACTGCGTCGTACCCTGATTGACGCCCCCTGACTGTCAGCCATAAAGTTCACAGTTGGCTCCAGGGTCAATCTGTAGGTTTGAACATTGAGGATGATTTAGATGTGAGTACTGTTATTGGAAACGCCAAAAACCATTATGCACAGACATGGCATCAGAGTAGTCTCAGCAGTGTTGCTAGGTACCAATCCTTGCAGCCAGAATACGTCCTAGCACCTTACCTTTCAGCAGTCAAGGGCTTCAAGAGCCAAAAACTCATCAGTAGATTTAGATGTGGATGTCATGGTTTTCATGTAGATACTGGTAGGCTTTTGCCTTTGACACAGCAGGTGCCTAGCTAGGGAGACCTATCTTTTACCAGGACGTCCTTCAAAGGTACCAGGACCACTTAAGAAGGTTACCAGTGGTTAGTCTATCATGGTGGACACCTATAGGGAGCAACGCCATTGTGTTTTCTGCGCTTCCGATTCAGCAGAGGATGAACATCATTTTGTGTTTGATTGCCCTGCATATTGTGCCATCAGGAACAGATTCACAAACATATTTTGGAGCCCAGCTCCTACACTGTCTTCTTTGTTTACTCTACATGATCAACATGATCCCAAAGTCATAGCTAGGTTTTTGAGGGAATGTTTTGAACATAGGAACACCCTGGTGGCAGCACAATCTGGACATACTCTTTAGTTTAGCTTAGAGTGCGTCAGCTGTGAACATTAGTGTTTTCATAAGTGATTTAGAACATTTGGGTATCTTTGTTTGACATTTTCAGTCTACTGGTCCAATGGTCATGGTTGGCCTCAACGACCTTTAAAATCTAATGAATGAATGAATGAATGAATGTCAGTCCCAGCTATTAACCGTGCCAAGTGCACGCGTTGGAAGACACTCATCTCGGGGTCTTCGCACAAGTCCTGGATTACGCTAAGTAGTCAAGTTCATCTAGTCACGGCAAAGGTAAATTGACTACGTCTGACCTTCGGACAAACGTCTCCGCCGAACCTTCCTGGTGCGCGCGATGCATTCTCTGTGTTCCACTCGGAAACTTTGTGTAATGAGTCGAGAGACTTGTAAGCAACATCTGGCTTCCAGGCATACTGACCACTCTCTCCCTGAGCAGCCAAAGTTGACTGCTCAAAGCCTACGTCTGATATGTTTTTTCAGTTCGCACACCAACCTGGCAATGAATATCACTACATTACTCTCAACGATGAGCGTTGTGGTGCAGAAAATGGAGTCATCTCTGATTGCAGTTTTGGAAAAAGAGATCACGAACAAATTTGGAAAGACTGGCGTCGACCTAATGGAAGTACACCACGGCAGCAGCAAGGGAATGAAAGCCATTCAGGTACAGTGCAGTGACAAAGTAGGAATCACTCCCGTCCCTCAGTCAAGTCTTCAAGCTAGCAACACCTTGGCGGCAGCTTTGTTTACCCGCACCACACCTGGATTTGCTCTTGCTGCAGGATTTTGTGGAAAAGCTTAATCACGCTGGGTTTGCTGACTTGAACAGTATGCTGGGAGACTTGTCTGCGATTGAGGCTGGAACACAGCATGGTGTAAAAGAACAAGGTCTGTTTAGAGGCATCGACAACCAGGATTTCTGCTTTGCCTCGATGCGAACTTCTTCTGTTTGTTTGAAGTTGGTGCATAACAGCAAGACCTTTGCATCAACACATGTGATGTGTACAAAGTGTATTGCATGAAAGATGTGACAGAGCAAACACGTTCTGATGCAGTAACATACATGTGTTGATATGTTGCAGAGTGTGCCAAGCGTTTGGCTGTGGACCTTCAGACTGCCTTCAGGCTTCTCCCAGATGTTGACGCCTTCATCAAAAATCAAGAGTGCTCATCTGCTGGTGAGCTACCATGCCAAATGCCAGACTGAAGTGCATTGACCACATTTGCAGCTGGCACTAGCTGGAAAGAGGCTGCACTGCAATCAGGCCTGCTGACTGACCTTGCGGCAAGGCGTTTGTTGCTGTGACTTGCCAGTGAAAGTATGTCATTGACATGGCCAGCCTCTGTTATTGTGTTCTGCTACACCCCTATTTGTCGGCTGCAGTTGAGGCCAAAAAAGCCATGTATAATCACCTGGTCATTCAATGTAACGGGCAGATCAACAGGCCATTCCCTGTCATGTCAAAAGATCAGTCAGTTGAAGAGTATGAGCCCAAGCTGAAAGCCTGGCTGCATGAAAAAGCCAGGTAATTCTTTGTGCCATTGCATAGCATGTCTGTATCAAGCAACACGCATATGTGCCTTGCCCATGTCTTTGAGGTGTTGGCATTTTTGCATTTTTGCACTGTATGCCCTGAGCATGTGGCAGCCTGGTCATGTTGTCTATGCATCCTACAGTTGCACCCTCCCAAACTGCCAAGCTTCATGCACTTATACCAGCGCAAGTATGCAATGGGCCCTGACCTGTGCTGGCATAAACACATACCGAGTTTGCTTCTGTGCAGCTACAAAGTGCACAAAATTCACAAGAAGAAGATAGAGAATCCTGAGCTTGTGGACCCTGCGCAAACACCTAGTGTTGCAGGTAGCATGCAAAAGCAATCTGGAAAACAAAGCAATTTCAGGTAAGGCTCGATCCAAGCGCTAAATCACTGATGTCGGCGCAGAATGTCGTTGCACCGTATGCTGTTCAGGTTTGCTAGCATACCCCTGCCTTTACATTAGTCAGTGCATCCTGTATATGGGCACAGCATCTTGTAGCTCAATGCTGATGGCCAGGGTTCATTGTGTGAGTCAGTGTTGTGGACTCACTACATTAGTCATTACTGGCATCCTAAGTTACCAAATGCACCGCCCACCTTGCTTGTGCACTCTGTCTGGTCACATTGACCAACAGTGAATTTGTACAAAACCAAGAATCGCTTCGTAATGACCAAAATGTTGGAACCTGGAATTTTGCATTGGATCGTCATTCAGTACGACGACACCAACATTCAACACAATCATAAAAGACTGTGGGCTTGTGCTGGTGTAGTGTTGCTGCATAACGCAGTTGCTCCATTGTTATGTCAAAACCTTGCAAGTCAGCATGGATTATCTGCCTTGTTTTAGGGTTTCAGTCATCATGCCGAGGATATGGCTCGTTATCAAATTGCATGTTGTTTACAGTACTATAACCATATTTGACATAACGGCAATTGCACAACAATGACACAGGTGTTGGAACCATTGTTCTGTGCTGGTTTTTTTTCGGCACAATGGCATCGACATTCGATATCACGACCAAAGTATGCAAGGCTGTGGTAGGGCAAAGTTGTCATGAACAGCAATGAAACAATCCATCATGTATCAATCCTTGGGGATCAGCATAGGGTTTTATGCCTGATGAGAGGATCTCATTGCTCCTGATCACTGAAATGATCATTTTGTCTGGGATAATGCTGATTATCAGTATAAATTGTCATTTTCTATAAAGTGCCACCTCGAACTAGTAACAACTTCTCTGGAGACAAGTGCAGTCATGAGATCAGTAGACAATGATGTAGTAGCTGCTCTCCATAGCAAAAGCTTGCAGGGCAAGAGTGTAGTCATGTTATTGAAAGGTTTGTGTACCTCTCATTTATACTCCGCTTGTTTCTTTGCCTCGATGTGCATTCACTCAATTTTGTTGTTGCGTGCTCGTTCTGCAGCTCTCTTGCTTGTGTGCACACACCAACTCTGCATGACGTGCACCAGTGCATACAAGTGAGACAGCTCATGTGTAGGGCCCGGGATCTTGATCTGGTAGTCCCCAATGATGTCCAGTACCTGTGCACCAAGCTCCAAAAGCTGTATGCATTCTCTGCGCGAGAGATTCAGCAGGTGCCAGACTTGCTGGAGAACTGTCAGCGCCAACCAAAAGAGTTTCTGTTGCGGCTGAAGAGCCAGACACCGCAGAAGGCACAGCAGCACAGGACTGTCAAAGAGTTTGCCCCGCTACTTCGTGCCAGGTGCGGGTCTTTGCATGCCAGGGGCAGCATGCACAGCCTGAAACGGTCCTGCACCGACCTACATTACTGCTGTTAAATGATTGCCAAAATACGGCCCCATTTAGGGAGCGAAGCAGGACTGTACATACCTGACCACAGGGAAAGTATGAATGTTTGAACGAATGAACACGCTTCTGCAGCACCAGGTGTACATTGTGTGCTGATGCAATGCATCTGAATGCTGGAAGGCAGGTATGCTGCATCCCTGCGTGCATAGAAGCCAGACACATTATATGTGCAGTTCGTGGTGCAATTTTTGCCTATACATCGCCTGTTCTGATTTGCCAATGCAAATATGCTGCTGGCATGCAGTACTTCCACCAGCAACATGGCAAAGCATCTGCACCTATCATGACTCATTGCAGTGTTGAGTTGTCCAGTAGTTCAGACGCCATTCCTGTCAGTGGTCCTCCAAGCTAGTTTTTGCGGGTGAACAATGCGTGCGTGACTTGTCAAGGACAACATGTCAGTCATTCTTATGCTGGACATGTGTGCTTGCATAGTCTTTGCCATTGCTAAGAGAGGTTTGTCTGTCTGTGTGGCTGTAGGATAGCAGTAGAAACAGCTGCTGTTGATGATTCCCCAGGTGTTGTTCCAGCTGGAAGCAGGCAGACACAAGCTGAAGCCATTGCTGCTGAGGTGATGTCATTCCCTAACATGACCTGGAAGAACTTTTTTTTTGGTCATGTCATGTCGAGTTGTGTACTTTTAAGTCACCCCCAAAGCTGCTATCAAATGAATGTTGTCAGCAAAAAAATTGGGCGAAGCAGGTCCTTCAGCCATATGTACTTTAATACAACTAGATGATGCCTGCCATGCTGTATTCCTTTTGGTGGTTCCCATTTATGCTGGATGTATCAGAGCATGTCACGTTGTGCTGTTCATGCTTCGTGGTCTTGTGGCACACAATGTCTTCTTGAACACTGCTGTTTGCAAATGTGCTTCTGGACCAGACTTTGCAACCAAAGCAGTCTCATCTTTTGTTTTATGCTTGGCCTACATCAATGCTGCTGATCCTAACCGCCTTACATGTGGATCAAGCTTATAAGCATGACCAGACTTTGATCAAGTGTTTAGCTGCTGCAACATTTTTACCTTCTGGCCTTTCAAACATTGGCGCATCAATGCATATAGTTTGTTTGACTCTGTCTAGGGGTGGAAAAAGCTGCAAAGCTAGCAGGCAAAGGAGGGCATTTGTGCAAAGAGGATAACAACCCCCATCTGTCAACATGCATTACCCTAGGGAGGCCCAATATACCTCACCTTTGGGCTGTTCTTGAGTTGGTGCTGAAGGGCATCATCATTTCTGTTTGTGAGATTCTGTCACAACAGCAAAGAACTCTGACACCTAGCCCAATAAAGCCATCTCCAACAGGAGCTGTTGGCCTGTCGAGAAGCTCACCTTGAATGTCATGCAGAGTGGGAGGACGCATACTACACCAAAGCAGCAGCACTTTGGCAACAGCCCAGATGACACAGGCATTGCTGGCAGTCCCATAACTTCTGTACAGAGACAAGCAGCAGACAAAGTAGGAGGAATTAAGCGCTTCTCAGCCAGCTCGGAAGGGCATTCAAGCCAGGATGCTGCCAAGAAACAGAAAACCACACAACAGGTATGGATTTGGGGCAAACAGCTGAGCATCTGAGTGGTGTTGCTTCACTGACATGTCAAGGTTGCTGTGGCAAGCAGCCGGCATGTTGAGCTGTTGGCTTGCAGCATGCAAGTGACATTCACGGACTGCTGCAAGTAAATGCATGGAACGCCCTTGGCCCCTTATGCCCCCCCCCTGCACCCCATTGCCTGTGTCCCTGCTCCCCTTTGCTCCTTGTGCCTGACTCTCCCGTCCTGCCTACCCTTGTTCCTTGCTTGCCTGCCCTGCCTCATCAAGGCACATAGGCTCAGCTGCAGCTTCCACATGATCATGACACATACTGTTTGGGCGGCTTGATATGTTATCAAAAGTTGACCCAGCTACTGTCATTATGCAGCTGCTGCTGCTGTTAGAAGTAGCCATGATGATTAACGGCTGCTGTATGACACAACATGCACTCAGGATAATGCATAGTCTGACAATGCACGTTACTGTGTATATTTGTGCATATACCGACTGACATCTTGGCAGAATGTGATGAGAGGGATGTTACTGTATGATGCAGGTAGTGAACGAAAAGGTTGAGGCAATGGTGGTTTGTGTGTCAGAAGGGCTGCAGCAAATTGACGACACACTGCAGGCCGTGGCTCCACTGGATGACAGAGCCTCAGCATTGCTCAGACAAGAGATTGCTAAATGCAAGGCAGGCATTCAGCATTTAGAATCCATCCACTTCAACCCAGAATTTATAGAGCCCATTCGGGCAGAACTGAGACAGCTGCAGGAGCAGGAAGCTGCACTGTTTGACAAAGAGCACGCGGACATGCGCAAGGCCGCAGCCAGTTTCCGGCGAGCTCTACTTGCAAAGCTCCAATCCAAATACGGATATCTCCTCGATGTATTGTGAGATTGGCATACCGCTGCATGCAACAGCTGTTTCAGAGGGTTCAGGCAAGCGCAACAATTGCAGCCGTTTATGCACATTTATGTAAGCCTCATCATTTGCGTTATGAGTCCTCAAATTCATCATGAGGATTCAGCGCCTCTACATCATGCTTGTGCTGTCTGCCCGCTGTGTTAGCATCTATATCTGGTGTAACTGTCATCTGGTATAACTGTCATAAGTTGACACTTGTTTGGGCAGTCTTGCTGTGCACTTTGCACAATGTAGCTACCATCTTGTCTGATTTGTTTACATTGGACCATACTACTTCAGTACATGGCATCTTCCTGACCAAGCACACTGTAAACATCAGCGCAGGCAATCTTTACAAATTTCCACTTCACACACTGTGTTTTTCAGACTGTTTATACTGTCTTTAGTTTGTTGCCCTTACTGTTTAGCAAGCTAGCCTTAACGCATTTTGGAATATTCAATGTCTCTTGGTTGTGTTGTGTTGTGCCCACACGTGCAGTCTGCTTTTGGCCTTACCGCTGATTTGAGATCTTTTCATGTTTTACACGTGCGTAGTAGCATAACATGTACAAAAGATGTATTGGCAGATTTGGACATGTTGTTTGCAGGTTGGCATCGACTGTGTAGACGCCAATGTCACTGTTGCTGTTTCCTGCCCATCTAACTCGTTGCCGCAACCTTTGTAACTTGACAAAGGGTCGCCAGCTGTGCACGTGCTATGCATGAGCAACCACAACCAGTGGTCCAAATGTAAGTAATAACGTATGTAATGACATGTAAGAGTTATCCTTTTTCGAGTAAAAAAATAATCACCGGTTGGACGAATCGAACGAAGTCATGCTTCACTGCAGAAGCCATTCGAACCGTTGTCAGCTTACCGTGAGCCTTCTTTAGCCTGCAGACCTCAGAAACATTGACAAGTTGGTCAGCGTCACAAGTAGCCACATTCGGAAGCGCTACTGGCGTTGCGTCAGTCTGCACTTTTGCTGTGCCGAGTCATGCAGGGAGCTGCGCATGGTACCCATAAGCCTACCCTACTGTCGAATCCAATGACACCAGGTCAAACCTCAACTGAATGCATATTGAATGCGTCGTTGTTGGGCGGTAGCAGCCATCGACGCACCCTTGATCTGATCCCCTTGCAGGCAGGATCTGCAGCCTGCACACTCAAGGTTGGAAGACTCTGAGCGTCGGGCCAAAGCAGAGGCTATTTCAGACACCCATACGTCCGACACGGCCGTTGCACGTCGTTGATGCTGCCGCTGTCGAGACTGAGAAGCCTACGACACAGGCTGCAGGTGTTTCGGTCAACCTCTTCCCTCACGTACACTCGCGCAGTCCTAGCATGAGCCTGCAACTCGCGGCAGATTTTTGAACAGTGTTCGTTTGTGCAGTGGAGGCGCCCGTGTGCATCGTCACAGGCGGCGCTCGTGGCATTGGCAGAGCCATCGCAACTATGTTGGGTGCCACAGGTGCAAAGGTACAGTCCATTGCACTTGCTTGTGCGTTCCCTGTCAACAAAAAAACGTTGCATGGTGCACTGCTCACAGAACGGCTGCTTGACAACAAACACAATGCAAAACAATGCAAACTGTGACCTGTCAACTGTGACTGACCAATTGGCTCATGGCTGTGACTGAAGTATCTGCTGCCAGGTGACATGTCAACTAGTGCCTGTGCTCACTGATCTGTGACTTGGTATGTGCACAATGGTTTTTCCACATATGTGCTCTGTCTCACAGGTAGTCGTCAACTACTCATCTTCCGCTGGACCGGCAGAGGAGGTAGCGCACATAATAGAGGAGTCAGGAGGGGAAGCCATCACTATTGGTGCTGACATCTCCAAGCCTGCTGAAGTTGACAGGTCAGCCAAGCATTGGCTGCTACTCTTAGAACTGGCATATGCAAGCTACATCTCACAGCTGTCAGTTGCTTCAGCCTGGGCTGGCTAACCACAGATGCATCATCTACGCAATGAAGCAGGCACCAGGCATATGGTCTACTCACCTAGATACACACACCATGTAGTCTCTTGCTTTGAAAATACATAGTAAAACATATAGTCAAATATATAGTTTGAGGCTGTTACGCCGGCATCAAGCATGAATGCGTGTTGTACTCTTCACATGGCATAGAATTCCAGGCATGGTGGTGGCTGAACCTTGCTGTCCTGTTCAGGCTCGTGAAAGAATCAGTGTCGCACTGGGGTACTGTGGATGTGTTAGTCAACAATGCTGGCATCACACGCGACACCTTGGTCATGCGCATGAAGCCTGAGCAGTGGCAATCTGTGATCGACACCAACCTGTCTGCAGTCTTCTATGCCTCCCAGGTCAGCCATGCAGTGCCTCAGTGCTAGTACACACCATGCATTTGTGCATGTAATGTGTTTTTTGCAAGTCTCATTTGTGCAAAGATGACACATGCTGTTCACGAGGCATGTGACCTCAGCATTCAAGGCTTCTGTCATGCTGTTAGTACAGTGTATGCAAGTGGGTCCATCTTGATGCTGCTTTCCCATTTGATGTGCAGGCAGCAGCAAAGGTGATGAGCAAGAAGAGGAAGGGCCGCATTGTGAACATCTCTTCTGTAGTGGGTGTGACTGGCAACCCTGGTCAGGCCAATTACAGTGCTGCAAAGGTCTGTCCGCATCTGAATCTGGCCGTGAAGGGTCCCATTGATGCTGTGTCTGTAAATTGTGCCTCTGTTCAATGGGGTTGACACATGCAGCACATTAGTTGGAGTGGCTGCCAGACTGCTCAGAGCAAGCCTTGCTGGAAACGCAGGACCGGCCTCACACCTGCCTAGCCAAAATCAGCTGAAGTCATTGTGTTAGTGATAATTGCCAGATCCAAGGGCACTGAATGTCTTGCTCCAGGAGTAAACAGCATCATAGAGTACGCGGAAGACCAGTAGCAGCTTGTGCTAAATGACTGCAGGTTGGCAAAGGTGGTGTGTTGTGTGCTGTAGGCTGGTGTGCTTGGACTCACAAAAACATTTGCCCGGGAGTTTGCAAGCAGGAATATCACATCCAATGCGGTTGCCCCTGGATTCATTGCATCTGAGATGACTTCCAAGATTGACAAGAAGTATGAAGATGCCATTCTTGCCACCATTCCACTAGGTGGGCCACTTCATCTTCTCTGTTCATGCAGTGAGTTGCTCATTGCTGCTTGGAGTCATGTCACACTGATGCTTCAACTTTCAAGCTGCATACAGGTAGATCTGCGTGCATTCCCAAAGGCCTGGAAAGCATAAAACAAGTCTGATCTACATGTTTGCACAGAAGATGTCCATCCAGGCTTAGCTGACGTCTGAACAGCCATGTGAGCAGACCACAAGTGCCACACATGACATGCAACAATGCTGAAAGCGATGTGTGGCTGTGCAGCACGTTATGGACGACCAGAGGAGGTCGCAGGACTGGTGAAGTTTCTTGCTCTAGACCCTGCTGCTGCCTACATTACTGGGCAAGTGTATCATGTGGATGGTGGCATGGTCATGTGAGCTTTTGCTGGTCGAGGACTACTACCATATGATCCCTAGGATGGCCAGGGATTGACATATGGCCTCAAAATGTATAGCACTGAGTTGAGAGAGAGTACAGGACTTTGAGTTACAAACAAGAGTGTGTGTGGCTGAATTTGTCAGAGGTTGGTGCCTCAGGGAATGATACACGTGCTTTACAACGCAGCAACTTGTTGAATGCTGTTGTGCTGAAATCCTCTTCCACATGTTGTGCACTCCTACACATGGCTGGACGGTCCATGGACGGTGCTGTAAGAGCGACATGCCCAAACTAAGTTCAACTAATGACTAGCCGTGAGGCTTGTGCCGGATCAACAGTGAGCACTGAATGCGCAGCACTTCTAGTGCAACATCGTGACACCATACAGAGGGTTGCCAAGGCTGCGATTAGGTCTGTTCAACATCAGCGCCTGTGCATTTTAATCATGTGTTGTGCATGATTGGAGTCAAGTTGCTTGCATAAAGATTTACACGAACAGTAGCACGCGGTGAGGCAGTATACAGCAGCTTTGCTCGGAAAAGCGCACAGGCTGATATGTGATTGCACAGGATCAGGGAAGTCATAGACAGACCAAGCAGATATCTGTAACAACACAGGGGAAAGAACTGGACACGG
>JAABUO010004310.1_pt1 | contig 16758 bp, 15 predicted proteins | sample 5559291 | NCBI WGS metagenome assembly JAABUO01 (sample SAMN10711878, study PRJNA513372) | rock metagenome | isolation source: Antarctica rocks | place: Antarctica: Victoria Land, Finger Mt sud | reverse complement strand
CCATGCTGCGGCACTCGGCAACGACGCGAAAGCGTCCATCCCGCGCGACGTCCAGCAGGTCATTGTGGTCGACTACCGCGCTATGCAGAACTCCCCCGCCGCCATGGCGCTCAAGGACCGCGTTCTGCCGCCTGAGCTCAAGAGGCTCGAGTCCGCGCTCCGCAACTCCGGCCTTCAGGTCGATCAAGACGCCGAAACGCTCACCTTCGCCTCTTTCCGCGCGAACGGCGGCACCCAGACCGTCGGCATCGCGGAAGGCCAGTTCCACACCGGCAAAATCATGGCGGACTTTGCCAAAAAGAAAATCAAGCCGCAGATGCTGCGCAACAACGCCATCTATCCGCTCGGCTCGGTCGGCATGAGCGTCGCCTTTCTCAACCAGACCACCATGGTCTTCGGCGACCGTAGCGCCCTGCACTCTGCACTCGACGCCCGCGACGGCGTGACCGGCAACTTCCTCGACAACGGCGACATGGTCAGCGAGATGAAGACGGTTGACAAGAAGGCGGTTTGGAGCCTGCTCGACCAGCAGGGCACGCAAACGATGATGCGCACCGTCCTTGGTCAGGCCGCCCAGCTCGCCGACTACGACACCGTTAAAGACCGCATGCGCAGCTCGCGCTACACCATGGATTTTGCCAACGGAGTCAAGTTCGATATGGCCGTGGTCATGTCCGATACCCTGACCGCCGCAACGGCCGCCACCCTGCTCAAGGGTGTTGAAATGGTGCGGGCCAACTCCGCCACCCCGCTCGAAAAATCCGCACTCGATTCCACCACCATCGATTCCAACTCAGGCGTGCTGACGGTAGAATATGCCTCCTCCGATAGCCAATTCGCCAGCCTGCTGCGCTCCCCACTCTTCCAATCCGTGGTCAAGTAAACCGCACAGACAAGAGACGCAGACTCCCTTCTCGTCGTCATTCCCGCAGGAAATCTGCGTTTGCATTGCCCTTTGTTGTCATTCCCCGCAGGGAATTTGCGTTCAGTCCCGCCACGCACCGCATGCGCGCAAAGGGAACAAAGAAAGGCCCTCAGAACTCTGCGGCCTTTCGTAGTTACGGGCACCGAAGCCTTAGAACCTGTTTAAAAACTTCGAGGATGTCCTGCCGGACGGGCCCACTACGCGTGGTGCGGTCACTTCGTGACGCGTATCCCTGGTCGTGGCCGGAAAAACTTAGTACATCCTCCGTTGGTCGGCGCAAATTGGGTTTGCGACCATCGGGAGCACCACGCGAAGCCTAATACCCCACGAAGTGGCGCCCGCCCGGCGTTAGGGCGCACCTCCCGCAGGATAGTATTTAAACAGGTTCTTAGGTAACAGCCCCATGCAGCAGGATCGGCGAAGTAGGCACCGGCGACCCGCCCGCAGCCTCAATCGTCACGCCAAACGCCTTTGCTTTAACCCCCGGCAGCAGCGTCGGCATGACCACGCTGGCAAACCCATTCGCATCCGGCGTGAACGTTCCCGCTGCCATCGGAGCTGACCCGTCAGCCGGAATGACCCACAACTCGTAAGCCTTCTCCGGGTTCACCGGGTCGAGATTGCTGGCCAGGAAGACCAGAGAACCCTTATTTACTACGTAAGTCACGCGACCCTGCGGTGGCGGCTTCAACCCGCTCGTTGTCAGCGCAACCTGGACGGCAGTCGGATCCTGAAGCGTATCTAACACGCCAGCCGCCACAGCCGCGGAGCTCTGCGCCTGCGCTGCGCGCGATTCAGCACTCAGCACCTGCGCCCGGCTGTTTTGGGCTGTCTGCTCGAGGCTTTGCCGCTGCTGGTGCAGGTTGCCCACCTCAAACAGCAGACCTGCCGCAATAGCCCAACCCAGCCATGGCAGCGTTCGCGCCGCCAATGAACGCGGCTCCGGCTCTTCCACAATGGTCTGCGTTCGCGATTGCAGAGCATCCGGAATCATCGCTACAGGAGCCGGTATCGGCGCAGCTTTCTTTTCACGCCCAATGTGCTTCATCAGGCGGTCTTTTGCATCTGCGGAAGGCGCACTCACATCGGCAGAAAACGCAAGCACCGACAAGTCGCCGCGAATATCCGCCAGCACTCGCCGCGCCTCCACGCTATGTTGCAGATTCAGCGCCATCTCCTCCGCCTCGTCCGGCGGCAGGAGATTCATCGCGTACAACGCAAGGTCATCAGGATCGATATGTTTGACAGGAATCATGCCTGAAAGGCCTTTCTAAGCGTAAGCAGAGAGCTGCGAATGCGAGTCTTGACTGTACCCAGAGGGTCACCCGTCATCTCGGCAATCTCCGAGTGGGTCAGGCCGTCGAAAAACGCCATTTCAAGCGTCTTGCGAGCCTCTGCGGGCAGGCTCACCATGGCTGCGCGTGCCCGCTCGATCATCACGTTCCGCTCTGCTTCATCGGACACATTGAACGGCGAAGCTAGGACCACATCGTCCGTCGATTCCGTAGGCCGGCGGCGTCTCAGCGCGTCGATCGAGCGATTCCGGCTCACTACCGCCAGCCAGCCACCCAGGCTGCCGCGCGTAGCGATGAAACCATCCGGACTCCGCCAGATCTGCATAAATATCTCCTGCAACACATCCTCCGCTGCGGCCGGGTCGCGAAGCACACGCAACGCAACCGAGTACACGACCTTCGAGTAACGGTCGAACAGCGACGCCATCGCGCCTTCATCGCCGCGCTGTACCAGCGCAAGCAGCGCCGCATCCTCACTGGTAGAAGGTGCCGGCATGTTCAGCACACCGGTGTCTCTATACATAGAACGGGCCCATCGACGAAGCAGATTGAAAATTCATCAAGATTTTCCCTTCTTTCAGCGCGCAGCAGAAAACCCGCCGAAGCCCGTGCGCATCCGCTGCCCGCACGACTCCAAACACTGGGTCCACTTTACCCGCTTTACCACTGATGCGGTAGTCCGTATCGCCGCAACACGTGTTCCAAGGGCAAGGCAAACGCAGATTCCCTGCGGGAATGACAACACGGGAGGCAAAGTGGTTGAGACCACACCGGCGATTGAATAGCAGCAACTGCCAGGGTGACCCGCGCTTGCCGCTGCCGGTGCCGGTGCCGTTCTAGTTGTCATTCCCGAAGGGAATCTGCGTTTGTATTTGCGTTGCCTAACTTTATGGCGGACGCCATCTCGCCGCCGATGCGGTACCCTCAAAAGCGCGCCGCTCAAGTTTTAGCCCCATCAAATCCCGTGGCTTAACGGAATCCCGGAGATCCGCCCGCCCATGAAAAAACGGCTGGACAAACATCTCGTCGACCTCACACTCGCCGCCTCTCGCGAGCGCGCCCAGGCTCTTATTCTTGCCGGGCGCGTCCTGGTCGATGACCAGCGCATTGACAAGCCTGGAACCCCCGTCGCCGACACCGCACGTATCCGGATGCTCGGCGACGATCTCAAATACGTCTCGCGCGGCGGTCTAAAACTCGAGCGCGCCCTCAACCATTGGGCCTTGAATCCGGCCAGCCTCGACTGCCTCGATGTCGGGGCCTCTACCGGCGGGTTTACCGATTGCCTCCTGCAGCGCGGCGCGCAGTCCGTGCTCGCCATCGACACGGGATATGGCCAGATCGCCGAGAAGCTCCGCACCGACCCGCGCGTCACCCTGATGGAGCGCACCAACGCCCGCCTCCTTGAACCCGCCTCGCTTCCCGACCAGATTCGCCTCATCGCCATGGACGTTTCGTTCATCTCCGCCACCCTCGTGCTGCCCGCCGTCCTCGCCGCTCTCGCCCGCGAGCACGCGTCATGGCATGGAGACCTCATCCTCCTCATCAAGCCGCAGTTTGAAGCCGGACGCGAAGCCGTAGGCAAAGGCGGCATCGTCCGCAACCCCGTCGCCCGCCAGTACGCCATTGACCGGGTCACCTCCGCCGCACTCGAGTTGGGTGGCCAACTCCTCGAAGTCATCGACTCCCCCATCAAAGGCATGGAAGGCAACCATGAGTACCTTCTCCACGCCCGCTTCGAACCCTTATCCACGCCCGTGGAGTAGCGCACATCTCCGTATACTTGCGCTTGATTTGTCTTTCAGCAGCGCAGCGAACAAAATCCGCCTCTTCTAACCCCCTACACCCTGCCCCCCTTCACCCTGTACCCTGTACTTTGTATGCCCGCTCCGCCTCCATACCGCATGCCTGCCGAGTGGGAACCCCACGCCGCAACGTGGATCGCATGGCCCCACAACCCCGAAGACTGGCCCGGCAAGTTCCAGCCCATCCCCTGGGTCTACGCGGAGATCGTTCGCCACCTCTCGCGCGTCGAAGACGTCCACATCCTTGTCAACAATCAGCCTACCGAGCAGCGCGCCTCCACCATGCTGCGCCGCAACGGAGCCAACCTCGCCCGCTGCCACTTCCACCAGTGGCCCACCGACCGCGTCTGGCTCCGCGACTCCGGCCCTATCTTCACCCGCGACGTTGACGGCAGCCTCAGCCTCACCAACTGGAGCTTCAACGCCTGGGCCAAATACGACAACTTCCGCCGCGACAACCAGATTCCCCAGCACGTCGCCCAGCACTACAACATGCCCGAACGCCGCCCCATCATTGGCGATCATCGCCTCGTCCTCGAAGGCGGCTCCATCGACGTGAACGGCCAGGGCCTGCTCCTCACCACCGAAGAGTGCCTCCTCTCGGAAGTCCAGCAGCGCAACCCCGGCATCTCGCGCCAGCAGCTTGAGCAGGCCTTCCGCGAGCACCTCGGCATCGAGCAGGTCCTCTGGCTCAACCGAGGCTGTGCCGGCGACGACACGCACGGCCACATTGACGACATCACCCGCTTCGTAGGCGAAAACACGGTCCTGACCTGCATCGAACCGAACACTGCCGATGAAAATCACCTGCCGCTGGCAGAAAATCTCGAACGCCTGCGCGCCGCTCGCAACCTAGCCGGCCAGCCCTTCGAAATCCGCACCTTGCCCATGCCCGCGCCTGTCCTGTTCGAAGGCCAGCGCTTACCCGCCAGCTACGCGAACTTCTACATCGCCAACTCGCTGGTCTTGGTCCCCACCTTCAACGACCCGAACGATCGCCTCGCCCTCAACACACTTGCAAGCTGCTTCCCCGATCGCGCCGTCGTCGGAATCCACGCCGTCGATCTCGTCTGGGGACTCGGCACACTCCACTGCCTCACCCAGCAGGAGCCCGCCGGATGACCCAGCCCTGGCCTCCACCACCCGACCTCGCTTCTATCCAGGAGCTGGTCCGCGCCGCCGACCCCGAACAGCATCTCTCGCAGGGCGCACCAGCCGACGAGTACGAACCTGAGGAGCAGCAAATTTTCGCCGCACTCCAGCATCTGCCCTCTGCCGAGCTTCTCGTTCTCAACATCCTCGAACCCATTGAGCGGATTTGGCAGAGCAGCTTTGCCCTCACCGAAGAGCAGCTGGCCGAGCGCCGTCCAAAACTCCTCTCTCTGGCCAAAGAGGTCGAGCGCTTCTTCGGCCCCGAGTCCCAACCCCGAACACGCCAGCAAATCCTCGACTCCGCCGAAGTCAAATGATGAGCCCTCAACAGCGTCGCGGTTCAGCCCACACGTTCCCTTCCACTGTTTTCGAATTGTCATTCCGCAGCGAAGCGAAGGAATCTGCTTCTTCGCTCCGATCACCGGAACAGGCCCTTCCACATGGACGCTTGCAGTGACCGACCTCACGTATCTCCGCGACGCCATCGCCGAAGCCCAGGCCGCCGAAATCGCCGGTGAAGTTCCAGTCGGCGCGGTCATCGTGCGCAACAACGAAATCATCGCCCGTGGGCGCAACCGAGTCATCGCAGACTCCGATCCCACAGCCCACGCCGAAATCATCGCCTTGCGCGCCGCCGCCCGCGCATCCGCAAATTACCGGCTTGAAGGCTGCGACCTCTACACCACGCTCGAGCCCTGCGCCATGTGCGCCGGAGCCATTCTCCACGCCCGCATCCGCCGCCTCATCTACGCCACCCCCGACCCCAAAGCCGGAGCCTGCGGCACAGTCCTTTCTGTCCTCAACCACCCCAGCCTCAATCACCGCGTCGACGTCACCGCGGGCCTGCTCGGCGAAGAATGCAGCACGCTGCTCACCAATTTCTTCCGCGCCCGCCGCCAATGAACAGCCGACTCAACGCCGTGCGCCCGCATCTATCCACTCAGCACCCAAACGAGGTTCCAATGCCGCAACGCTTCCAGGGAAAAGTCGCACTCATCACAGGATCCTCTTCCGGCATAGGCCAGGAGATCGCCCGCCGTCTCGGCCGCGAGGGCTGCAACGTCGTGATCGACTATCTCTCCGATCCGGGCACCGCTCCCGAAACCAAATCCATCATCGAAGCCGCAGGCGGCAAAGCCATCATGCTCCAGGCCGACATCACCAAAATGGCCGACATTCAGAATCTCATCGAGCAGGCCTACATCCAACTCGGCGGCTGCGACATCCTCGTCAACAACGCCGGCGTGGAGCGCCACGCGCCTTTCCTCGAAGCCACAGAAAAGGACTACGACCTCGTCCTCAACACAAACCTGAAAGCTTGCTTTTTCCTCACCCAGGTCTTTTGCAAACGCCTCGTCGCCGAGAAAAAACCCGGCCGCGTCATCAACATCTCATCCGTGCATGAGGATATGGTTTTCCCAAACTTCGCGAGCTACTGCGCCGCCAAGGGAGGTATGCGCATGCTCATGCGCGACCTGGCGATGGAACTCGGGCCCAGCAACATCACGGTGAACAACGTAGCCCCGGGAGCGATCAACACGCCCATCAACGCCGCTCTGCTCACCAACAAACCCGAACTCAACGCCCTGCTCAACAACATCCCCCTGGGCCGCCTCGGCACCCCCGAAGACGTAGCCGGCGTCGTAGCCTTCCTCGCCTCCGACGAAGGAGCCTACGTCACGGGCAGCACCTACTTCGTCGATGGAGGCCTGATCCGCAACTACAAGGAACAGTAAGCCGTCCCCGCAAGCCCCTATATTGGTTGTCATTCCCGCAGGGAATCTGCGTTCGCCTTGCACTCCCCCTCTTGGCAACCGTCCTTCAAACTTCGCCTCCCTACCGCAGCATGAAACAATAACCATCATGCGCATCGCTTACCTGGACTGTTTCGCAGGCATCTCCGGAGACATGTTCCTCGGCGCTCTCATCACAGCGGGCGTTCCCTTTGCTGTCCTCGAAGACGCCACCCGCGCCCTCAATCTCAACGCATCCCTAAAGCAGGAAATCGTAGACCGTTCCGGCATCTCTTCCACAAAGGTTCACGTTTTCGAGGGCGAAGAGTTAGCGGAGCCCGAACACCAGAACCCGCGCGAACCCCACTCGCATGAACATCAGCACACGCACGAACACCACACGCATGAACCCAAAAGCGAGCACTCTCACGAAGCCACCCACACCCACGAACACCCGCACACCCACGGCCGCTCCCTCACCGTCATCCGCAATCTAATCCAGACCTCTACACTTGCAGAGCCGGTCAAGTCACTGGCCATCCACACCTTCGAGCTGCTCGGCAACTCTGAAGCCAAAATCCACAACGTCCCCGTAGACCAAATCCACTTCCACGAGGTAGGCGCAGTCGACGCAATCGTCGATATCGTGGCCGCCTCCGCAGGCATCGTTCACCTGAACGTAGCCGCCTGGCACTGTTCGCCCATCAACGTAGGCGGAGGCACCGTCCTCTGCGCCCACGGAACCTTCCCGGTGCCCGCGCCCGCGACCGCCGACCTCTTGCGCGGCTGCCCCACCTACTCGGCTCACGTAGAAAAAGAACTCGTCACGCCAACAGGCGCGGCTCTCCTGCGCGCACTCTCGCCCACCTTTGGCCCGCAGCCCGCCATGGCGGTCGAGCAGATCGGCTACGGCGCGGGATCGCGCAACCCAGCAGGTTTTCCCAACGTCCTCCGCCTGTCAGTCGGCGAAGCAAGCAGCGCGCAACCAGCCTCGGCACCAACCTCCGAGGTCATCGTTCTCGAAACCGCCATCGACGATCAGAGCCCTCAAATCCTCGCCCACGTCTGCGAGCAGGCCCTCAAGCTGGGCGCGCTCGATGTCATGTCCTCCGCCGTCACGATGAAAAAAGGCCGCGCCGGAACCCTCATCACCATCCTCACCGACGACGCGCACCGCCCAGCTCTCGAGCATCTTCTGCTCAGTGAAACCAGCACCCTTGGTCTGCGCATCTCGCAGCAGCAGCGCCTTACCCTGGCACGCCGCCACGAGCAGGTCGCCACGCCCTACGGTCCGATCCGCATCAAGGTCGGCTCCAGCCCCGACGGTGTGGACAGCAACGCCGCCCCCGAATTTGAAGACTGCCGCGCCGCCGCCGCCACTCACAACGTCCCCATCAAACAGGTCATGCAGGCAGCCACAGCTGCATGGATTACGCGCTCATGAACCTCACTCCCGCCTCTCTCCTGGCGCTGCTGGCCGAAGTCGAACGCGGCTCTGTGTCTCCCGCCGAAGCCTCCACCCGCCTTGCTTCCCTGCCCTTCGAGGAGCTTCCTGGCCAGACTCCCGAAGCCCGCATCGACCATCACCGCGAGCTGCGCCTCGGGCTGCCTGAAGTCATCTACGCAGCCGGCAAAACGCCGCAACAGACCGCCGATATTTTTGTCCGGATGGCAGCCGCAGGCTCGGACGTCCTCGCCACCCGAGCCGATGCCCGCACCGCAGACGCCGTCCTCGCACAAACTCCAGCAGCCCAGTACAACCCGCAGGCCCGCATCGTGTCACTGAAACAATCTCCCGTGACAGAATCGCGCGGCCACATCGCAATCCTTTGCGCCGGCACCAGCGATCTCCCCGTCGCCGAAGAAGCCGCCCTCACGGCCGAGCTCTTCAACACGCGCGTCACCCGCCTCTACGACGTCGGTGTCGCCGGCCTGCATCGCCTGCTCGCCGTCCGCGACCAACTCGCCTCCGCCAACGCGGTCATTGTCTGCGCCGGCATGGAAGGCGCACTCCCGTCCGTGGTCGGCGGCCTGGTCGGGGTCCCCGTTCTCGCCGTGCCCACCTCGGTCGGGTACGGAGCCTCCTTCGCCGGAGCCGCCGCCCTGCTCGGCATGCTCAACTCCTGTTCGCCCAACGTGACCGTCGTAAACATCGATAACGGCTTCGGCGCGGCGTACACCGCCACCCTGATCGCCCGCGCTGCCCACCGCAGCTGACTTCCCACCCAGCGGCAGCAAAGTGACTCCACGGCACCCTCCCTGCATCCAACTGCGTGCGCATCATCCCGCACGCAGGAGCCCTCCATGGAACGCCGCGACTTCATCAAATCTGCCTCCGCTGCCGCCGGTCTCGCCGCCGCAGCGCCTGTCCTCGCGCAAGCGGGCCACACCTCCAAAGAGAGCCCAATCCAACGCGCTCAATCCCCGGACATGCTCTATCGCGAGCTCGGCACGACCGGCGAAAAAGTCTCCGCGATCGGCCTCGGCGGCTTCCATCTTGGTAAGGATCCCAACTCTACCCCGCTCGAAATGGTCAGACTCGTCCGCAGCGCCATCGACCACGGCATCGACTTCATGGACAACTGCTGGGATTACAACGACGGCATCTCCGAAGTGCGCATGGGCAACGCCCTGAAGGACGGCTATCGCCAGAAGGTCTTTTTGATGACCAAGCTCGACGGCCGCACCGAGAAGGAATATAACAAGCAGCTCGAGCAGTCCATGGGACGCCTCAACACCGACGTCATCGATCTCGTGCAGTTCCACGAAATTCTCCGCTTTGAAGATCCCGACCGCATCTTCGCCGAGGACGGCGCCATCCACGCGGCAATCAAAGCCCGCGAGGCCGGCAAGATTCGCTTCATAGGCTTTACCGGACACAAGAATCCCGCGATTCATCTGCAAATGTTCAAGGTCGCCCAGCAGCACAACTTCAAGTTCGACACCGTGCAGATGCCCATCAATGTCATGGACGCGCACTTCCGGTCGTTTCTCCACGACGTCGTCCCCGTCGCCCAGAAGGCCGGGACCGGCGTGCTCGGTATGAAGTCCATGGGCGACGGCTACATTCTGCGCTCAAACACTGTAACGCCGGTTGACGCCATGCATTTCAGCCTCTCGCAGCCCATCTCAGTCCTCATCACGGGCATGGAAAATCAAGCCAATCTCACCCAAGCCCTTGACCTCGCGCGCAACTTCAAACCCATGACTGCGGAACGCACGGAAGCTACTCTCGCTAAGACTCGCGAAGCGGCACTTACCGGCCAGTATGAACCGTTCAAGATCTCTTCCATCTTCGACGGCACCGCCAATAATCCCAAATGGCTGGGCGGCTCCTCCGGCACCAAGTTAAAGCCCAGCTCACCCAAAACCGAAGAGAAGCGAGTCGGCTAAACCCAGGCCTGCGGCTTCGTAGGGAGCACTCGAACAAAACCCAAAGAGCTAATGGACCCGCCGCAGGACCCATAGTGACGACGAAGCTCTACTGATTCACACCACTCGCCAGAAACCCACCATCCACCACCAGAATCTCCCCAGTCACAAAGTCGCTCGCCGCGCTCGCCAGGAAGATGGCCGACCCCACCAGTTCCTCGGTCCGACCAAACCGGCCCATGGGCGTGCGCATCAGCAACTCTTTCCCACGTTCACTCTCATCCAGCAGCTTTTGATTCAACGCCGTCCTGAACACTCCCGGCGCAATCGCATTGACCGTCACTCCGCGCGCGCTCCACTCCACTGCGAGTGATTTGGTGAGCGCACCAACGGCTGCCTTCGATGCCGCATACGCCGTAACCTCTTTCAAACTCACAAACGTATTCAGCGAAGCGATGTTGATGATCTTTCCCGCCCCTCGCGCCAGCATGTGCCTGCCAAAAATCTGGCAGGCCCGCAGCGTTCCCGTCACGTTCGTATCCATCACGTCGTTCCAGGTCTCTTCAGACACAGTCAGTGTAGGCTCGCGCTTGATCTTGCCTGCGCAGTTGATCAGCACATCCACCTTGCCGAACGCCTCCAGCGCAGCCGCCAACAGTGCCTCAAGCGAAGCGCGGTCGCCCACATCCGACGCTACCCGCAGCGTCCGTCTTCCCAGCGCCTCGATCGTGTTAGCCGCCTCGTCCACCTGTTCCTGCCGCCGCGACGTGGCCGCCACATCCGCGCCCGCTTCCGCCAGGCCAATCGCCATCGCCAGCCCAATGCCGCTCGTTCCACCCACCACCACGACCGACTTACCAGTTAGATCGAACAGCTTATGCCCCATCACGTCTCCATCCGCAAGCTAGCGCCGTTCACTTTACGCTCACACGTTCAAGAATCTCAGCCGCAATCACCTCGGGCGCGCGGTCATTTACGATCGCCAGTGCATCCACCGGAGCCTCAAGCGTCGCCAATTGGCTGTCCAGTAGCGCAGGATTCATATACACATGATGCCGCGCAGCCAGACGGGCCGCAATCAACTCGCGCGAGCCCTCCAGCAGCACAAACTGAATTGCCCGCGCAGGCATCCCCGCCCCCAATGTAGCCCGGTAAGTTTCCTTCAGTGCCGAGCACGCCAGCACACCACCCGCGCCTGCTCTGAACCAACCACCCAGCAAGCCATTCAGCGTCTCGAGCCAAGGCGCGCGATCCTCATCCGTCAGAGCAAACCCCGCAGCCATCTTCGCCCGATTTGCAGCTAGGTGAAAATCATCGGCATCCGCGAACGCCACGCCCGCAAGCTCCGCCAGCGCCGTCCCAATGGTCGTCTTCCCAGCCCCCGACACACCCATCAAAACCACAATCGGAAACTGTCCCGTTGCCCGCGCAATCAATCCGCCCTCCAAGCTGTAATGCGAAGCTTTTAGTTGTCATTCCCGAAGGGAATCTGCGTCTGGCCTTGCCTTTGCCTTTTAGTTGTCATTTCCGAAGGAATCTGCGTTTGCCTCTTCCTAATTCCCAACAAACACCGGCCGTATATGCCGTTCCCAAAGATTACGCGTGACATTCTTCGCGACAACCGCCTCATTGGCCCTGAGCGCGTCCAGATAGCGCGACTCCATTCCCGCAGCCACCTTATACCCCACATGCAGCAGCTGCCGCACGCTCGGATTGTAAGCCGCATTCGCCTGATCATGCCGCAGCGCATCCGTAAACTGCGCGCTCGTCCACCCATTTACCTCACCGGGCGAAGGCAGCGCAGCCGCGTCAATATCGATCACCGCCGCATACGGCGCGCACAGTGCGTCCACATGCGCATACGCCTCAGCGTAAATCTCCTTCGCAATCGCCAGCCCAGACCCGCCTGCCTCGGCCAGCCCGATCAGCTCTTCCAGCCAGGTCGTTCCCGCAGTCTTCAAATGCACGCCCGCGCCAAAGCTCGTCACAGCATCGTGGATTGCTTTGTAGATAGAAAATTTGTCGGAGCCCGAGTGCACACTCAGCTTCAGATTGCCTGGCAGCGCATATATCTTCACCGCATAGGCTATCGCCGCGAGGTCTTCGTTGAACTCCTTCGCAAACTGAGCCACATCGCCCACATAATCCACGCCCTTGTTGAAACGCCCCGTAAATTTCGGCGCAATCGTCTGGATCGGAATTCCCTCGTCGGCAATCATCGCCAGAATCATCAGCAGCTCAACCGGCGTCTGCGGCGTGTCGGTTTCGTCCATCGAGATCTCGGCCACAAACCGTCCTGCACCCTTGGTCTCCAACAGATACCGGTAGATAGCCCCTGCATGTTTCACTGCCGCAAGGAACTTGTGCGCCACCTTCTCAACAAACTCCCGGTCGGTCGAGAACGGCTGCGCAACCCGAGGAATGGCAACCTCGCCCAGCAACTCCAGATGCGCATGCACAAACCGCTCCACATCCTCGACTTCGGCTGCGCGACCGATCAGATCCGCCACATCCAGCGTAAAGAAATCGCAGGGATCGACGAACCGCCCCACCGTATCCAGGTTGATATGGTCCGCATCCACAAAATAAGCCCGCGCCCATCCCAACTCCTTCACCGCGGCATCGGCCGCAGCGCGCGTGGCCGCCGGCTCCGAGCCAATGATCAGGTGCTCGCGATTCGATTTGTTCCACACCGGAACGACCTCAACGCCAGCATCCGCAGCCATCATGCAGGCCTGCAACTGCGCCCGCGCCTGGTGCGCAAACCGATCCCCCACCCCTACCGAAAACCTCGGAAGCTCTAACCTGTCGCTCATCCTTCCTCCGCCTTTCACTCCTGAACCACATGACAGTTTCTACCACTTACATGAAGGTCACAATTAGCTCTGCATGACCGCCGCTACTTCGACCCGCTGAACCGTCCCGAATACGCCCACAGACCCAATCCCGGATTCGAGATGAAAAAGATCTCTTCGCCATCCACCACGTTCCATCCATCGCACAAAGCTGCCGGGTCATAGTGCGAAGAATACTCCGCCAGATCCCCGTATTCGTAATACACGCTTTCTATCTCCGCCTGCGTCAGATGCCCCGGGCAGTAGCGAATGCGAAACCTACCTTCGCTCGATCCATGAATCAGATGCGCGGCCGCGCTCAGATTTGCCGCCAGATCCGCGTCCTCACGCACGGCTGCAAGCGTTGCCGGTGTTCCGCAGTAGCCATACTTGCGAATGAGGCGATCGATGGCTGCATCTTCGCCGAACTCGCGCACACCTGGAGCGAGCACAATCAGCTCTGCATCGTCAGCCAACGCCATTCTCGTCCGGTAAATGCTCTTATTCCCCAGCCACGTCGAGCGGAACTCCAGCGGATCGAGAAACACAACCGCCTTGCTGATCTCGCGTTCCATGATCTGGAAGTTGCACTGCAGACTCAGTTCCGCCGCTCGCTCAAACGCCGTGTTGTCATCCGAAATAAACAGACCCCGCAGCACCAGATTCCCCGCCTCATTCTTGGCGACCACCGTCTGGACATAGACAATCTGCGGCAGAGCGCCTGCAAAATGGTCCACGGCATAGTTCAGCACGCGGCGCACGGGTGTATCCGCGCGACCCATCATCCGCTCCATCCCGTAGACCGCACCCAGAAAGTGTGACCGATGGATCCCCATGGGGCCACCCGTGCCGATGAAGATGTTCTTCGCACCATTCGCCATGCCCGCAACCTCGTGCGGAACCACCTGCCCAATCGACAAGATCAGATCGTGCCCGCCATCGCGCAGCAGTCTGTTCACCTGCGCGGGCCAGGTGTAATCCAGCTTGCCTTCTGAAAGTTCGTAGATAAACTCGCCCGGAACTTCGCCCAGCGTCACAATGTCGTTGCGCCAGTCATGCACGCGAAACAGAGCTCTCGGCGTCGCCCCGAACATGGCCGCAATCTCCGCGTCGGACATGGCTCGGTGCGTCCCCAGGGCAGGAAGAACATCGGTCAGCCGTTCGCCGTAGAACTCATACGCAAGCTCCGTCAGCATCCCGCTCTTCGAATGCATGCGCGTGAAATCCGGTGGCACCGCGAGCACACGTTTGCGCTTACCGCCTCTATCCAGCTTCTCGAGCGCAGAGAACAGGCCCGCTCGAATCTCCGCCGCGTTTAGCTCCGTTGTCTGAGAACCCGCACCAAACAAAAGTCCCATAGCTCTCCCACGCCAAATGGCTCCTGTGCATAACTACAGCTTGTAAGCTTTCCGTACCAGCCCGTTCGTCAGCTCCTGCATCACCTCAAGCGCCTCCTCTTCATCCAGCCTATGCTCGGCCACCAGCCGTGCCAGAAATGCTGCGTCCACCCGCCGCGCCACATCGTGCCGTGCGGGAATTGAGAGGAACGCACGCGTATCGTCATTGAATCCAACCGTGTTGTAGAAACCCGCCGTCTCGGTCGCCTGTTCGCGAAAGCGCATCATGCCTTCCGGCGAATCATTGAACCACCACGGTGGCCCCAACCGCAGGCAGGGATAATGCCCGGCGAGCGGCGCAAGCTCCCGCGTGTAGGTCGACTCGTCCAGCGTAAACAGGATGAAAGTGAAGTCCGGCTCATTCCCATACTTCGCCAAGAGGGGTTGAAGGTTGCGCACATACTCGGTCGGGGCAGGAATGTCCGCACCCTTATCGCGTCCGAACTTCTCATACACAGCCGGATTGTGATTGCGGATGCTGCCCGGATGCAGTTGCATGGTCAGCCCATCCTCTACGCTCATGCCAGCCATCTCGGTCAGCATCTGGGCTTGAAACAGCTCCACATCTCCGGCCTGCATGCGCCCGGTGTACACGCGCTCGAACAGACGCGTGGCTTCGGCGAGCGAAAGGTCAGCGGTCAGCGCCGTAAGGTGGCCGTGATCCGTCGCGGTCGCGCCCAAGCTCTTGAAGTAGGCCCGTCGCGAACGCAGTGCCGCAAGGTAGCCCTTCCACGTCGAGACATCCTCTCCGCTCACCTCACCCAGCTTCTCCAGATTTTCGCGGAAGCCAAGGTACTCCGCGTCAACAACAGCATCCGGACGAAACGTGGGCAGCACCCGCCCCTTCCAGCCCGATTCGCGGATCTGGCGGTGCCACGCAAGATCATCCACGGCTGCATCCGTAGTCGCGAGCACCTCGATCCGAAAGCGCTCGTACAGCGCGCGTGGAAGGAACTCGGGCTCCTGCAACTTCTTTGCAATCGTGTCGTAAAAAGCGTCGGCGTTGTCGGCATTCAGGCGCTCGTCCAGACCGAACAAGGTCGAGAACACATAGTCCGTCCAGAGCCGAGTCGGTGTGCCGCGAAACAGAAAATAATTCCGCGCGAAAATGCGCCACACCTCACGCGGATCAGCCGTCGCAGAGAGATCGCCGCTCGCACCTGCCTGTGGAACGCCCAGCGATTCGAGCGAAATTCCCTGCGAGTACAACATCCGGAAGATGTAATGATCCGGCTGAATCAGCAGGGCCGCAGGATCGGGAAATGGCTTGTTCTCAGCAAACCACCGCGCATCCGTGTGGCCATGCGGCGAAAGGATGGGCAGCTCCGCCACACTTGCATACAGCCGCGCCGCAATCGCCCGAGCCCTTGGCTCCGAAGCAAATAATCTGAATTCATCCAAGATCGCGCCCTCGTCTCGCCCAAACATCTGCACTCGAAACAGCCTATCAATTTGGACTGACTACTGTCGCAGTTGTTTACGCAAAGAAAGAGGCACCCGGACCAGCCGGATGCCTCCTGCCGAGTTCTACTGTGGTCAACTTTTACGGGATGTAGTAACGCATACTGACGTGAATCATGTTGTTGGCCGCGTGGCCGGAGCCGTAGGTCGCGCCCGCTGCTCCGAAGGCTCCGCCCGTCAGACCCGACCAGGTGTCTTTGGTCAAATAGCTGTACGTAGCCTGGTACTGGAGCTTGCCGTACTTGGGGCTGTTGACGACGCGATAGGTGAAGCCGACCACGCTCTCCTGGATATCGCGGGTGGGCGATGCGCAGTTCGCCACGGCGCCTGATCCGAACAAGCCCGTTCCACCCGTGCCCGGCTTGGGTGCGACCGAGATGCGGCAACCAGAGTCGTTCAGATTGCGCGCGCCATAGCCCACTTGGGTACCCGAAAGGCTGGTGTAGGCGGTGCGTTGGTTATATTCAGCGCCGTAATATCCGTAGACATCCAGCTTGGGCGTCGGATGGGTTTCCAGCGAGAACAGACCGTGATAGTTGCGGATCGGTTCCAGCGTGCCATCCGGATGAGCCGTGACATCGCCAAGCTGCGCCGATCCATAGCGTCCCGTTCCATCGCCGGCCATGCCCTGAATGGCAATGTCGGCAAACTTCGAAGGCGAAACCCTTACGCTGCCAAATACGCCGCCGCCAACCTTTGTATCCTTGCGGAAGTTGCTGGAGTAAGCGGTGGTGGCACCGCCCGCGCCTGCAATGACCGGATAATACTGATCACGGAAGAAGCG
>JAABUO010004308.1_pt1 | contig 16765 bp, 22 predicted proteins | sample 5559291 | NCBI WGS metagenome assembly JAABUO01 (sample SAMN10711878, study PRJNA513372) | rock metagenome | isolation source: Antarctica rocks | place: Antarctica: Victoria Land, Finger Mt sud | reverse complement strand
TGTACCTGAGCCTACCCCTTGCCTGCCAGACCAAAAGGTTGTGCAGGTTGCTGCTGGCGGCATGCATACCTGTGCCTTGACAGAGTCTGGTCAGGTACACACCCTACTTTGCATGTGGTAATAAACATAGCCAGGGGCATCAAGCATCATGTGCCAGTCCAGCGCTTGCTTGTGTGTTTGCACTATCAGCTGTGATGCATTACATTTCAGCACAGCAGTTGACTCAGCTGCTCATGCATGTCAAAGCAAATGCTTTGAAAGCTTGCTGTTTGGCAGCCAAAACTTTGCGTGCAATTTTTGGCATCTGACACTACTTGCCCTCATACAAGGAGCAATCAAAGCTTTATGTGTACCTAACCTTTGGGGAAGACATGTGTGGATGAGTGAGTGAGTGAGTGAGTCTTGGAGTGAGTGAGTGAGCGAGCGAGTGAGCGAGCGCGCAATTGAGCACGCGAGTGCATGATTGAATGCATGACTGAATAGAACACATGAATCAATGAATGATCTTGCTGCAGGTGTGGACATGGGGTGAACCCTGGGGTGAGTTCTCCATGCAGCTAGACCGTTCCCCGCGTGCTGTGCCAGATGCGACTGATGTAGCCAAAATTGCCTGCGGAGCTTTCCACAATTTGGCCCTCACCAGGTGCAATGTGTTCACTTACTGTTGCAGCCTCTGTAGAGCCCAATGTCTAACAGTTGCTATCCCAGTAAGCATCACAGAGTTGCATCCTGACTCTCAAAGAATGTGTAGCGGTGTCTGTCCATCTGTGGTCTTAAGAGGCTTCTTGAGCTCCCAGTGGAAATTGCAGCGAACTTGGCAGTTGTGTCATACATACACAAAGCTGTGCGTATGTAACCTAATGCATAGGGATCACAGATAAACCCATCCCTAAATTGTACCTTGGTGGTTGGCAGCCGCCGGCCGACTGCATGGTAGCCATGCAACTACATAATCGCCTGTAAGGCAAACACAAGTGTCATCTCTGCATTATGTGGGTCTGCATTGCAACTGTGGGCATGTTTGAGCATGCTGAGTTATGCAGGAGCGGTCATGTGGTAGCCTGGGGCATCAATGACTTTGGGCAGCTAGGAAACGGGTCCACTGTGTATGCCACCAGCCCAGGTCAAGTAGTGGGCTTGGAGGACATTGCAGTCTCAGACATTGCTGCAGCAGGCTGGCACTCTCTAGCCATCACCACCTCTGGTGGTAAGCTGCTTCTTCTTGTGTATTTATCTCATCAGGCATGCAATTGAAGTCTTAGGACTGGTGCGTTTGCAGCATGTGTCAGTGCAAGCTCACTGTACATGGGCATCTCTTGCAATGAATGTGCACATGCACAACCAGTCTGCTTTGAGATAGGAACTGGTGACTGCACAGCTGTATCTGCTTCAAATCCTCAGACAGCACAAACAATGTTGATTGCGCAGCAAATGCCCTTGTGGGTGAGGAATAAACATCTACTTTCATTAATTCAATCAACGCAAGTTTTTGTGATCTCCATGCACCAGCAGTTAATATTGCAAAATGTGATGCTTGCATTGCCATCGTCGTGCCAGGACTGAGTGCTTGCAGACATCACTGGCATCTGCGCGTCGAACAAATTCCGATGCATTGCTGCAGAGGTGTATGTGTGGGGTCGGGGGGAATATGGCAGGCTGGGCCTGGGGGACAAGGGGGGGTCCAGCAGGCTGCGCCCCTGCAAGGTCAAAGCCATAGAGGGCCATAGGGTTGTGCAGGTATGCACCTTCAACCCACAGCATCCCTCTGGTCAGACCAAACACAGTCTTTCTTGATGACCTGTTGAATGGCGGCAGAGTGAGCTTGCCACCACAGCTGTCAGGCCCAGGATTCAAATTCCCTTGCCATTGGCTTTTCATGGTTGATGACACCCCATCTTGTAAGTTGCACAATGCTCATGCCAATCGCTGGTTGACTGCTCTACCAGGCAGACGACACACCAGTTGCTTCTGGCATGGCAAGCGCAAAGAACAGGGCTGCTTGGGCTCCTCAAGGGCTGATCACAACAGCGCTTTACTCCTGTGGACTGCCACAACATGCATACAGCTGTTGTAAGGGAGCGAATGGATACAGCAACTTACAAGGTCTTGGCTTGATCCTGTAAGGCGCAGCGTCACCCTGGCTTGAGGAGCCAAGCAGCTCTGGGGGTGCTGCACCAATGGTCAAATGAGGGGGACGTTGCGCTCTGACTTGGTGGCTTACAGCATCAAGCCAATATGTGGGAACTTGCTGTATCTACTCTGTCTTTATACAACAATAGCTGCACAGCAGGTGTCAGACAGGTGCATTGTGAGATGTCGGATTTTGGTGATGTTCCTTGTTGGATGTCAGGCGTCCTGTGGAGGCACACACACTATGGTACTGACAGCAGAGGGGCGCATCTTTGGGTGGGGCCGGGGCAGCTTTGGGCGCCTAGGCACTGGCTTTGAGAAGGACTGCCACTCTCCTGTTGAAGTCTTTCTTCCAGGTACGAATCTTGCTGAATTTCTCTGATCATGGTGTCAATACAGACATGCTGTTCTGCACCTGCTTCTGTCATGTCAGGAATGGGAAACATTGTACCATAGACTATAAATACCCTATGGTGCTGTCCGTGATAGCATATTAGTACACCTGGGCAATGGTGTAACAGAAATGGCAACCTGGTTGTTTGATTAAATTTTACCTGTGCTGGTGAGTTTGTTGTTGCAGCACATGTCAACAAAAGTCGTATGTGCCGTTCTTTCTGTGCTGAGTAGTCAACAAGGAAGAGGATGGTGAGCATCAAACAGGTGTGATGACAGGCATCACATAAGCTGCAGGCTGCTTTGACTCAAGTGGCAAGTGTGTGGCTGCTCCCTTGAGTTGCCATTGCTGAACAGATTGTGCTGTCCAATGTCTATGCCAAACACAGACTATTCATACCTATCTGCTGACACCTTCTGCTTTGAACAGGCAATCCTGACCAGTGGTGGTTTGCTTTGACCACCTCTGGGAGCCAATACACATAAGTTTCGCCCCAAGAACTGCCACAATCCCAAATATGCTTCAGGGGATGCATCAGACACTTTGCTCATCTGTTTTGGGTCATGACAGGTGGTCCCGAGCGGTGGCGCGTCATCTCAGTCGCATGTGGAGGCCGACACACAATGGCTCTAGCATTGCCTGACAACGGTGAGGTCAACAACCGGGAAGTGGTTGGACGGCGCCTAACTTCAGATTCCGGCGGTGCTCGCAACTTTGAAGAGGAGGATGAGGATGAGTATGAGCACCATGGCGAGCTACAGAACGGCGAGTATGATGAAGAAGACACAGAGCCGGGTGAGCTGGCATCATGTTTGAGAAGGTTTGATCATGATTGTGGCAGTTGGAAGAAGCTGAATGTCACAAGCTGTAATCGCTCTTCCTCTCAAATAAGCAGGCCAAGCATTGCTGCACTGGCATTGCACTGATCACTCAGTTAAGCTGTCATCTGTATATGTAAAATTAGGCCCCAAGATGTTTTGCCTTCTCATCTTCTGCAGTGATTTTACCAGTAGTGCACTTTGTCTGTTCTGAGCACGTTGAGCAGATCATAACACTGTCTTGGTGCATTTGTGATTGGAGCTGGGCAGCTGACTGTGTATACCAACCTAGAAACACATTTTTTCCAAGCATTGGATGTGTCCTTGCACTCCCATGCACATGCCAGTGCAATCTGCAGCCAGGAACCTGTACTGACCCTTCTTGTCATGGGTCATGCAGGAGTGGGCTCAGCTCTGGCAGGAGATGCAGTCGTAGAGCTGATAGAAACAGGCTCCCTTACAGCAGCAGTAGATCAGGCCATGGTATCTGAGCCGCCAGATCAGGAGCTGACTGGCAGTCCAAGAGACATGGACTATGACGCAGGCCAACAGGACCCCTCAGGCGGGAGCCCGGTATCTGATGAAAACAACACAGACTTTGCTGCTGTACATTCTGTGCTGAGCGCGATAGATGCTCGTGAGCCAACTTCGGACTGACAAGGACTGCAAGGCATAGATGCTGTTGGTGGAAGTGTTATGTGTTGTGGTTAAGCTGCTGGCTATGAGCGCTGGCAGCACTGCAGCTTTTGTTTGTATGCTTGGTCGACTGTTCATGTCCTGTTTCAAGTCATGAGGCACTGTTTGCTAGTATTGGCGCTGAAAGACTACCAAGAAATAGTTTAGCTTCCATGAATATGTATCATGCTCATGTGTGCAGGCATTGCGCAGGTATAGTAGTGTAGCAAATTGCTGTTTGCCCTCTTTTCCATGAGGCAATCTTGAAATTTCTGAATCAAACCGTCTGCTGTACGTGGTACAGTCTCAGAAGAAGCTACACTCTTGCTTACATTGAAAGAGTAGCTGAACTCACGCCGTTGTGCTGAACTCACACCATGCTGTTGAATGTCAATACATCACACTTCCTGGCCTCATGAAGTGGAACAAGAGGGACCGGCTGCAGAACAGCTGTGCCTGCCAAGCTTCAGCATGTCATTGTATGAGTCGAATCATGTCTACCTGACACTTCTGAGGGCTCTGATGAAGTCTTCGCAGCACCAATTCTTCAGTCTTTTGTTCCCATGGTGGCGTGCATACCGGTGATTGCAACGAGCACAGGTGTGACATGTTCACCGATGATCCCATGCAAAGCCCAATGTTTTCCTTATCCGGACTTTCTAGACAGCTAGTGCGATAGGACATGGAAATCTACACAATTCTTCTCCTCAATTGGCAGACCTAAAACGACACTGGCCATATGAGCAAAAGTGACATATGGCCCGATGGGCTTTCTCCACCAATGAGGTGGCTTGCCACAGCACTAGTGCTATTAGCATATGCATACGAGGCTGTCGTTATGATAACGACATTATGAATTAATGAGTACACAGGGCAGCACAACAAGCGCCCATGCGCCAAGCTTATGCACCACAGATGCACACAAGCAGCTCACTTCACACGAACACGCTTTACAATGCTCAATATTTATAAAGGCAATGTCATCAGCATACCCATTGTCCACAAACAAAAGGTAAAACTAGCAGGAACAACAAGCCAGTGCAAGTTGAGCACTTCTGCGTCTACACCAACATCAGTGAAAAGCAAAACACCAAGTTTAAGCATCAGCAAGCCTTAGGCTGCAGTACATCAAAGCTGACTGTTGCAGAAGTGATGCTGTGCTGCCACATCATGTGACCACAGAAATGATCCAGCATTGCGCTTGACATACTTCAGGCTACCGTGGTGGGGCACAGATGGGGCGGAGGCTTGAAGGCCCTGGGGTCATGCCTTATTTGCAGCATGTGCCAAATCATACGTTGCGCACCTTAACTAAACCTAGTGAGTGCTTAGAGGAAGTCCTGTTGCTGTTCATTTTGAGGTGAAAAAGGGAGCAGCCTTATTGGCCAGCATGATGTATGTCGCCTACAACACTAACATAACAATATTTACCTGGACGTACATGAAAGGGAGGTACAGAAAAATCAAAAACCCCAATTGAGCACTAGGACAAACTGTATCAGACGACGGCTCAGGTAATACCTGTACTCACACCAACACATATGAACGAAAACTCTGCTATCATGCTACCACCAATTTTGCGCTTCACCCCTTGCTTTTCCGAAACTTGGACAACAAGCCTGTCTGCTGAGAACGCTTTGCATCGTCTTGCCGATGAACACGCCAAATCTCTTCCATTCGCACTTTTGCCTCTTCAAAGCTTGGCCGGTCATCCGGCTTTCTCTGCCAACACTGCTGCATAAGCTCTGCTAGTGCAGGGGGTGCGCTGGGGGGCATGGGGGGTCTGAGGCCCTTCTGTACGACCCCGACTGCTGCTTGCAGGGGGGTCATTTCAGAGTAAGGCACCTTACAGGTCAGCAGCTCCCACAGAACAATGGCAAAGGAGAAGACATCAGCCTTCTGGCCATAGGGGTTGTGCTCAATGACTTCAGGAGCCATCCACCTGTGCAGCAAGAGTCACATGAGAACCAAGCAAACTCAGGTCAAGTCAATGAGCTTCTAATAAAACAGGATGAAGCATCCTATACAAAGTTGATTGCTTGTCCTGGATGCTTGCCCCCCAGCATTCTATAACTCTATGTCATTCTGCTGTCAGGCTAGTCAAACTTCAAGATCACAGCATGCGCTTGTGTACTTTTGACTCAAAAGCGTAACAGTGCACGTAACATTTCCCCACCTGTAAGTGCCAGTCTCTGCAGTCATGACACCTGTAGAGTCCATCACTCTGGCCACACCAAAGTCTGCAATCTTGACAGTGCCAGTCTCATCCATCAGCAGGTTGGCAGCTTTCAGGTCCCTGTGCACAATCTTGCGCTTATGCAGGTAATCCATCCCTCGGCACACCTCAGTGCCAATCTTGAGGACTGTGCTCAGCTTGAGTTGACCACCCTGCAGGTGCATGAAGCACTTTAGTGCCACATGCTGTGCAGGTGATGCCTTGATACATGAGCAATATGCACAGGCACACGCTTTGTGCACTCAGCTGTAGTGCACGATGCTTGAGCAACTTGGTACCAGCGGGCGATCCAGTAGCAAAAGGCTGATGCAGACAGCGTGGTGTGCAAACTCAGTGCACTGGCTCATGGAATGCGCTTTAGTACAGTTGAGTGGTGACTGAATTCAGGACTGAGGAGCAAGCAAAGCTCCATGAGATGGGAGCAGCACAAAGAAGGTACCTTGCGCATGTAGTCGTATACACTGCCACCAGACATGAACTCAAAGACTATGCAGAGGTTGGGCTTGCGCGTGCAGGCTCCAATGAACTGCACCACGTTCTTGTGCCGCACCTTGCGCATGATTGTCACTTCCTGCACACACCAGGCAATCTCACTGCATGTGCTTGTGCAACCACACCAGATACAACTGCAGGTCTATGCAGGTGATGATGATATCTGCTGCATTGCATACATGGCATATGACAACATCATGTAGGCAGATGCTGAGACAAGCACCAATCTGCACTGTTTGCAACAGGTGTCACAAGCTGTAAGGTAACCAGCTCAAAAGCTTTCAGCTTACTGTCGCAGCGGGCTAGTTCATGAGGTAAAGTGTTTTGGTTGGAGATGAGAACATTTATGCAGCACCTGGAGAAACTCCTGGAATTGCTGCGTGTTGTCCTGCACATTTCTGACTATCTTGATTGCTACATCCTGCCCACAGTAGGCGCCCTTGTACAGGTCACCAAAGGCCCCCGAGGCAATCTTCTCTTGAAAAGCAATTTCACTAGGCTCCAGCTCCCAATCATCAACTGGAGGGGACGGCCGTTGGAGCTCTGACATTACCTGCAATCAGTTGCAGAACTGACGTCACATGAGCATGCCACATGGCCTTGAGGTGACTTGCTGGTGCAAAAAGGCAGCAAACATGAAGGACATTGAACCCAGAAAAACCATGTGCATGTGAATATGTTGTGTAAAATGCCTGCAACCTGCGGATGAAGCAACGCACTGTGCAACAGAAAATACAAAAAATATCAAATAACCCATACGTAAATGGAGCATGTCACTATGCTCAGTGACTGCGCCCATGAAAGACATGAGAAGTGACAGGCAGGCATCATGTAAAGCCGCCTGAGAGCACAGCCTGCTGAACTGCTGTGCTTGCAAACTGCATGTATTGGTGCTGACCTGACTGGGCCCAACAACCTCAGTGTCCATGTCCTGAGGAAAGCTAAACTCCCCATCGCCATCCTGCTTTGAGTTGCTGTTGTGCCGCCCAAGCGGCGGTGGCAGCTCCTGCAGCCTCTCGCTCATGGCCTCCTCCAAGTCATCTGTGCCCTGTTTACACACCAATGGCTTACAACACAGCCTTGCTATCATGTCCTGGCGGGTGGAGAGCACAGCTGCTCTGACGAGTAGACATCACCTTTGCGAGCAGCACAGCTTGACATTCTGACATAACCTCACAGGGCATGCATGTGTCAGGGTTGTGACCATACTGACTGCGAAGCTTTACTCCGTGCAGGCTGATGTTGGCAAGTAGGCTTCAGTGAACATGCGCTGAATGTGCACAGTGAAGTCAACGCTGGAGGCAGCTGGAACAAAGAATGGCTGAAACATGGCTGACAGCTGGTTGTGTGCAGGATTTTGCCTCTTTCTGGCACACCCATCACCAAGGCAGTAGAGCTCTTGTGCTGTGCTGCAGTCGTAGCTGTCTGAGCTGAAAGCCCCTGTTTTGTGTTTGCCTGCTGTTTAGTGTGGTGCAGATGCAGCTGAGTGCTGCTGTGATTCGTCCGTTGGGTGTGCAGACATCATCACCATGGGTCAAACATGACCATCTATGCAGCTGTGACATGCTATGATAATGAAGACCATATGCAGATGGATGGCTGACAAACAGAGAACAGCGCATATTCCTACCTCGCCTTTCCACCCATTCACAACAAACACATCCAGCGAGAACTTGTCCAGTGTGTTGAATGCATGCGCCTCACAAATGTTCAGGTTCAAATCACCCTGCGCATGCAGATCAAAACCTCAGCCGTGCAACATAGATGCTGTTGCAGTCTCAGCCATGTGAGGGCATGAGCAAGCCTGCTACAATTCCAGCTAGTGCTTACCAAAGCCTCTGATAGTCTGCTCAGCAGCTTTGGCTGGTCCACAGATGCTATGGTGACCTCATAGAAGTTTGTGTCACTTAGGACAGAATCCTTTGCACCCTCTTCTGCTTCCAGCACCAGAGCCTGCAGGGGGAGTGAAAGATGGGCAACAGCGAGGCCAACTTAGTGGGACACAAGAGGCAGTGCAGTATTCAGCACATACCTGTAAATTTGGAGAGGAACCAAAGGCAGGCTTGGGAAGGCTTCTGGGATGCCCTTGTTTAGCTGAACCATAGGGCGTTGCCTGAAGACATGGCACCAGCTACTGTAAGAAACCGGACTTGACCTCAGACACGTAGCCTTGTACTACAGGCTGGAACTCACCTCCCCAGCGAGACCGTCCAGGTTGCCAAACGAGGGCCGTCTGGCCATTGAAGACTGTCCATGTCCCACAGCTACGTCTACAGGCCTGACTTGAAACGAGACAGCTGAGGGGTCTGCTCGAGCTGAATCTAACAGCCGCTTGTGGTTCAGTACGTCTAGGCTGCCGAGGTTGACATCTAACGCATAACGTGTCGGCAATAGCTGAAAGTGCTTTTGTATACTTTCTATCACACCAGGTACTTCGAGGTCTATGCTGCGTCTATCCCTGAGTCGCTGTATGAAGGCTTCGCTGACTTCTGCCTTTGTCCTTTTGCGCAAAGATTGGTGAGCTGTACCACTCATAGCTGGTCCGTAGAACCCAGTCAGGGGTGGCGACAGGAACGTGCCAGCTGACCAGGGACCAGTTGGACTTGGTGATAGTGTAACCATGCGTTTCTGTTGCACTATACAACTGCGAAGGTTTGATTGATGCGTCGGAGGGTATAAGTTTTGACTCGGCAGCAGCAGCCAGGAGATAGAAGCATAATGCTACGTTGATCTCACAATCTGTCCAGATTGTACGCCACACTAACAATCTTTTTGAGCGCGAAAGTACGCCAGCACGAAATGCTGGCAGCAAAACCCTAGGGCGCCACGGAAGGTGAAGGTGAAGGACGCAGGTTCTTCAGCAGATGACTCAAGACGGCGGACAATGCATCTCAACCATTACCCGTTATTTTACACGTTTTGTGTGTGGTGATGTATCGTCATGTCAGATGTGTCGCTGTTGATCTGGCTGCGGCCACTGATGATCACAGGGCGCGTCGCAGCACGTTTCATCATGTGTCTGCATGTGTTTCATGTGCCCATTTAGGTTTTGTCCACAACTACTGCGTTTCCCTGAACCGACACACGACATGCACGCACGCACGCTGCTCCGCCTGCACGCTGCGCATGTTGAGAGTTCTTACTGAGCCTGTTCCCTGTCCCTTAGCGTGAACTCGAACGCTGTGTGATCTGTGAAGACACCGTTGAAGCAGTTAACACTGACTGCACAACTTGTTGCACTATGGCGTGCTCGTGACTGCGGAGTGGCAAATATAGCGATAAATCCATTTGCTTGGCTGCCATGACGACTACGGCATGCCCTTGAGAAAGCAGCCGGCACCTTTGTTGGGTCGCTATGGCTATAGCCGAAAACTCTTACACTGCAGAAGTGGCCAGTGCCAAACAACGAATCAAGATCCTCAAAAACAGACTCGCAAGGCGCGCTGCCGCCCGCCAAGGAGTAGCCTCTGGCAAGCAGGCTGGTACACCGGCCGGACAAGTTCCAGGTGAAGGCGATGAGGCTGCAACTGTTACGGCAGAAGCAACTGCCACCCTCAAGGGGTTGATTGCTGCTCATCTGCTGCAACTGGAGCCACATCAGTTGCCCTCTGACAGCCAGAATATACAAAAGAAGGTATTCGCAAAGTCTTGAATGTTGTGATGTGGCCACCTGCACTTCCTTCACTTGACTGTGCATACACGTTGCAGCTGGGCAAAAGTGAGAAAGCAGCTGAACTGGAATCTGCACTGGAAAAGTCAGGCCACACCAGCTTGCTGCCTGTATTTGAGGAAATGGCTGCAGCCAAATGTTTTGAACTGGACAAGGACAGTGATGAAAAGGAGTCACGCCTGTGGGTGGACAACCTAGATCCTGCGCAGTTGCTCAGGTACTTCTGTGCTCCAATCATCAGATGACATCACCATGACGACGCATTCACACTTTGTTGTTGGTACTGTTGCCGGCCTGTGTCTGCGGCAGAAATTACAATCACTGCCTAAACTTGCTTTGTAGGTTGACAGGCCAAGATGCAGGTGCCAGGATGCCGCCTTCTGGTCCACAGCCAGAGGCACTGCCAAAGCCTCCAATGCAGTCAGAATTCATGTCGTCGCAACCCCCAAGGTCTAGCATGGCCATGGGGCAGATGCCAATGGGAGGACCCCCTCCTGGCGCCCCACCGCCCCTCTTCCCGGGACCCCCCATGCAGCCATCAGCATCTCTGGGATCAGGTTCACAAGGTAATGCCAAATGCCTGCAGCACTCACAAGTTCGTTTTTTTGCTTCTTTGTGACGAACTCACTGGGATCCGACGGGCGACAGCTTGAGACCTGTGCAAGTACTTATTGCTGCCGAAATCTGCAATCAATCATGTCAAATGCTGTCATGAAGTCCATGCCTTAGTGAGCAGTACTGTGGCTCTGACCTGCACTAGGTTTTCATGTCATCATGGCAGGTGTGACAGTGCCTGGAAATGCTTTGCTGTGTTGCAGGAGGCCCTATGCGACCCATGCTTCCAGGCCAACACAACATGCAAATGGGCATGTCAGGACCAGCGCCAGGGGCATTTGGGGGCATGCCCTCCTTCCGGCCTCCAGGCATGCCAATGGGTCCCTCAGCTGGGCCTGCCAGGCCTCCTGGCACCGATCTTGATGCTATACTCAGCAAGCAGACTGTGCAGGGACGAGCCAGAACTGAAAGGTAACTCAGCGTACGGCATTCATGATTGGCCAAGCATTGTCTTGCTGTGCCTTGCATGTCAACATGTTGCCTTGCTTATATGGCGAAAGCCATGTTGCTGCTAGGTTCATGATCATGTTGCCTTCAGGTTTGCATTGACAGCATGTGTTATCAAGAGCACTGCTCATGTGCAAGTCAGCAACTGTAGAGTGTACTGCATTAGAACATTAGCTGTAACTGCTGCACTGTTACAGTGCGGACAGCTCCGCACAATGCAGGTTGATTGTTGTTTCACATGACAGTGTACCGATCAAATTTTGTGCAGCACAAAATAAATGTATGAGCACTGAATTTGATGCAGCTGATTCTGTGCCCAAATCGTTGCCAAAGATGGTGACAGTCATGGTGTAGGGTGTTTGCAGGGGAGAGGAATTTCTGGATCTGATCGAGAAGCCGACCGCAAAGGAGACAGCCACAGTGGAGAAGTTCAGGACTGCTGGCGGTCCAGTTGTGCGGGAGTACTGCCCCCACCTCACCAAAGAAGATTGCTGCATGTAAGTTGGCTGCACCTTTGAGCTGTTGTGGATACAGGCATGCTCTCTTTCTTTGTAATGAATCTCTGTCTTTCATGATAGTGGAGATGTGAACTCAGAAGTGCCTGGGGACCATTTGCATGCATTTTAAGTCCAGGGAGATCTGTTGTTCACCTTGCTAAGCTTGATGACTTAGTCCACACCTTCAAAGTAGTGTTAATCTGTGAACATGGCGGCTGCAAGTAGCACATGAAATGTTTCACTCTGCTTGTTGAGCTTACGTATCTAGGCAAGCCGCATCAAACAAGCTTTTGCTGATGATGATACTTATGTTCATGATTGTTGAGTAAGCTGGCACTGGTTGCAGAGCGCATCAGCGGCCGTTTGCATGTGGCAAGCTGCATTTTCGGCGGCTCATCTTTGCCTGGACTGACCCCAGCCTGGGCAACTGCTCATACCTAGATACATGTCGCCACATGAAGGGCTGCAAGCACATCCACTACGAACTAGATGATGAGACTCCAGCAGCAGGTAGGGTCTGTCATGCAAGACGTCACCCTGTTCAGTGTGGTGTGGACCACATCAACTTGCTCTCCTGTTGATGTGTTGTTTTCAAAACAGTGCCTCATACACAGGGAGTTTATCAGGACTGTACTCAGGAAAAGCGGTTCAACACATGTTACTGCTCTGTGTTTGTGCAAGAACAGCAGTGGCAGCAGCTGCTTGCATGCTATGCAGCCCCTCCACCTCATGTACCTGCAATGCCATGTCATGGTGTACATGCTGTGAGTACACCTTCTGCATGAAAATACAAGTGCTGCCTGCTGAGCAGTCTGCAAAGCTGTGCAGTATGTCTTCGTTGCTCTGCATCATATCTGCACATGACTTGAGACAGCTGGAAGCATTCAGCTGGCAGCTTCCTGCACAACTGTCCCATTGTTGGTTCCTCTGTTCTGCAACCTCTCAGCTGGCCCACCAAAGCCAGCAACTGCTGGAGGATCAGGAAAACACAACTGGTCTGACATCTACCTAGCACCTGCTGGCACAGGTCATCTTTGTTGGGCCGTGTTGTGTTGCTCACTGCTGTTGTCACCATTGCTGTGCAGGCGATGAGACAGTGGCTAAGCCCAGTAAGCCATCAGTGCCAGACTACCTACAAGCGCTGGGTCAGCCGCAGTGGATCACATGTGACATACGCACCTTTGACATGAAGGTGCTGGGTAAGTTTGGGGTGATCATGGCTGACCCCCCCTGGGAGATCCACCAAGACTTGCCGTATGGGACCATGGCAGACGATGAGATGCGCAAGATGAACATCAAGGTGTTGCAGGATGATGGGGTCATCTTTCTGTGGGTCACAGGTGCGCCTGTGTGTGTGTCTGTGTCTGTACAGTGCTGAAGCATCATCATGTCAGGCCTTGCACATATCTGACATGTTTAACGAACAAATTTGTTGTATGGATTTGTCGTCATCTGGCGCGACTTCGCAATGCACAAACGGTTATGGCTCTCAGAATCAGGTCATGCTAGTCTTCATAACATTTCCACATGCCATGCGGCATGTTGCTGCAGTGACTTGCCTGGCCTCTGTCTGGACATTCAGAAATGCCCTCCACCATCAGCCACCTGCTCAGCGTGGCTGTTCTTCTTTGTTTGCAGCTGCTGATCATCTTTCATCTGTTTGTTCTCAGGGCGAGCAATGGAGTTGGGGCGGGAGTGCTTAGCGCTGTGGGGCTACAAAAGGGTGGACGAGCTGATCTGGGTAAAGACCAACCAGCTGCAGCGCCTGATTAGGACTGGCCGCACGGGTCACTGGCTAAACCACAGCAAGGAGCATTGCCTGGTGGGGGTGAAGGGTTGCCCCCAGATCAACCGCAATCTTGATTGTGATGTTCTAGTAGCAGAGGTATATCTTGGTGATGTGGTGCATCTGCGCTTTGGTGTCCAAAGTCAGGCGCTCTGAAGATGTTGCAGAGTGCGCCTTCAGCTTGTCATATCTGTGTGTCAAGGCGAGGTGGTGAGCAAGACTTGTGTTGGCGTACTGTCACGTGTAGAGCATTGAACCTGCACAACTGCTTTGTGATGTCGATTGTTAACGACATCGCAGAGCATGGGATGACCCCCCCAGCCCCCAGTCGAGCATGCTGTACACTGCGCGGCCAATGCGTCTTTCACTCATTTTTGCAGGTGCGTGAAACTTCAAGGAAACCAGATGAAATGTACTCTTTGCTTGAAAGGCTGAGCCCAGGAACTCGGAAGCTGGAAATCTTTGCTAGGCCTCACAATGTACAGCCAGGCTGGGTGTGCTTAGGAAACCAGCTGGATGGCACCAAGATAGCAGATCCTGAAATGCTGGCAGCCTACACCAAGGCCTACGGCAATCCAACAACACCCAAGCGGCAATTGCCTCACCAGAAAGACTGAGTCAGTTTGTTCCATTCAAACCAAGGTGCTGTTTGACTGCTCAAGTGCAAGGACGGCGTGATGTCAGCAGGTGGTTGTGTGTCTCAGGAACAAACACTGAGATGGTCCTTTGGTCAGTGTGTTTTCGTCTTCAGGACTTCAACCAATAACGTACTAACCCCCCTCCCCCTTTCTTCGAGACGCTTCAACACATTTGAGCAAATTTGACCACAGTGACTGCATGCTAGCATTTCTGTGCTGAAGCTGGGCAATTCTTTGTATTTGAATCTGCTCTGTCAGAAAATGTTGTTGTCTGGACATTGACTCCAGTACTCGATTATTTTGAAGCTGAGTACTTGCTATACTTTTGGTAGTGCTCCTGGTCCTGCTCACTTCTGCACATCACTGTACATGGCTTGATGACTGTTGAGCATGTCATAGAAGGGTTGACCTTCAAAGGTCAGTCACCAGTTCAGTTTATTTTCTGTATTCGTACAGCACTTGTGTGTAGCATCTTTTTGCAACATGCAACAATTCATTCCAGACTGGGTGGACTGGAGAGCTGCCTGGTATCTATATTCAACTTCCGTGTGAAGTGATGCATCTACATTTCAGGTTGGAGCACTAAGTAAGCAAGCAAGTCATGTTGAGGCATGGCGTGCAGAAGAACTGTAAGGATGTTGAAAGCATCAAATCAAGACTGACACATGAGACACTTCAGCTGTTGTCGGATTTAAAGAGAGAAGTTGCTAAGACACGTTTTGCACACATGTGCCTTCTACTGCCATACCAGTTGTCATCTGATATGAAGATAGTACTGACTGCGGCCTTCAGTGCTGAGCAGTTGGGTAAAACAGACAAAATTCAAAGTCTGCGATGCAAAACAAAGCGGGAGACAAATCGACCGCAACCAGTATCAGCACAACCAACATCACACAGCATAGATGAGCCTGCAAAATCCAGCAAGTGACAGATCAAAATATGTTCTGTCATGCATGCTGCAAAGCCACAATCTCATCAATATCACAAGTTTTATGCTGAATAAAATGCTGACATGCAGAACATGCTGGCATTGAAGTGTAATGCAAACGCAATTTTTCGTTCATGTGACCCCTATGATGACAGCTGAACAGTTAGCATGCCAGGAAGTAGACATCGTAAGTCTGTGAGTACAGCTAGCATGCTTTGTGCTCAAACTGGTCTATGCTCAGGAGGAGCACGACCATTGTCAGGCAGGGCTTCATTTTCTGCTGTGGTTGGCTCTGACTTGCCCTGCTGAATCTCACGCTCCTGAAGAAAGTGTTCAGCTTCTAGTGCCGCCATACAGCCTGCAAAATGTGAGCATGCTGCTGTCAGCCTCGATCAGAGTAGTCAAGCTTGTGTGCAATGAACTTTTGGGTTACAGAAATATGCACCGCACAGAAACGCAACAGACTAAGACAAAGCAATGACAGAACACAGGCAGCAGCATAGCAACAGCATCAGAAGCCTCACCTGACCCAGCAGCAGTAATGGCCTGACGATACTTCTTGTCCTGGACATCCCCAGCAGCATAAACACCGTCAACGCTTGTCTTTGTGGACCCAGGAGTTGTCAGAATGTAGCCGTCAGCATCTGTCTTGAGCTGATTCTGGAGAAACTTGGTTGCTGGCTCATGTCCAATGGCAAAGAAGAGGCCTTTGACTGGCAGATCTCTGATCTCATTTGTTTTCAGATTCTGAAGCTTGAGGCCATTGAGGCCTTTGGTATCGCCATATGCCTCCAAGGTGGAGTGGCTGAAGAGCACTTCAATCTTGGGATTGTCAAGTGCTCGCTTCTGCATGATCTTGCTGGCTCGGAAATCATCTCGTCTGTGGATGATGTAGACTTTGGAGCCATATCTTGTGAGGAAATTGGCCTCTTCCATTGCTGAGTCACCGCCGCCTATGACTGCCAGAGGGACCTTTCTGAACATGGGAGCAGCGCCATCACAGACTGCGCAGGCTGAAATGCCTTTGTTCCAGAAGCCTCCATTCTCCCCAGCTCCCTTAAACTCTAGACGCTTAGCCACTGCGCCTGTGGCTATGATGAGGGTGTCTGCTTCTACTTGATGGGTGTCTGTTGTCACCTTGAAAGGGCGCTTCGACAAATCGACCTCGTCGACTGTCTCGGAGAAGACGCGGGTGTTGAATCGCTTGCTTTGCTCTCTGAATGCATCTGTGAGTTCTCCTCCCAGGATGCCTTTGGGGAAGCCAGGGAAGTTCTCAACATCAGTTGTTGTGGTTAGCTGACCGCCAGCTGCGATGCCGTTAGCCATCCAGCCCTCAAACAAGATAGGCGTAAGCTCTGCCCTTGCTACATAGATTGCTGCAGTGTGGGCCGCAGGGCCTGAACCGATGATGCACACTGGAGTAGTCAGCGTCTCCAGCT
>JAABUO010004306.1_pt1 | contig 16771 bp, 18 predicted proteins | sample 5559291 | NCBI WGS metagenome assembly JAABUO01 (sample SAMN10711878, study PRJNA513372) | rock metagenome | isolation source: Antarctica rocks | place: Antarctica: Victoria Land, Finger Mt sud | reverse complement strand
AAGTCACCCGGCTCAAGCTCGTCAAACGTCAGATGTACGGCCGCGGCAAGGTCGATCTCCTACGCGCTCGAATGGTCCAGCCCGCGTGAGAAAGCCGCCGATCAGCACCAAAAGTGCGCCAGAGCCGAAGTTTGACCCCACCCCTTACCTGGAGCAAGTACTTGTATTAGCTGCCTAACTTCATCTTGAGGTGGGGTCATGATTGGCGCCGATCGTGACCCCACCGAAAACGCTGAATTGCGGAACAGAACAGCTAGTTAAGCAAGGGACTGACGGGGGTCAAACTTCGGCGCTTATTCATAGGCAGGTGCATCGCTTCGTCGCCGAGCGCCGGACGAAGCCTACCCGGTCGGGCCGAAAGCCTCGGCAGGCAGCGACACTCGAGCGGCCGACGGCGGGACCGCCGTTGCCGACATCGCGGCAGCTCGCCCGGCTGCTCGTCCAGCCGATCTCAGCCCTGGACGCCCTCGCAGCAGCCGTGGTGGCTCACGTCGAGCAGGACCCGACCGCCCGGGCGGTGACGCAGCTGGCCCGCCGCTTCACGGCCCTCGTCCGCGCCTCGGGTGTGGGCAAAAGGACCGCCGAGGGCCGAGCGGCCGTCGCGGATCTCGACGCCTGGGTCGCGGAAGCGAAGGCCTGCGACGCTTCCGCGATCGCCAGCTTCGCCGCCGGGCTGAATGGAGACGCCAGTGCCGTCAGGGCTGCCTTGACCGAGCCCTGGAGCAGCGGTCCGGCCGAAGGCCAGATCAACCGGCTCAAGCTGATCAAGCGCCAGAGCTACGGACGAGCGGGCCTCGATCTCCTCCGCCGACGCATGGTCCTCGCCGCGCGATCCACGCAAAGTGAGCAAGAGCCGGTTCCGCGGACACGGGGGAGGATCCCCCCGGCCCATGTCGTCATGCAGCGCCTCGCCAACGCCAATGCGTCCAACCGCCTCGCCGGCGCCCTCACCCAGCTCGGGCGCCTGATGAAGACCGTCCACATCCTGCGCTACATCCACGAGGCGCCGCTGCGCGACGCCTTCCAGCTGCAGCTCAACCGTGGCGAGTTCCGCCACATCCTCGCCAAGTCACTGTTCTTTGCCAACCGGGGCAGCTTCCGCTTCGGCGACTACGAGGAGGTGATGAACAAGGCTAGCTAGTTGCCTCAGCCTGCTGTCCAACGCCGTCCTGGTCTGGAACACCATCCTATCGCCCGCATCGTCGACCAGCTCCGCGCCGCCGGCCACGAGGTGCGCGACGAGGATCTCGCCCGCGTCTCACCGCTAGCGCACGCCCACGTCATCCCCAGCGGCAGCTACTTCCAGTCACCCCGCCGGGGCGCCGAGGCCGCAGCCGAAGCCGTCATGGCTTGAACCAGAGAAGACATCCTATGCCCACTTTGCAAAGCACGAACGAGCTGAGCCACCATCGCCTTCGAGGAAGCTGTCACTGTGGAAACATCCGCATAGCAATCGACTGGCCAGACCCCGATCCCAGGCCGACCATCCCAGTCCGTGCCTGTGGCTGCGGCTTTTGCAAGAAACACAGAGCCGCTTGGACATCTCACCCAAACGGCCGCTTCTACCTGCGGATCACCGATGCTTCTCGGGTGACGTCATACCGGCTCGGGACAGGAACCGCGGAATTCCACGTGTGCTCGACGTGTGGCGTCGTGCCGATCGTGACATGCATGATGGAGGGAAGTCGATTTGCCGTGGTCAACGCCACTACCTTCGACGGCGTGGAAAGTTCGCAGCTTGCCCAGACAGCCACCGACTTCGAGGGCGAGACAACGGAGGAGCGGCTTGCACGACGCCGCCGCAACTGGACGCCGGAGGCGGTTGGGCACGACAGCGGAAACTGACCAGGCCTTCTGCAGCGTGCGAGGAGGGCGCCCTCGAGCGGCTGAAGGGTCCGTTGTCCATGTAGATCGCGGCCGGGATGCCCTGGAACGGCAACTCGGCCTCGGGTTTCGGGGCCATGGCGTTGAACAGAAAGCGCGGTGCGTTCGCGGATCAGCGCGCGTTCGAACTGCGCGATAGCCCCGAACACATGGAACACGAGCACGCCTCCCGGCGTGGTGGTGTCGATGCTCTCGGCCAGTGACACCAGCCCGATGCCGCCCTCCTCGAGGTCCTCGGCCGTCGTGATCAGCTTATTCAGCGAGCGGGCGAGCCGGTCGAGTTTCCACACCACCAGCACGTCGCCCTTGGACGCGTGCCAATGCAGGCCAGTCCGCCTTGGCGCCGGACGCCTTCTCGGTATGGATCTTCTCGCAGCCGGCACGCCTGAGCGCGTCGAGCTGCAGCTCGGGCGACTGGTCGGTGGTGCTGACTCTGGCGTACCCGACCCGCATCCCGCGTCCTTGTTCTCGAAACCCATCCGACTGGCAGCGTTTCGGAACAGAGCAATCAAGAACGGTTATGAGAAAGGAAAATGCCTCGATGCGCGGCCCCGGGCAGCACGCGCCCGGGATCGTCAGAAACGCTGGTTTGCGAGAAGCAGCCGCTGCTCAGCGGCACGGCGAACCGTTGTCAGCGATTGTGCGCACAAACCTCCGTTGGCGAGCACGAGGCGATGATGGCGAGCATGGAGGCAGATAATGTGAGCACGAGTGCAAGCCCGCTGTCAGTTAATCCGAGCAGGATTCGGCTCTGTTGGCGAGCACGCGCGGCTATGATTGCAAGCGCCTACACCTATCGTGACGTCCGGATTGTCAGCCATATCCCGTATAGTCTATCGGGCAAGGTTCGGTCTGCGGCTCTCGCCGATCTCATGGGTGTGCGGCGTGACACGCGCTCGCGCACCGAAATTACGGCCCTCAGCCTCCCCTACGTGACGGCCATCCAGCCGCATACGACGGTCTGGCTCCCCGGCCAGGGCCCGCTCCCGCCGAAGCCTTAGACGGGGCGGGGTCGACCGACGAGCCGGATGCCCCGCGATGCCGAGCATCAGCCCGTCAAGGTCAAGGATGCGGCCCTGAGCCTGCCCGAGTCGGCCTGGGAAGTCGTCACATGGCGCGAAGGATCGGCCGACCTATCCCCGTGTGCCACCCCAGCCTGCTTCGCAGTCAGTGGGCCCTGGCCCCCTCCGCTCACATCACGCTATGCAGATTGCGCGTGCGCCTGCGCATCGCCACGAGACGCTCAAGGAGACCAACAGGCCGCGTGCCGGGCAGAAGCCAATGGCCGAGCCGATTGGGCCCACGCTCTCCGGACCGGTACGATGCCACCCGTGCCCGCGGTGAAGTGAGGCTCGCCTCGATTGCCGGTCCGCGCTCCTGGCCGGCTAAGATCCTCACCAGCAACCATGTGGGCCGGAATGGTCCGCAGACGACGCTTATAGTGCAGATACTTTCCCAGCCACACCCCAGCCCAGGCCGCGAGGCTGCGAACGGACGGCCGCAGAATGTCACACGCGGCGAGGAAGCGACTTCTCTGCGGCTTCGATCCCTGAATCGAGGTCGCCCCGATCGATTTGATGAACGTGGAAGCAACCGCGGAGCAAATTGCCGCAATCCGACATAGCGAATAATTTCCTATTTGACATCCATTAAGTGGGCATATAACAATTAGATGACGATCTTGTGACAGTCCCGCTGGTGTTATTCGTTTCAACCGGATGGGTTCCAGGCTCGACCGCGCGTACGGACGACACGCCCTCTACTGCCTCGATCGCAGAAGTCCGATTAGGGAGATAGTTCCATGCAGCATCTCGGTTCATTTTCGGCAGCGCAGCGCGGGTTTACCTCGACTGTGGACGAGTTGGCTGCGTTTGGTGGCACCCCAGCCGTGAGGAAAGACTCGGTGACAGCATGGCCGGCGGCCTCGGATCTGCATCTTGAGGCGCTCGAGACAGTGATAAAGAGCGGTCGTTTCCACCGCGTCAACCACCCGATCGTCGCCGAACTTGAAGAGAGACTGGCAAAGTGGACAAACTACTGGCAATTCCGTGCCGTCGCGACGGGGACGTCAGCAATCCATATCGCTCTGGATTGCTATAAAAGCGGAGGAAGATCCGTGGTGACGTCGGCCTTGAACTGGCCCGGCGCGCTTGGCCCGATCCACTTCGCGGGCCTCCAACCCATCTTTGTCGATGTTACTCTCGAAGATGCGACGCTCGATCCGGTCATGGCCGGGCAATATCTCTCCCAAGACTGTGCGTCGGTCCTGATCACGCATGTTTTTGGCAATGCGGCGAAGTTGCCGGCATTTCGACGAGAGGTCCGTCGTTTCGGATCCGTGGCGTTAGTCGACGATTGCGCGCAAGCCATAGGTGCCGTGGTTTCGCAACGCTCGGGCGAACCGCTGGACAGCGATGCTATCGCCATTTCGGCGAATGGCGCAAAGCATCTCGGCGCAGGCGAGCTCGGTCTGGTGTGCAGCCGCCATGCCGACCTTATCGATCATGTGGATCGCGTATCTTTGACCAGTTCCTCACGGAATGGGGAGCGCGTATTCTCCCCGATGACGCAAGGTTACAATTACCGACCAAATGTCTTCTCGTCGGCCGTTGCCTTGAGCCGAATGAATACGCTCGATTTCCAACTAGCCGAGCGGCGGAGGAATGCCGCATATGTGTGGTCGGTGCTTTCGTCCCTTCCGGGTCTGCATCCTCTTTTCGATGCGGCAAATCCCGATAATTCGTTCCTCAGTCTACCGCTTCGGATCGATTGTGAGGTGCTCGACATGCCGGCCAGCCCGGCAACCCGGGACTTCATCCTCGACCTTCTCAAGGCCGAAGGCGTGCCCGTCTGTGTTTGGCTCACCAAGCCTGCGTTCGAGTACCTCCCATACTGGCGAAATAAGTGGTCGATCGAGGATTTCCCAAACACGAAGCTTATACTTGATACCATGTTCTATATATCAGAGATCGCGCCACCCAACGACATTTCAGTGATGAGACACTATGTCGATGCGTTCCACAAAGTGTGGGAGGCGCTTCCCTCGCTGCGATCACAGATGACTAAAAGGAACTGATCTTGTTCTAGCGAGGTGACGTATCATGTCTGCAAAGATTCAGGGTTTTACGCACTACCGGATCGACGCTATCCTCAAGTTCGGAGGAAGTCTGACAAGGGATCTGACGGTCTGCAGGGCTTTGATCCATGCTGTGGTCGACCTCGTCACCCCGGGCAAACGTGTCATCGTGGTGCCTGGCGGCGGGCGAACCGACAAGACCCTAGAGGAACTCGATCGGCAGCAGCCGCTGGCACCAGACACGGCACACCGGGCCTGCGCCCTGGCCCAGGATCAGACGGGACTGATCCTCGCCGATCCGGCGTTTTCCACGGAGATGGTGGCGTGTGAAACGTTAGGCAAGTGCATGCGGGCGTTGCGAGAGCGGTGCGTGCCTGTCCTTCTGCCTTCGCGGCTTCTGTTCGATCTGGATCCGGTCGAGAAGACCTGGGATGTGACATCGGATGCCGTCGCGGCGTGGGTGGCTTGGCTGGTCGGCGCGCCGCGCGTCGCAATTCTCACCGACGTGGATGGAATCTATCGTGGCGGCCGGGTCGGCTCGGAACGCGATCTAATCGCCGAGATCGACTATGATGCGCTTCAATCGATGGGTCATACCTCCATCGACAAGAGTGCGGTCGCGTTCATTGCCGCACAGAAGATCGAAGCCGTCGTGCTCAACGGGGCTCATCCGGAGCGATTGAAGGCCTGGATGTGCCACAGGCCAACCCGGGCGACGAAGATCGTCGCGGCGGCGCATGTTCCCGACAGGAAGGTTGCGTGAGCGTCCTTCCTCCGGGTCATGCGCTGATGGTCTACGGTCCTGAGACGCTGCAATCGTCGTTGACGGCCATGCTCGATCATTTCGTGGCACAAGCGACCGGGCTCGTGGCGAGCGAGCGATTCCTCGCGGTTCATGACGATATCTCCATCACGCAATTCTACGAGTTGACGGGATCGACCAAAGGCCCTCACTGGCCGCTCGTTGTCGATCTTTTCGACGGGCGTCCCTGCCTCGTCACCGTCTGGCGCGGCCTAAATGCGCTGCCGGAGCTGCAGCGTATCAAAGGGGCGACCCAACCCTGTTTGGCCGGATCAGAAACGGTTCGCAGCCGTTTCTGGTGCGACAATCCGGTCTGCAATCTGGTCCATGTGAGCGACAGCAGCGATATCGCCAGGTCGGAATGGGCCTTGCTGCAGTCGCGGCGCATCAGCGATGTAGATGGCTTGCGCCTGAGCCAAGGGCCATGTTCGACCGCTCGACACCTCAGGCATTCAGCACTGTGGCAATTTGCCGAGTGGCTCGGAGCTAGCGGGGCCGATCCGCTCCTAGCGCCTCGGCCGCCCGCATCGATGGCTCAGGGAAGCGTTTTGGAATCGGCGCTCGCCGCCATCCATGCCATCCTGCGGGCGCACACCGCCGCGCCTCCTTGGTTGCAAGAGGCCATCGCGGGTTACTTGCACGGCGAACGCGCGAGCCTCGAAGTCATTAAACGTCATCTGCGACGGCCCTCCGCCTGGCAGCGGATGATCATCGAGTGTGGTTTGTCTTCGAATCCGATCTGGATGAAACGTCTGAACATCGACGCCGAAACGCCGTGGCCGAACCTCTCCGAGATGGTGGGTCCATGAGTCTGACACTATTACCATGAGTCTGACACTATTACAGAAGGAGGTCATGACTTGGTTGAGAGCCAACCGGTCGACGTCAAGCTGGGTATCTGGCTCCGTCGTGCTAGCCACGTTGTTGTCGCGGACGTCGGCCGACATCGATCTTCATCATTTGTTAGAGGCCGCCCGCGACGAAGCGATCCTGTCCGATACGGCCCTCCTGACGAAACATGGTTTCGCTCAGACGCAAAGGCGGGAGTCGCCAGACGAAGTCTACGTTTCGTTCCGGCGCGGGCAGGATTTAATTGCCATCGAGTGGGTCCTGCTCGCGGAAGCCAATCGATTTCCACTCGTAGACGATGCTGAATTCGGCATGCGGTCCGATCTGAGGGATGTCGTCTTAACGAAGCTCCTCATGATCGGAGAGGGAGACGACGGCAAACACTTTCTTGATCTGGTCGATCTGGGCGAAGGCGGCGTGCAGCTCGGCGGCCTCGTGGAGATCGCATCGCGCATCCAATCTCGACTGCGACCGGCAGATTTCGCTCACGCCGTCCATGTCGGCATCCGGAGCGCGGGTGTGAAGATCGCGAGGCACCGGACGCTCGGTCAGCAGCGGGGTGTCCAGGCCTCATGAATCCCGGTCCTGATCGCATTGTCGTCTCCGGAGTTTTCGCGGCGGCATCGACCCTGATCAGCGGGTCGGCACTCGTTGCCATGCGCCTAGCCTCGGAACATGCCGACGCCTTGTCGCTCGGGTTGATCCGAAACGAGATCGGTGTGCTCTCGCTTGTGCCGTTCGTTCTTCTGTGTCGATGCTGGCCCAAGCCGCGCGAGCTGGCCATCATCGTGGCGATTGGATCCATCACAGCAGGGCTTTCCCCCTGGCTGCTCATTCAAGGCATGGCATTGACGACCGCCTCGATGGGCGGCCTTATTTTAAGCACGACACCCTTCCTGACTTACATGGTCGCAATGCTGTTCCGGCAGGAAGCGTTCAGCATAAGCAGGTGTATTGGCGGAATCGTCGTGTCGGCAGGCGTGTTGACGGTCATCGGTCGGGCAAGCGAGCCAGTTGCAAGCCTCGGCTTCAAGCTACACCCGGTGGGGTTGGGGATGGTCTTCGTCTCGGCGATCATCAGTGCCTTTTATAATGTCGGCAGCCGGAACGTCCTTCGTGTGAAGGATCCCTTCGTCTTGACCTTCGGGCTGTTGATGGGAGGCCTTCTCGCCACCGCGCTGATTGCCCTTCTGTCCGGTTCAACATTGTCGCCGAGCCTGCTGCCGAAATCCGCCCTTGAGCCGATCGTTCTTTGTGGAGCCGTCGCGGGCCTGCAGGCGCTTCTATGGTTGTTCGCGCTGAAATATGCGGCGGCCGGCAGGGTCGCGCCGTATCTCACGCTCATGCCCCTCAGTGCCGCGGCGCTGGATGCCATGGTCCTCAATGAGCCGTTGCGTCCCGAGTTGCTGCTTGCGGTGGGTCTTGTCACGATCGGGGGCTTGCTCATGGCGTGGCAGGGACAGAGCCGACCTTTTGAGTCGTCCGAAGGACGCCTGCGGCAGGATGCCTCCAGGGATGCCGTGTGAGGACGCCTCCCACGTCGCGGTCTTGTCCAGCTGAGCAAAAGCCTGCAAGGCAATGCTCCGTACAGGGCCATGATCCATGTCGGTCGTCATCGGATCGAGAGGCCTGTATGAGAAAGAGGCAGACCCTCTCTCTCGATCAGGCGCTATGACAGATAGAATCTCAGGGCGCCGCAGCTCTATTGGATCGGGCGTCAGCGATACGGTCTACGCCGCCTCCGACGGTCGGTCGAGCCGGCCGCTGGCCATCCTGAATTCGATGCTCGATACTTTGTCGCCGGCGCTGGCGCGGGCCGCAAAATATGTGTTGGAGAATCCTGAGAAGGTCGTGCGTTACTCGCTTAAGGAGTGGAGTGCCTTCGCGAAGGCTGGTGAGGCCAGCATTGTCAGGCTTTGCCACGTAGCGGGCACTGCGGGCGTCTCGGAATTCCGCATCCGCGTTGCGCAGGAACTCGCGCTGCGAGACGCCGCCGAGAATGCTGTTTCGCAACAGGAGCCCGGCTATCTGGACCGGATGGCTGAGGGGTGCGCCCACTCCATCATGGACACGGTCGCGGCGGTCGACCGGGCGGTGCTGGAAAGGGTCAGCCAGTCTCTCGCCACCAAAATCCGCATCGATATCTTCGGATCCGGGGTGTCTGGGATCATCGCCGAACTGTTTTCCTATCGATTGCTACGGGCCGGGCTGAATGCGCATGCCATTCGCGACCCGACGCTGGCCCATGAGGTGGCCAATGGTCTCGGCAGCCAGGCTGCCGCAGTCGGGATATCCGAGTCCGGAGCCACGCTGGAGACGGTCGAGTTCCTGAAGGGCGCCCGTGCCAACGGAGCGCTGACGGTTGCGATAACCTGCAACGTCCGCAGCGCGCTGGCGCGTCAAGCCGATGCGGTGGTTCCGATCGCAAAGCTGCGGCTGCCCGGCTACGGCGGAACGATCGCGACGGTCCCGCGGGCCGTTCTCATCGCGGAGGCGATCGCGCATTTCGCGACGCAGCCCCGGCTGCGTACGAGCGGCCAAGAATAGAGCATTACTCCACATCCCGTCACAAAACCGAAGCGTTGCTCCAATATCATTAACGACATTGGCGAGCGCGAGGTTCGGAGAATGGGCGGCAACGAACTGGCTTTGTCTCTCCGGGACGTGAGCAAGCGATTCAAGCGGCAGACGACCGACGCCCTAAGGGGCATTAATCTCGATGTCGCCCGTGGCGAACTGGTCGCAGTGGTGGGCCCATCCGGTTCGGGCAAGTCCACACTGCTGAGGATCATCGCTGGATTTGACGCGTGCGACGACGGCCATATCTCCATCGATGGGCGGGACGTGCGGAGCACTGCTCCGCGTGATCGCGACCTGGCCATGGTGTTTCAGAATTTCGCCCTCTACCCTCATCTGTCGGTGGCGGAACATATCGCAATGCCGATGGCCACGCGGCGCCTTTCCCTGGCCGGGCGGCTGCCTGGCCTCCGACACGTGTTTCCCCGTGCGCGAGGCGCTTGGCGGCAAATCCGGCGAGACGTGACCGACGTTGCGGCTCTGCTCCGGATAGAGCCGCTGTTAGATCGGCGTCCCGGCCAATTGTCCGGTGGTCAAAGACAGCGCGTCGCCTTGGGCCGGGCGATCGCCCGGCGGCCGAGCCTGCTTCTGATGGATGAGCCGCTCTCCAGCATCGACGCTAGCTTGCGGGCGGAGCTGCGGTCGGAGCTCGTAGAGTTTCAGCGCAGCCTCGGCATCACATGCCTCTATGTCACCCATGATCAGGTGGAAGCCATGACCATGGCGGACCGGATCGCCGTCATGGTGGACGGACGACTTCTGCAGATCGGGCCGCCGGCCGACATCTACGCGCAACCGCAGCATCTCGATGTTGCCCGCGTTCTGGGAACGCCGTCGATCAATCTATGCCCGGCAACGGCGTCGGCGAACGGTCCGGTTCACGTGCTCGGACGAGCTATCCCTCTTATGGCGTCCGGTGAACAGGGTTCGGACCTTCAGGCCGCTATCCATGCCGAACATCTCATTCTTCGCTCTGCGGGCAGAGTTCGGCACGCCGATCACCTCGTTGACGCCGAGGTGCAGCGTGTGGAGCATCATGGCCACGAACGGCTGGTGCGTGTTCTCGCCGAGGCGGGTTCCCACAGGGTTCATCTTTGCGGTCGTGTGCCGGCGGATCAGTCCTTCAGCCAAGGCGACAAGGTTACCGTCGAGTTCGATGTCGATCGCATCTTTCTCTTCGCGCACGACGGTGCGCGGGTGCCGGCGCACCGCACGGATGCGCTGTCGCCTAAGCCGTTCCTCACGCTTGCGGGACAGCGGTGATGGTCGCGTCCTATCCGAACCAGGCCATCGAACAGCGCAAGGGACTGACTCTCGCGGCGCCCGCAGCCGTGCTGATCGTCGTGCTCGTGCTTGCGCCTCTCGTTGCCGTCCTGGTCCTAAGCCTGACCGACTACCGTCTTGGCGATCTGTCCTGGCGCTTCGTGGGTCTGTCCAACTACGCCAAACTTGCGTCTGATCCGGCGGCGCGCCGCGCCGTCGTCAACACGGCGATCTACGTCGGCACGGTTGTTCCTGCCGCCGTGGGGATAGGTCTCGTCCTAGCCTTGAACATCCAGGCTCGCCGCCGGCTGCGCCGCTTCTACGAGGTGATCTTCTTCCTGCCGGTGACAAGCACATTCGTGGCCATGGCACTGGTCTGGCAATACCTGCTTCACGGGCGGATCGGCCCGATCAACGCGTGGATGACGGCTCTGGGGGGGAGACACGTCGATTTTCTCACCGATCCTTCGATCGCGCTATTTTCCCTCGCCGCGATCGGGGTTTGGCAGCTGGTCGGATTCAACACCATCCTGTTCCTGGCCGGGCTCGCCGCCATCCCAGGCGATCTTTACGAGGCCGCCGAACTGGACGGCATGCAAGGCGGGATGGAGCGTTTTCTCCGACTGACCTGGCCGCTTCTCACCCCGACCACTCTCTTCGTGACGGTGACGACATCGATCACCGCCTTCCAAGTCTTCGACTCGGTCGCCGCGCTGACGCGCGGCGGCCCGATGGGGTCCACGGAGGTGCTGCTGTTCAGACTCTTCCAGGATGCCTACGGACAATTCGAAATCGGCTACGGAGCCGCGCTGTCCGTGGTGTTTCTCGGCATCATACTCGCCTTTGCGTCGATACAGACTGTTCTGTCCAACCGGCGGAGCCTCGCAGCATGACAGAGGCGACGATCCACGTCATCCGCAGGCCGCAGCCGGCCTCGACAGCATCCGCAGCGCTCAGGATCGCTAAAGCCATCCCGGCCGGGAAGGTGATGTCCCACCTCGTTCTCGCGGCCGCGGCGGCTGTCGTGCTGCTTCCCTTCGTCTGGATGGCGCTAACGGCCATGCGGCCGGCGGCCGACATCTTCACCCAGCCCTTTGCATTGCCGACCTCCATCGACGGGGCCACCGACAACTTCGAGCGAGCCGTCACGGCCGCCCCGACCTTTATGTTCATGCTGAACGGCCTCATCGTCGTACTGGGCGTGCTCGTCGCGCAGATCGTCACAGCCGTTCCGTGTGCTTACGCTCTGGCCAAGCTCCAGTTCCCGGGACGCACCGTGTTATTCGGCACCGTCCTGCTCGCGCTGTGCGTGCCGATCCAGATTTTGATGCTGCCGCTCTTCCTCGCGCTCGCCGGACTGCATCTTCTCGACACCTACGCGGCCCTCATGGCTCCCTTTCTCCTTTCGGTTTTCGCCATTTTCCTGCTGCGTCAGCACTTCGTCAGCTATCCCGATGCCATCATCGAAGCCGCACGCCTGGACGGGATGAGCGAGGTCGAAATCATCCTGCGGCTGCTCGTTCCCAGTGCGACGCCGGCGATTGCCGCCTTCGCGGTCTTCTCCGCCACGGCGCATTGGAACGATTTGTTTTGGCCGATGATCGTTGTTTCATCCACCAAGATGGCAACGCCCCCGCTGGGCCTCCTCTTCTTCCGCGACGGCGACGCCGGCGCCAATTATGGCGCTCTGATGGCCGCCGCCACGATCATGACAGCACCCCTCGTCGCGATGTTTCTTGTCGCACAACGGCAGTTCATCCGGGGGATTACGACGACGGGTCTCCGATAGGCCGAGCGCCTATTCCGTCCAGACGGAGCGCAAATCCGCCTGGACGACCTCTTTAACCTCGATTGCTTCGAAGGAGCCGACTGATGATGAAGACCCTGAGGGCCGCAAGTGCGGCGATAGCGCTTTTTACCGTGGCGTCTCTGGTGTCGGGTACCGCACAGGCCACAGACGTCACTCTTGAAGTCTTTCACGCCTGGCCATCGCACAAGCGCTTTTATGACCCGATCGCCGCAGCCTTTATGAAACTTCATCCGGACATCAAGATCGATTTCCTCGCATCGGCGGAAGACTATGGCGCCGCGCACCAAAGAGTGCTTCGGGATGCGATCGGCGGATCCCTGCCCGATGTCTACTTCTCCGCCTACAATACGCTGCCGGAATTGGCCAGGACATTGAGTGCTCGTGGCGATATAGCGGACCTTACGCCATTTCTAAAGCAGGAAGGAGATAAGTTCATACAAGCCAACTATGCTCCCAACGTCCTTGCGCTCGCAAAAGTCGATGGCAAGCAATGGGGTATTCCCTTCAATGCGTCGACGCCGATCGTTTACTTCAATAACAGCCTGGTGGAACGTGCCGGCGGGTCCGTCAATTCGCTGCCGAAAGATTGGGATGGCATCATCGCGCTTGCCAAGAAGATGCATGGGCTGGGCGGGGTCGACGGCGTTGCCTACGAGGCCAGCGAATGGGGGGACGATTGGCTATGGCAGGCGCTGGTCGACAACGCCGGAGGCGGCATTGTGGCCGACGGGAGCGGCGCAGTGACGTTCGGTGGCGATGCGGGCCTCAAGGGCTTGAAGCTGCTTCGGCGTCTCGAAACCGAAACGGAGATGCCGATGCTGAATGAGGACCAAGCCATTCAGCAATTCGCCGCCGGGAAGCTGGGCATCTTCATCGGCTCGACCGCAGAGGTCCGGACGATGGGCGAAGGAATCGGCGGCAAATTCCAGTTCACCACGGCCGAATATCCGGCGGCGGAAGCCGGAACCGGCCACCTTCCCGCCGGCGGCAATGCGGCGGTCATTCTGTCCAAGGATCCTGAGCGGCAGAAGGCCGCCTGGGACTTCGTGAAGTTTGCCACCGGGCCGCAGGGCCAGGAGATCGCGGTCCTCGGGTCGGGTTATATGCCGACCAATCTGCAAGCCAGTGGATCGGACTTCTTGGGTAAATTCTACGCCGAGCATCCCAATTGGACCGTCAGCATGAAGCAATGGCCGATCGCCACGGCTTGGTTCGGTTATCCAGGCGGGCGCGGCACCAGAATTTGGAGCGAACAGCGCACGGTGCTGGCGCAGGTCATCCGCGGGGACCTTACGCCGGAGACCGGACTGAAGACGCTCCTCTCCGTCACTGAACAAGGCCTCACACAATAGCGTTCAGGCGGCCGGTTCCCGCACTTACGGCCGCCCATTTCGCCCCATGAAGCGCGGGGGACCCAGGACAGCAGCATGATCAAGATCCTCCATCTCACAGACCTCCACCTGTGTCCGGCGGGAGAAACCGTCGTCACTTTCGACCCGGAGGCGCGTCTCGCGGATTGCATCGCCGACATCCATCTTCGTCATGCCGATGCCGACCTTTGCGTCGTCACCGGGGACCTCACGGATCGGGGAGATGTCGCGTCCTACGTTCGGCTGAGACAGCTCCTTGAGACGATGATCGTGCCGGTGCGTTTGCTGCTGGGCAACCATGATCGGCGGACCGCTTTCAAAGCGGTCTTCCCCGAGGCACCCGCCGATGAAAACGGCTTCATCCAGTCGGCGCTCGACCTGGACGACATCCGCTTGATCTTCCTCGACACCCTCGACGAAAGCCAGCCCGGCGGCGGCGTTCTTTGCCAGCAGCGTCTTGCCTGGGCGGAGCGACACATCCTAGACGCCGGCCGCCGGAACGTGACGGTTTTTCTTCATCACCCCCCCTTCGATGTCGGTGTCGAATATTTCAGGCACATGCTGCTCGCGCAGGGTGGAGACGCATTGCTCGACTTGCTGTCGAACCATTTAGGCGTGCGGCACCTGGTCTTTGGCCATTGCCACATCAACCTCACCGGCCAGCGCCGTGGCATCTCGTTCAGCGGGAATTGCGGCACCTGCCACCCGATTGATGTCGAACTGCAGGGCCACAGCGTCAAATATGTCGATCGCAAGCCGGCCTATGATATCCTCCTGCTGGATCGCGACCGCATCATCACCCACACCATCGAGCTGGTCGGCGCACGCGAGATTGTCGCGGTCGAAAGGGCCGATCTCGACGGCGGGCCAGGGTGGCTGACAATCCTGCAGTCCGATCTACCCGGCCTTGAGAACCAGCATTGAGCACAAACCTTATGTTGTCCGAAACTAAAGATACCTGCCTGATCTGCGATTGTGATGGCGTTTTGATCGACAGTGAAGTGATATCCTCCCGACAGGAGGCCGAGGTTCTCCAATCACTGGGCTTGTCGCTGTCAACCGAAGATGTCATCCGGCGGTTCACCGGATACTCTCAAAAAGATATTCGCCGCATAATCGAACATGACTTTCTGGTCGTGCTGCCCGACAACTTCGAGAAGATCGTTTCGTCTCGCTTGAACATGGCGTTCGCGGAAGAATTGGTGCCGATTCCGGGAGTCAAGAAAGCTCTGATGTCCTTGAGACTGCAGACGTGTGTCGCATCCAGCAGCAGTCTGGCGCGCCTACAATTCACATTGAACCTTGCCGGTCTCTTCGACTTCTTCCAGCGACGGATATTCAGCTCGTCGCAGGTCGCGCGCGGTAAACCGGCGCCGGACCTTTTTCTTTTTGCTGCGAGAGAGATGGGATATGCGGCCGCTCATTGTATCGTTGTCGAAGACAGTGTGGCCGGGGTAACAGCAGCGACATCTGCGGGAATGACGGCGATCGGTTTTGTTGGCGGTTCCCACTGCCAGCCAGGGGACGAGGCCCGGCTGCGGGCTGCTGGTGCAAGCCGCGTGGTGTCGTCCTGGCACGACTTACTGCATAGTCTCAATCACGCTGATGCGACTTTCGCCCGGTGATCTTTCATGGCGAGGTCAAGTCGCGATTGTGTCCAGGGCCCGGCATGAGGTGTCGGTCCAGGCGGCCCTCGGGCGCCCCAAGGGACCTCGCCCCGTCCGAAGTGCGTATTTCACGCCATCGTGGGCACGGATTTCAGATGATCGTGGGCAGTGATTTCACGGCATCGTGGGCACCCCGTTTGATGGGGTGATGGAGCCTCGACCGACAATCTGACCGGGTAATCAGACCCTCGTTTTGAGCACGAGGAGACCTGATGCCGACCGAGAGATTGTCGATGCGCCGGATACGCGAGTTACTGCGCCTGAAGCATGGGAATGGCCTGAGCAGCCGCGTGATCGCGGTCTCGCTGGGGATCAGCAAGGGCGCGGTCGGCGAATACCTTCGACGGGCTCGGTCAGCCGGGCTTGGCTGGCCTTTGGCCAAGGAGATGACCGACACAGCGCTGGAGCGGTTGCTGTTTCCGACGGCGCCGGACGTGGCGGCGATCGGCCGGGAGGAACCGGACTGGGGCAAAGTCGACCGGGATTTGCGGCGCAAGGGGGTGACGCGGGCACTGCTCTGGCAAGAATACCGGTCCGAACATCCGGACGGTTATGGCTACACGTGGTTCTGCGTGCGGTTCGACGCCTGGAGGCGGCGTGTGTCGCCGACCATGCGCCAGAGCCATGCGGCGGGCGAAAAGGTATTCGTCGATTTCGCGGGCGACACGATCGACGTCGTCGATCCGCTGACCGGCGTCGTGCGGGCGATGAAGCTGTTCGTGGCCGCGCTCGGCGCGTCGAGCTACATCTATGCCGAGGCCCGGCCCAGCGAAGGGCTGGCCGACTGGATCGCGTGTCATGTCGGCATGTTCGCTTTCTTCGGCGGCGTGACGGGGATCATCGTCTGCGACAATCTCAAGGCAGCGGTCACCAACCCGGACCGCTACGACCCGGGGCTCAATCGCTCCTACCAGGATATGGCCCGCCATTACGGCACGACGGTCATTCCGGCCCGCCCGTACAAGCCCCGCGACAAGGCCAAAGTGGAGCAGTCGGTCTTGCTGGTCGAGCGCTGGGTCCTGGCCCGCCTGCGCAACACGCGCTTCTTCAGCCTAGCCGAACTCAACGGTGCGATCGTCGATCTGGTCGGTGACCTCAACGCCCGTATCATGCGCGGCTACGGTGTCAGCCGCGCCGAGCTTTTTGCCACAGTGGACGCGCCGGCGCTCAAACCCTTGCCGGCGGAACCTTACGCCTTCGCCACCTGGAAGCGCTGCCGCGTCGCGCCCGACTATCATATCGAGGTCGATGGGTGCTGGTACTCGGTTCCCTATCGGCTGATCCGTCAGCTCGTCGATGTGCGCGTTGCCGACAGGACCGTGGAAGCGTTCCACAAGGGCGACCGGGTCGCCAGCCACGCCAAGTCTCCCGGCCGACGCAGCCACATCACTGTTGCCGATCACATGCCGAGCGCCCATCGGCGCCACGCATCCTGGACACCGGCCCGGATCACGGCCTTCGCCGAAAAGATCG
>JAABUO010004302.1_pt1 | contig 16776 bp, 27 predicted proteins | sample 5559291 | NCBI WGS metagenome assembly JAABUO01 (sample SAMN10711878, study PRJNA513372) | rock metagenome | isolation source: Antarctica rocks | place: Antarctica: Victoria Land, Finger Mt sud | reverse complement strand
TCTATTTGACGCACACTTGACAACAGACAGATACTCTGCAGATTTGTACTCAGGCTGCATTGTCCTATATAACATCAAGCTGCTGTGCTGAACATCTGCAAAGTACTCAAAGCTTAGCCCTTTCTATGACAGATGCAATGTCAAAATGGTGAAAAAGCTGCTGCTGTCCTAAATGACCATGCAGGAAATCACCTAGATAATGCTGCCAACTGTCTTTGACTGCTGTCTGATGCAAAGCAAAGCCGCATAGACACCTGCACGTGATTGATCACGTAGCGCCAAGTAAGGCCTAAAGTTGTGGCAGTCCAGGACATGACCTTCCGAAGCTTTCCGTCATCTAGGTTGTAACAGTCTGATCATTTGGACCTTCACAGCCTGCAGAAGCTGAGCAGCAACGCCTGTATCTTCTGCACCAGAGTATTTATCCGCTGTGCTTGGCCAACAACCCGGTTTACTGATCAGTGGTCAGTACTGCAGACCTCCGCAAAGGTAGACTACTATTGTTTCAACAGGACACTGTCTTGCACCACATAAATGTATTCTACCAAGGTGTAAGCAACGAGGCAGAGGCAACGTTGTTGCCTCGTAACTTCAGCCACGTACAGCTCACGCAGGACAACCAGTTGACCCATCTGATCTGTGGTGGCAGCTATGAACGTGCACGGCCAACAGCAGCCCCTCGATTCACCTACTTCAGCTTGCCACGGTACGTTGCTGTGGCGATTGAGTTGTGCTCGTACCAGAACACACGCTCTCATTGCAAGCATCGCTGCAGCTGCAGCTCAAGACGACCACGAGCAGAACGCCCCTCTGCTGCAAGCTTCTGATGTGCCAGTCAACATAGCTGCAAGCGAGTCTGTATTTTCAGTATCAGACCTGCCAAATGATTTCAAAGGCGCTGAAAGAGCTCTACAAGCTTGGCAGCAGCACAAATTTGCCCTTTGGCTGTATATGATTGTCAGTGGTCTGGTCATCGCTCTATCAATCCAAAACCACTTCCTACCAACAGTCCTACCAGCAGCCCTGGGCCAGCAGCTTGCAATGTGGGGTTTGCTGTTTTTGGCGTGGAGGCCAGACAAGAAGCTGCGCAACATTGATGAATTTCTGCAGGCAAGTAAAGCAGCTGATATCAGAGGCCGAAAGTGTGGTCCACTGCAAGCGCGCATGCTTTGCAGTGATCGTACTGCTGTACTGTGAGTAACGTATTGTAGGTTTACCATCAAGCAGTCAGTGACTTCCTGGCTGCTCAGCATATGACTATAACCTGGAGTGACTATTGTCAGCACTCTCATTCCCTTGGTTGGTCTCCCAAGCATGCTTGCAGTCTTGGCCATCTAGGGTGTGGCCACCAATACTTCACGCTGTTGCAGGTACAGCAGGGAGGCTCACTGGTCACAGCGCTGTTCTCCATAGCTCTTGCATTCGTTTTCGCAGGCCACAAGCTAAACTGCTTTGAGATAGGTCAGGTTTGCATATACGGCGAGGGCATAGATGACTGGAGGTAATGCTCATGCATGTTGAGGTTGCCAGCCTACATTGCAATGCACCTGGAATCATGCAAGCATCTTTCTGACACAATGCACCAGGTGGCTGCCCTGGAGGCTCTGGTTCCTTGCCAGAAGGCTGAGATTGCTGGGACAAAGGCCTCTGAAGGGGAGAGGAATATGGCAAGGCCCAAGGCCGCATTCTTTTCCCCTTTTGAGGCCTTCATCCCACTAATCTTAGCCTTCTGGCGAGCCAAAAGAGCCTCCAGGGCAGCCACTTTTATAGCATCAGATGGCTCCATATCTGCAGCAGATCCAGAAGGGTTAGTATCAGAACCTTCAGCATGAGACCCCTTTGCAGCAGCATGTTGAGCAATTTGCTCAATGGCCACTGTATGCGATACAACGAATCAATGATGCGTGTGTGCGGTGTTGGCTTAGCTGCTTCCCTTGGCCTGCGTGGCCGTCCAATGTTGCTAGCAAGCCTCACAGCCTGCCAATGTATGTCAGCCAGCTCTCTCAGACAAGGACTTATTGATGCGCAAGACCGATGCTTGGGATCAGCTTTGTGATCTTGCAGAGGCTCAAATCCCACATGACTGTTCTGGGGTCTAGGCAACAGACCTGTCAGCAAGCTTACACTGTATGCTCTGACTGCAGGTGCAGTATACCGGCATGCTCATAGCATGAGCTAGGTATATGGTTGTCATCAAACATTGATGTTATCTCTGCAGGTGGACCACGCTGCCATTGACACTGTTTGTGCATGCGGCAATGTCAATTCAGACTTCACACAAAGCAACTCAGCTGTTTTGTCTTCTTCACGGCGGTGAAGCTATGGAGCAAAAGCTGCCTGAGGATATTGAAATGGCATGACTAAACAGCGGTGCAGTCTTCATGGCATGGATTGCCAGGGTGGAAGCTAAAGCTTTCCACTATTTGCACATTGTCATGTCCTTGGCAGCTAGTTTCAATGATGCATGCAACCAATAAGAATGATGTATGCGGCATCTGTGTTGCTGTCTATCAGCGATGGTGTGTGCGGCATCTGGTTCAATGTTTAGGTCCTGATTGGATCTGATCTGTAGAGAAGCGACAAAGTGCTGATCGGTGGGCTGCAAGGGACATCAGGCTTTGTGTTAAAGATATTTCTAGTTGGCTGAAATGCTAGCTGCATGCTGCATAAGGGTCAATTGTTGGCTGTTGTAATGCGTGTGAAACAAAACCAAATTCGGGTTTTAGAATGGCAAAAGCAGTCAGCCTTGATTTTGGTGACTACTACTATTGACATGACTTTTGAATGCTTTGCAACATTGCACGGTTGCTCCTGGTATACGGAATTGGATCAACAATTTTATGGAAGTTTTGCTCAAGTTTGTCGTGAACTGAATGACAGAAGACCTTGTATGGTACAAGGTCCCATTCAGCCATGCATGTGAATATCAACATGAGGCTCATATCAACAGGAACTGTATAGCAATGAAGGCATTTGCAGAGACCTCTAGCAACAATTGGGTTACTAGTCACACAATAATTGTTAATAATATGCTATCAAGCCAAACGGACCAGGCAGCTGCTTGATAGCTTGCAGGTCTAAAGGCTGCAGCCATATAATGTCTGAGTTATCAGGCCATTTGGATGTTCTTACTTGCCTTTTGGGTTTCAGTTGCTATCTTGTCCCTTTGATGCAAGTTGCGATCAGTGACTGGTCGTGTCTTGCTACTAATAGCCTCCGAACGACAATCTTTCACCTCGAGGCGATGTATGACTCTGTTGGTGGTTTGTAGCGCTGTGTTGTAATCATAGATTCAAGCTTGATACAATGCATTCGGTCAGGCAAGCTCAAAGGAAAATGCCATATCCAGAAGTTTGCTGCCATCTGCGAGCTGTTGACTTTTGCTTCCAATGTAGTCTGTTCTGATTGAAGGCCCAGCTGCGCAGACAAAGCTATGCACTGCCAGCTGTTTGCTAGCCCTTGTCGATGGTGCGCAAGTGCACCTTATGGTAGCACAGTAACTGCTGGGTCAAGAGCTCTGGTCAATTGCATCTGAGTATGAGCACTCCTTACCAACATATCGAAAGCAATGCCAGCCAACAGCCAACCAACTTGCACTCACCTCAAGCTTCTCTCTGCAGAATTGCCTACCAGTGCTGTCTTTGCTTTGTTCTTTTTCTTTGCAGTCAACCGCCATGCACAGTGACTACGCAAAGCTGTGACATGCATTGTCGTAAGTGTGGACTCTACATTGTTACAGCTTACATAATGTTTGTGATGATCAATGCCACCACCTGCACTTCGTAATTTCTGGAGCTGGCATTGTTACGTTTGCATGCTATTTGTGCTAATCATCACAACTCAGTGTGCTCATCTTCGAGTTCCTGGTCCAATGCTGTCAGCTTGTCCTGAATGGCTTGCACCTCAGTGGGAGTGCATGCAGCTGGGGTCAGCAATGTGGCTACGTACTCACACCTGCTAGGCTCCTCCACCTTCTGCAGTTTCTCTGTGCTACCACACTTCACAGACACCTGTGCAAAAGTCATCAAGCAGTTTCAATGTATTATTGCTGTTGAGAATGATTTATCACAGGGTGACAGTTCAAGCGATGACGCTACTGTTCATCCTGTCGTGCAATACAATGTGCTTAGGGGCTGCCGCGTCGAGACGTCCCTAATGCGACTGCCAAAAGGCATAGAGTTTTTTGTTCCCTTTTTTGTTCCTTTCCTTTTTGGTTCAATGCAGTGTTGAATGATGCCAATCTTGTGAAAGGATAATTTCAAGTATTGAAAACAATGCTAATGTGTGTGACCCACCGTCATGCTCCTAGCAGGTCCTTGCCAGCAGGCCTGGCCATTGCTAAACTTCATGACGGTGCTGTGATCAGTAAGGCCAGCCCATGTGCCCAGGCTGGTTTTGGAACCGCCCTCCTTCTGGAAGGCGTCCTTGAAGGGGCAAACTGAGTAGGTGTACTTGTCAACCTGCATGAAATGACAGGATCCTCCGGAAGAGGAAGATGACGAGGGAGAGAAACAGGAAGAGGAAGAGGGAGGCAGAAAAACTTTGAAGAGGTGACTTGGACCTGCATGTGTTTTGTTGTACATGCGTGCGACAAGCTGTTAAATGCAATATGCAAATTAAAATCACACTAATTTACACTAAGGACCACGTGAATTTGGCAACATCAACAAAGATGCTGCCAGACTGGACTTTTCAATTGATGCGACTTGGCTACATGGAGTGTACTTTTGGTCATGGCATAAACGCACGCAGCAATCTGTCATCACAATCTGTGTGGCCACTTCTCAGTAGCCCACCACATCTGCATGAACGTCAGGTAAGGCATCAGATAGCATTCCTCCAGACCATGATGAATGCTGTGCTTGTACAAGACTGGCTGCAGAACCTTAATAAGTAAAATATGTCTTTCTTCGATGGGAAGGTATGTCATTCCCTGGTGAGGGCAACACATTGAGAAGATTTGCAGGCAGTGCACCTGTGCATCATAGCATTTGTCCACAAGGGCTCCAAAAGCTCCTTCCAAACCGTAGTCATGAGCCAGCTTGGCTTCAAGGTCCGTTTGCTGCTTCTTCAGGTCGTGCAGGCGCCCATTGGCCTTCACAAATTTGTCGGTGAGTGTGGTCAAGTCACCAGGGCTCACATCCTTGCCTGCAAGTTCATTCATTTGCTCATTTGTTTGTTCAGTCTTTCGTTCATTCATTCATTGATTTGTTTGTTCGTTCGTCCATTCATTCAGTCATTCATTCACTTGTTTGCTCACTCACTCACTGACTTCCTTGCCTGCATGCACCTTTAGGTCTAAGGTGCCTCCCCAATGTAGAAATGTTCTTTTACTTTCCCCAGGTGTTATTTTGTTCAGACTTGCACTGTCCAGGGGACGTTTCTGCACAAAGAAAAGTGACGTTTCTGAATCTCAAAGAGCACTATGTGTTTCACCACAGAGCATTGGTGCCAGCCCAGGCTGGCAGGCAAATGCCAGGCAATTGTTGGCAAGCAGGACCTTGCAATGTTCTGTGTTCTGCAGGTGCCTGCTGGCTCCTCACAATCTGTCTGTGAGTGTGGTTGTTCAACTCCAACTCATGAACATCAGTCAGTACAACATTGTTCCAGACGATCCAAGGTTTACCGCGACAGTTCTGGCCTACTACCTGTCCATGACGCATCAGAGGGCAGCCTGCTGTCAGTTAGTTACTTTGCCGAAAAGTGCTGTGGCAAGTAAGATCTTGGAATGCTCCTGAGTCCAAGCAGTCATCAATTCTCTCCAGAAAGTAAAATGTCTGTAACGTTGGTGCAGGCATTTCTAAAATACGGTATTCATCATGCAAGGAATGTGACATGAAAGGACGGCAGGATATAGGGATGTTTCCATAAGAATGCTGCATGTAGGGATGGTTTGCTGAATTCACGATTATTCCTGTTGGTCAGGCTGATTGCCAACAGAGCTCTGTGGTGTTGAAACAACCCTACCTGTCAGACTTTTGGAGCCTAGCAAGTTTGTGCCAACCTTCTCGTTCAGCCAGTCCTTGCCCATGTCCCAGTACGCTGCAACAACATCAGCATTGCTTCAGCCACGCCGCAGACCAGAACAGCAAATGCAGCCCAGCACAGGGCAGACCAGTCACTGGCGTGTGGTGGCAAGACAAATCGTGGCACAGTTGATGTTTTCGATAAGAAACAAGGAGGAGAAGGTTTTTTTACACTAGTGTGAAAAATAACAGCATCTCAGCACAACAGAGGACGAGCGCAACGCAGCACATGGCAGAGCAAGGAGGACCAACGGGCCTTGCACGTAATGCAGAATACAGCTTTGTGGGACAATGCAGTCTCCTAAATGTGAGAGAAGACAGTGCAGGGCAGGGCACAGCCGCACAGGGCAGAACGGGGCAGGGTCCTGCAGGGCAGGGCAGGGCAGGGTTTCTCACCAGCAGCCCTGGCAGCAATAGAGTCCATCATGGCGGTGTCTGGCAATGTTATTTTGGCATCAATACTTGCTGCTTTGGCATGGTCCGCTGCCAAGCTATCATCCTGCAGAAACACAAAGCACAGTCAATGAGCAGCACAGATGGGTCAGTCAGAGGACTCACACCACCCCAAAGTACGAAACTAATCAATACTGTTGATACTATTCAACGTACAGTAATTCCTCACAACATGTAATACAGACTTGAGTAACTGTGATACAATCATCATGACCAGAGGTCAGTTGGGACCAGCTAGAAGCAATCAATCTAAATGGCATACTTCCATAGAAACAAAGTCTGGAAGATGTAACAGTGCTCAACACACACCGTTCTCACCCAGAGAGCTGCAGTCAATGCGCAAAGCCATATGGACACAACAACAGTTGGTCCTCCAGGACTCAGACAAACCTGAAATTTAAACCTTTCCTGTGGGAGCTTGAGAGTTGAGGTTTGCAAATTGTGCATATTGAGGGACGTGAGCTTAGGCCCAAGTTATGGCCTCACCCTAGACCTTAAACTCGAAACCCTAATCTCTCACTGGTAAGCCAGCGAACACACTGTTGTCTTGCCACACCTCATGATCATCATCATCAACAGCGTCCTCTTCTTCTTTATGTACCTCTTCCTCTTGCTCTTCACTTCCAGATTCCAAACCGCTGCCGGCAGCATCTGGATCGGTGGTCCACTGGGCAGCAATCTTGCGCCCGATCTCATCAGGAGTCAGCTCCCGCTCTTCTTCTTTGTCAGCCTCCTCCTGTGTGTCATGACACAGACTGTGATGAGAAACAAAGGAGAACAAAACGTTTCTGTGAGTAATGGTCGCTTCTGCTTCTTCTTTGTTGCTGTCTTGTTGACTACTTACTTATTTCTTACTTCTGTCACTGTATGTTGCTTTATGGCTGCATTTTTCTGCATACACAGTTTGTGTGATGCACTATGCTCTTTAAGTGTCCTCCCACTTCAGGATTAACACAGTGCAACACATAGTGCAACATGGATTATCTGGCAAGTATCAACATGCAGCAAGCAGAAAGCCATTTTTACCAAGCACAAAGCCAACAAGCTATACAAGAGGCAGTAAAATGCAATATTCACAAGGAAGCAGTTAGCAGTCACCAACTTGCCTTGAGGACATGCTGGCTGCCAGTGTTGACACTATCCTGGGGCTGAATGGGGCTGCTGGAACTGCCCTGCCCTCCAGCCTCTGTGGCATCATCAGCTGACACTTCAGCAGCTATTGTGGCTGCTAGGGGATCTTGCAAAACCTCTGTATGTGCTTCATCCTGCCACCTCAGGGCAATGAGGCGTTAAGGGGCAGTGATATGAAATATGGAACAGGGAGACCAGCGACATGGCCGTCTGGCAAGGTCGGCAGAAATAGTGGCAATGTCAACAGCCTTTTGATTTTGTGCTGATAGATGCATGGTCCAAAAGTGCATGTAACTATCATTGACTCCATGCACCATATGCAAAAGCAGTCTCAAGGCTTGGCTCCTTCCCAGCCAGTCACTGTTGATGCAAGTTTGCATGCATTCAATGATGGTCTGGGTCAGAGGCGATGCATTACAGAAACGCGTGGGAGCGCCTGTAGCAGAGACTGCAGCAAGCTTTTGGTGGTGCCTTCTCAACAAAAGGGCATCTATTGCATTTGGGTCTGATCCCTCTGGGTCGCCACAGTTGTGGGCGGGGTCAAAGGTTCACGAACGAATCCAGGCTTGAAGATCAAAGTGTGAGAAAGACATGCGCAGCAATGCATGCCAACATACACACAGTGCAGGTCTGCAGGTAATTTGACGTGTCCTGTGAATGCAAAGTGCATGTACACTATCATGCACCTGTAACACAGGAGACATGAAGGGTAAAGCTTTCCCCAGAACAAGCTTCCAGGCAAGCACTGCTTGGCCGCATGGCAGCCTTTGGATCTGCTGCTTCAAGCACAAAAAACAAAGATGGAAGGGTGCATGATCAAAGAGGCTGACAGTTGATCAACCAATTGCATCTTCATCCTTGTTCAAAGCCTCTGCTGAACCTGAAATCCTGAAAGTGATCACCTGCAGGACGGATTGGCTTCCTGTGTTCACTGTGTCTTCTGCTGTGATGGCATCAGCATCCTCTGAAGTGCCCTTCTTGGCATCCTCCTCTTTCTTCAGCGCCTCTGCTGCCTCCCTGCGCTGCTTGTCTGCCTCTTCGGCTTCTTCTTTGGCAGCTGCAGCACAAGACTCACAGTTGTTGAAATCAATAAAAGAGGGTCGAGGCGTTGATTTCGCCATGAGACAGATGCTCACATGGATAGGTCAGCTGGTGAAAGGCATTTCAACAGCCAGATTAGTCATCTTGGTTATCATACTCACTGAACAGCTGTGAGCATGTGCTGCATTACAATCAGTAACATCTGTAACGTGACATTTCTGCCTGCTTGTGTCACGGGCTCGTGTGTGGACCTGCAGCTTGGTGCCAAACCAAAACATGGGACGTCATGCCTTGCCTGCTTACAGTGCTGGGTTACCACCTTTGGCTTTGTCAGTGACACTTTGCTGTTGGGTGACGTCTTTCTTCACTCTTTCCAGCTCCGACTTCCACTGTGCTTTGTTGGCCTGAGATTGACTGACATACTTATGCCGCGACTTGGCTCCTGCTGCATACTCCTTTGTCTTGCTGACCAGCTCCAGCTTAGCGGCTGATCCAGCTGCCTTGCAAGTGTTTTTGCAGCTTTGAAGCTCGTCGCTGCCATCACAGCAATCTGCTCGACAAACGCAGGTGAGCAAGCTGCAAAATTCACATGTTTACTGACACGACTGGCAGGCGATTCAGCTCACCGCAGATGCCGTCGTCTACAAAAGAACTGTTTAGTAACAAAGGTTGATGACCTCTGTTCCGGCAGTAGAACCGGCCATTGCTGCATGCGGATGTACCTACAAGTCAGCAAAGCAGGTCAAGTACAGCTGCAAGCATTACAGCACCCCTGCCAAACTCGAACACGACAAGTTTAACCTGGCTCGTCAGATCCATCTAAGCAATCACAGTAGTCGTCATTGACGCGACTTCGCTGCAGTGGTTTGCTGCCATCAAGACACTTAAAAGTGTTTGTGTCGCTCGTGTACACCGAGAGAAGACTCGGTGGTACACCTCTGACGGATGCAGCACAGATCGAGCTTGCCGACAAAAACAAGAACAGGCATGCACAGCCAGTTGCAGTCAGACAGGTCGATGCGAAGCCTTTAGCAGAGTGAACGTGCTTGCCCATGTCGCAGGGATGCGGCCATGAACACAAAAGAAGCTCGCCTTGAGGTACATAAAGAAGACGAATAAGAAGCCTACTCGTACCCATGCTATGCATTTGCGCAGCATGGTCAAGACCTGCTCATAGGCGCATAATGCGTTTTCCTTCCCAACAGAACAAGATTATGATTGTCCTGCAAGTACTTCGGTCCCCTGCCCTCGAGAGATCGACAGCTGTTTGAAGCGTACATGTACTTGGCTGCAGATCTGGCACTGCAGCTTGCTGTCAATAACTACATTCTGAACGTCTGCAAAGCTCTGCAGGCATGTGAGTCCGTGTCTGACATTCAGCTTGTATTACACAGTCTGATCAGCTTCGCGCAGCTGGCGGCAAGCAACTGCGCTAACGCCTTTAAGGTGGCAGATGTTGACCTTGACAGCCCCTTAGCCCAGTCTCAGGCCCGTGTATACCACGAATGCCACCGCGCCGGGCACCACGCCATCATCTTCAAAGTCTTCGGTTTCCGTCAGTTCGAAACCGTTGCTCATAGTTTGTTTCCAGGTAGCAGCATCCTGCTTCTGTTAGGTCTTGCTATGGCAGCTGCTGTAGGGCAGATATCTACCTGAAAGCACTCAATTGGTCAATGCATCTGATGTGATGGTTTGCAGTGCTGACAACCAAAGCGCAGGCAAACAAAGGCATCCTGCATCAACTTCACAACCTATTTTCAGCACTTCCTGCTGCCACTGCTTTACAGGCTCTGTCAGCGTAAGATCTCACCTCCTCTCTGGGTTTTGGATCCTGAATCCCCACTGCTGTGCTGACAACACACCTTTTCATTCATGTCCTACCCTTTATGTAATAAAGACCTGTCTTCCCCCAGGGTCTGATACATGCAACACACCAGGCAATCGCACAAAGAGTTTCAGATGCATTGTGAGGCATTCACATTTGACCATGTTTGCTGATCACATGCAGGTACATCACATCTGCAACCCCAGTGACGGACTTTCTCACGGTAGACACACTAAGACCCACAACCCAAGCGGCAGGTTCAGACTTGGCAGCCTGTCTGCTTGCAGAACGCTTTGCATTGCCCAAATGCACTGGAATTCAGCAGCTGTGCACAGAAATCAGCAGCTTCCGGACAGCTGACTGTTCCCATCAGGCCTTGTCATTCAGCAGCACTGCTTCAGAAACTATCCCCCAGGATTTAGCTTCCTCCCTTGTTGCCATTGTTGACCAAGCCTCTTCTTCTTCGGACAGTCTTCAGCGCAGCCTGAGTCCAGAGGCCTTCATCCCTCACATCACTGGACAGTTCATCCTTGCGATAACCACATCAAATGTGCATGACACACATTCACAGACAGTCAGCCTCAGCAAAACCAGCAGTGGTCAGCATGCTGGGCCTGACAACTTTGACGGCCAAGACACACAGCATCAGCTTGCCTTCATGGCTGAAGTCATTGGGAGACTCTGCCGGAGGGGCCATGTTGGGGCGGTTGCAAAGGCCCTGTGGGGCCACATTCTGGCTGTACAGGAATCTAAAGGCAAGAAGCAGCATCAGCAGCAGCAGGCGCAGCAGTCACGAGCAAAGTTAGATGATGATGCGCAGAAGCAGTCACTGCAACCATCACAGCAGCTGTCACAGCAGCAGCCGCATCAGCATCAAGCGCAGTTGCTTGACCTGCAGCAGCTGCCTGAACCACAGCAGCTGCTTCATCATCAGCAGCAGCAGCAGCAGCAGCAGCAGCAGCAAACATCGCAGCAAGATCAAGGCTGTCAGACTACACCAGTTGATGCACCTGCTGCAGCACTCTCACAGCCTCTTGCTTCTGCTCAACAGGCAGTGTGCTGCGTTGTAGCTGCCATGCAAGATCCTGCTGCCTTGGACAAGCTTCTGACAGCTCTTCTTCAGCAAACAGATGCTGTGGGAGATGCAAATGACAGCAGCCTTGAAATGCTGCAATGCATTGTGCGGCCCCTTTGGGCCAGGGGCACTGTCAGGCAAGCCTTGTCTACTGTCTACTGTCTACTGTCTACTGTCTACTGTCTGTTGTCTACTATCTACTGTCTACTTCACTATCATTGTTCACCCTTCACCATCTTCTGTCTACTGAAGAAGAAACAATTAAAAAAGACTACGCCTTTTGGCAGTGTTGAAAGAAAAGGTCAAGGGTGAGTCAGATTGGGCTCCCCTGTGGGGATACTCGATGGGAGCTGGTTGATGGCAGATGAGTGTACTGTTTTCACCTCAGGCCTGTGTCATGAGGTGGCTTGCATGCAGGTCTCAGCTGAGCAGGAAGCTACTAGTGCACAGCATGCTGCCCTTGCCTGCCCTCATTCTGCTGGTCCAACTCCTAGACAGCATGCCTGCAGACCAAGCTGCCGCTGTGGAGAAGTTGAATGGGAACAACAGCATTCTGTTGGAAGTCACTGTGATGCTTGCTGAGGTGAGTGCCTTCTGCTCTTCCTCTCTTGTTCTTGTCGTGCATTGCTCATTTGCTTCACCAGAACCCACACGTTGCCCCGCCCTGCTCTGCCCTGCCCTGCCCTGCCTGTATTGGCCCTGCTTTGCTCTGCCCTTGCCCCTGCCCCTGCCCCTTGCGATGCCCTGCTTTGCCCCCCATGACCCACCCTGCCTGCTCCATGTATCCTTGCCCTGCCCTGCCCTGTCCCGCCCTGTCCTGCCCTAATGTACCTAGCAGAGTGTGTTTGTATCTTATTGTGATACCCTTGCTCTGCATGGCCCTGCCCTGCCCTATACAACTGCCCTGGTGTGCTGCCCTGGGTAGCCTTGTTGTGCACACAATGTCTGCATTTGATGCAGCACCCTGACTGGTGCCATCCTCAATCCAGCATCATGAAATATCACATAACAAGTGTAGCTTATACATACCTTTTCAACTTGGCTTGTTCAGATTTTGCCACAAGGTGCATGTATGATTGCCTTTGTCATCCTCTTGGCATTCCCTTGCTTCGTCATCACGTCCTCGGTTTCATTGTCCACACCATCTCCTTCTTCATCATGTCCTCGGTCTTCATTGTCCACACCATCTCCTCCTTCTTCAGCAGCCTCAGATCCCTGTTCTCCTCTCTCGCTTGTGATATGCTTCTTCTTTTGTGACAGGTGTGGTCAGAAAGGGACATGTGCACCAAGGTGCCAGTCAAGCAGCAGGCTTACATGACTTGTGCTTTGGCAATGTGCATTGCCAGAACAGGCAAGGGCTGTTTGGAGCAGACCCAGGGCTTGCTGCCTGCTGTACTTCAGGGAGTCAGCATGCGCTTGGACAACCCAGTCGATGCTGTCAGGTGACATTGTCATTGCAACACTGTTACACTTAAAACGACAAAGACACAGCAACATGTAATTCTTGTTTGCTTGACTGCCAAAACTGGAAGCTCATACAGACAGCAAACCAGGACTGTACGTACCTGGAAAAAGCAGTTTGAGTAATGGAGTGAAAATTCATACATCTGGCCTTTTGGTTGCACAGTCTGCCTGACTTTGCCTCAGGCGACAGGGCATGCGGATGGGCAACACCTTTTCAAGGGCCCTGGACCCCTCCAAGCCCCTGCTCTTTGGGGACCACCCCCTGGGGATCCTGCAAGAAGAAGTGTGGCACCCCAGTGCAGCCAGACTGTCCTGGCAGAACCCCCTCAGCGGCACAACCTCTGACCTAACCTCTGACAGATCCTCCCCAAGCTGTGAAGCAGACTCTCACAACCCTCGGAAACAAGCCATGACTGATCATTTAGGTGTGTGGGTATTTTCCTCCTGCATGCGTGTCTACTGTGACCACATCATATCAATTCCGTGTTGCAACAAGACTGTTGGAATGTATAGTACACACTGCTGTCAATTGGTTTTTTTAGTGGCTGTGTTGCATGGTATCAGTGCAATGGTCAACCGATAAAACTGCATTTGTCAGCAAAGCTTGATAAAGTGATGGGACTGCTGGCTGCGGTTTGCAGGCGCTGAGGCCACTGATGAAGAAGATGTGGGCAACAAGAAGCAGAGGAGTGGGGTTGCTGCCGCAGCGGACTGGAGCAGTGATCATGAGACAGACAGTGATGACTCATTGCAGCCATATGACCTTTCTGAAGATGATGATGATGGTAACGATCATGCACACTGTAATATGGCACTCCCCTGTCTTATGTTGCACCTGTATGAAAACAGGACAGACAAGGATGGAGTTCCTATTTTGCACATTGATTGCTGTCAGGAAGCCCATTGCAGTTGCTTATCTCAGCCCTTGTATGCAGCACAGCACAGCACAGCACAGCACAGCACAGCACAGCACAGCACAGCACAGCACAGCACAGCACAGCACAGCACGGCAAGGTGACATACGCCACTCAATGCCTCTGCAAGGAGCAACCTGTTGTAGCAGGTCACCCTCTCATATGCCCACCAACTCTTAACAAACGTATCTCTGTGTAGGACTGACGTGTGGCACCAAGCGAGGGGGTTGACAGCTGCACAACAGACGCCAGCATTTACATGCTCCTTTACATAAAGTGGCAAACCTGCAGGTTTGGATTCAGGGGACAAGCCTACACAGCTCAGGGATTTGGCAGCTGCTTTACGTACGGCTGAGGAGGTGGATGACAAGCTGAGGGCTCTTAGGAACTTGGAAGGGGCATTGCTGGCAGCCCCTGACGAGCTCAAGCACTATGCTGGTGAGCTGACGCACATACTGCAACAAAGGTTACAACGTCATCATGCCCACAGCTGTGGGCTTGCAACTGCAATCATGTTGCTGATGGTGATGCTGAAATGGCAACATTGTGTTGTACATTCTGAAGTCAGCACAGTAACTTGTTGGTACAGCACAGTATCAGCACAGTATGTGTACGAGACCCGTGCAGTATCAGTAACATATCCTGGTTGTTTCACAGCTGAAGGTGGCAGCTCCTGAGTATAGCTGTCCATGCAGCTTTTGATGTGGCTTCTCATGCAGCTTCTCGTTGTCTGCCAATCCAGCTTCTGCTGCAGCTTCTCATGCAGCTTCTCATGCGGTTTGTCTTTGACAGCTTCATATGCAGCTTCTGATATGGCCACGCTGACCATGCACAGGACCAAATGCCTGGGAGGCGCTCACGACTGCACATATCTGACCCCAGAGGAAGACATTTGCATGAACAAATGCACACGCGTAAGTGCATGCCTGAGTAAGCGGAGGAATGGGTGAATGAGTGGCTGAACAAACCACGCACTATGACTGCTATAGGTGAGCTGTCAAGGGCATTGCTGCATGTGCGTACGCCTGGATGGGCAGATGATGAAGCACAAAATCCAGAGGACAGACCGCAGGTTCAGCGATACAGGTGTGTCACAGTCACCAAGTAGTGCCATGCCACAGTCTACCAAACTGTACCAGGTCAGCGTCCACCAAATCGTGCTAGGCCATAGTCCACCAAATACTGTTAGGCCACAGTCCCACCAAGTAGCGCTAGGCCATAATCCACCAAGTAGTACTGTGCCCCTGTCCACCAGATAGCACTATGCCCCAGTCCATCAAACAGTGCTGTAATCCACCACTAGTGCTATGCAAATTGACATTCTAGGTGACCTTACCAGCTCTTGGGTGGCACAGCGTGGGGCATACACAGGCTTTGACTCTCTGCACATGTCCTGTGCAAATGATCTCATGCAAGCAAATCCGTCCATGCATCAATGCAACACAAATGTGCTGTGAAAGTTGGTCTTGTGTTTCCTGTCTGCCATCTTTTCTGCGCAAACAAAACAAAAAAGCTGTAAATGTACTCTTTTTTGTGTACTGCAGGTCTGTCGTGGCCTTGCTAGTGGCTGTCCCAGAGGTTGCCGGTGCTTCGCTCACATCAGAGCTGTATTCTCCCCATTTGGATGTGCATCAAAGGATGCTTATCTTGGAAACTCTGGCAACAGCTGCGCAGCAGATGGCTGACCCAAGGCTGAGATTGGGGGCTGGCAGGGGTCAGACTGGCAGTCAATTAGACACACTGGGGGGATCGGATGCCTCAAGCCGTGGCCGCGTTGCTGATGAAGGTGACATGTTGCCAGCTGTTTCATGTTGATCCTCAAGCCTAACCCCAAACCCTCAGCTTGTAACTTTTCCATGTGTTCTTCCTTCTGTCTGCTGTGTGGGGCATGCATGTACCTGCACTGCTTCTCCTGACGGTCTTAGGCTATATGTTCATGCAGGACTGAAAGAATGAACCCAAAGTATGTATATAGTCATCTGTGTATTTGTCTAAGCCCTAAGGTTTTGTGTAATATAGCCGGCAAAATTGCAAGCAGTGTGGGTCAGCCCTGCATGGCACAGGATGGCAAATGATCAGACCAACGCAGAGGAGGTGAGATACACCAAATCACCCAAATTTTGTTTCCCATGTCCATTTTTTTGGCTAGGTTCAAGTGAAGCTTGGCTTGGCTGCAAATGCACAGACCCAGGAAGTATGGGCGGAGCCCCAAAGGAGGTGGAAGATCAGCAGAGCACCTTTTCTGCTGAAAAGTCAACCAAGTACAAGGAGCAATGAATCATAACTGATCTGGTGTGATCAGTGCAGGAATGAGACAGGTGGGGAAAAGCAGGCGCTGGGCTGTCAAGTCTCTAGAGAAACAGCAGCAGGCAGCTGCTGCTTTAGTGCCCAGGGCTTTTCCAAACGCCTTCCCCAGTGTGGCCCTGCCCTGGGCTGCTGCACTGCTGAAAGACTGTGATGTCGAGCGTCATGGAGTTGACCTCTTCAACCGCGATCCTCTGCTGTTGGGCCGTCTGCTTATCACCCTGGTCAGTGTTTGAATGCTGCTCTGCCCTGCCAATCAGGTTGTCCTGCAGCATTTGTCATGTTGCATGCAGCATGTGTTCATAAATGAGGCCTCAAATTTGGAGTTGGTTGATGTTGCGGGGTCTGTTGTGGGTGTACTGCTTGAGCAGTCTCTGGAGGCTCCTGCCCTGCCCTGCCTTTCCCTGTCCTGTCCTGCCTCTGTGTTTGCTGCCCTGCCCTGCCCTGCCCTGCCCTGCCCTGCCCTGCCCTGCCCTGCCCTGCCCTGCCCTGCCCTGCCCTGCCCTGCCCTGCCCTGCCCTGCCCTGCCCTGCCCTGCCTGAC
>JAABUO010004299.1_pt1 | contig 16779 bp, 19 predicted proteins | sample 5559291 | NCBI WGS metagenome assembly JAABUO01 (sample SAMN10711878, study PRJNA513372) | rock metagenome | isolation source: Antarctica rocks | place: Antarctica: Victoria Land, Finger Mt sud | reverse complement strand
GGGCGCGGCGCCCGCCTCCGCTGCCGCGCGGCGGGCCTCGTGGGCCGCCTGGCCGCGCAGAGCCCGGCCGCGTTCGCGGAGGCGCGCGCCCCGCAAACTCAGATGCCTGGTTCTGTGTGTGGCACCTGACCCTACCCCAACCCTACAAGTGCTGCACCTCGCAGCCTGCGTGACATGGCCGCCCGGGGCGCGGCAGGCGGCCGAGCTGCTGCTCGGCGCCGGGATGCTTCTCACGGCATGCCGCAGTAGCGCAGGCCTGACGCCGCGCGCGCGCCTCGCGGCGCCTGCGCTGCAGGTCCGAGCGCCTCGCCTGTGTCCTGCCCTGCTGGGAAGGCGCCTGCATGCGCCCTGCTGGGAAGGCGCCTGCATGGGCAGCTTGGCAGGTCGGCCCGACAGCGCTGTGCGCGGCATGTGCCCGTCCTGCTCTCCCGGCCGCCGTGTGCACTCACTGGCTGCTGCCACCCTGGGCCCCCTCCGCTATCTTATGCGCTGCCGCCTGCACCAAGAGCGGGCACGCAGCGGCCGCCATTGATGAGGGCCATTGTGCAGGGCCTAAACCCTGCAGAGAGCGCGCGCTGGGCGCCGGCAGCGGCGACTGTGGCCGCAGCAGTCCGCTGACGCCGGGAAAGCTGGTGCGCCTGGGACGGGGTGGGCGGGCGGTCAGCGGGTGCCCCTCCTGCCCCCACGCAGCAGCCTTACAGACCACGATGGCCAGCTGGGGCCGGGCGGTTCACCGCCGCCCGCTGCTCCGTGCAGGCGCTGGCGCCTGCGGCCACGGTGGACGCGGCGGGAAACCTGGTGCCGGCCATGCTGGTGCGGCTGGAGCGGGGCGGGCGGGGGCCGGGCGGGGGCGCCGCCCTGCTGGCGGCCGCCGCGGCGCTGCACTGGGGAGGCGGGGACGCCGCCCAGTCGCCGCATGCAGGCAGGCGCGCGTCCTCAGTGCGAGGTCATGGAAAGGGCCCTGCCAGGTCATTGGTCTGCCCCGGCCGTGGAGGCCGATGCTTCCAGGCGCGTGTGACCTGGAAGGGTTGCCGGGCGCTTGCAAATGCGCACGCAGCCGGTGCCGCCCCGCTTACAGCCTCGCCAGCGCTCCCTCAAAGAGGCCCGGCGCCTGGCGCTCGGCTGGCGTTTGAGGCAGGTTTGGCACATCGCTGTGTTCCAGATAGCGGATGCTGGACCTCCCTGCTGTAGCACGCTTGCGCTTCCGAGTGGCCTCCATGTCGCGCCGAGTGCCTGTGGCGGGGCAGACAGAGTCAGGCACCTTCCCCGCCCGGCGGGCTGCCGACGCGCCGCGGGCTGCCGACGCGCTGACGCGCCGCCCCACCCTGACCCCGCAGGGACGGCGCGGGCGCGCTGCCGCGCGTGCTTAGCGAGGACGCGGCGCTGGCGGCGGGCGCGCTGACGCCTGCGGGCGCGGCCGCGGCGGAGCTGGAGCTGGCTAGCTTGCTGGCCGCGCAGCTGGCGCCGCCGGCTGGGCCGCGCCCGGCGGGCGGCGCCGGCGCGGGCGGCGCTGCAGAGCGGGGCACCGCCGGCGGCGCCGCGGCGTGCGCGGTGGAGCTCTCGCATCGCCTGCAGGTGCGACGGCCGCGCCGGCGCGCGCGCGCCCGCCAGCCGCCGATGCCTCCCTGGCGGCTGGCGTGCCGAGAGCGCGCCTTTCCTGCGGCCCGCACGCACGATCGGCGGCCCACGCAGCGCGCCGGCACACTACCGCGGTCCTTTCCGCGCGGCCTGGACGAAGCGGTGGCGCTGCGCAGGCGCACATCGACGCCGCGCTGGGGCAGCCGCCGCCGTGGGCCGCGTACGCGGAGGCGCACCCGCGCGCGCCGCACGTGCCCTGGCAGCTGGCCGCGGCGGAGCTCTGGCGTGGCTCGACGTTCGTGGCCGAGGCGCTCGCGCTGGCGCTGGCCGCCGGCGGCGCCGCCGCCGCGCGCGCCTGCGCGCCGCTGCTGGTCGCGGGCGTGGCGGACGCGCTGGCGCGCGCGGCGGCGCCCGCGCCCGCGCGGCTCGCCGGCCAGGGTGACCGCCCCCGCGGCCCGGGCTCGGCCCTGTGGCCGGCGCCGCGCGCCTCCTATTGAAAAGGCTTGCGCTGCCGGGCCCGCACAGAGCACGACAGATTGTGTGTGCACTCATACTGCTGGCAGAAGCCTTCCATTTGTTTGCGGCGTGGGGTGAGAAGCGTGCATGCGCGTTAGTGCTGGCATGCCTGCTGCTGCCGCGCCAGGCATGTGCTGCGTTTCCCTGCGCTCGCTGGAACAAAGTCCCCGCCGGCGGGGCCGCGCGCCTGCGCTCACGCCGCCGTGCTGCCCCGCCGGCAGACAGCGCGGCCGACGCGGCGCTCGTGCTGCGGCTGCTGGCGCCCACGCGCTGGCTGCCCGCGCCGCTGCTGGCGGCCGCGGAGCTGCTGCCGGCGCTGCGGCGCGCGGACGTCGCGCAGGCGCGGCCCCGCACCCCATGCCTGCAGCCCGGCTGCGGGCGTCTGGGGAGAGCCCTGGCGGCGCGCGGCATGCCTGCCGCGCTCGTGAACAGGCCGCCATACCACCCCTGCGGCGGTAACGCGAGCCAACCTGCGGGTGTTCTGGTGGTGGTCCTGATGTATGTTAATGGTGATGGTTTGCCAGGAGCCAGCCCTCACAAGCAAGGCTGTGCCCCGACCTGCAGCACTCAGCCTGTGATACTTGTCTGTACTGTACTCCAAAGGGTTTCAGCAGCTGCATTCCCAGCCCCCCTGCACCTGGCCTTGCAGGATGGGACGTACACGGGGCATTGCTTCCGTAGGTGCTGGCGGCCGTCTGGCGCGCGCTGGGGGCGGGCCTGGCGTGCGAGCCGATCAGCGTGCCGGGCGCGGGACTGGCGGGGCTGGGCGCCGCGCCGGGCGCGGCGCCGGCGGGGCCTGCGGGCGCGCGCGCGGTCAAGCGCGAGCCGCCGGACGACGGGGACGGGGACGGGCGCGGCGTGGCGGGGCGCGCGGGCGCGCTCAAGCGGCTGCGCCACATGTTTGACGCGCGCGACGGCGAGGACCCCAACCTGCTGGGCCCGGCGGCCGGCGGCCCGGCAACAGCGGCGGGCGCGCAATCCGGCGCGGCGCCCGGCGCGGGGGCAGACCCTGTCGCGTGGCCGCGCGGCGGCGAGGCGCCGCGCTCGGCGGCGGCGCCTGACGGCGCGCCAGCCGCGGGCGACGCATGCAGCGCTGCAATGCAGAGGGCTGGGTTCAGCCCGGAAGCTCCGGCTGCGCTGCGCGCGCTGCTGCTGCCCATGCTGCACCGGCACGTCGACGTGCTGGGGCCATGCTATGCACGCTTTGTTCGCCTCCTGGGCGCGGCCGGGAGTGCTGCATGATGTTCATCCATCCGTGCCGGACAGGCATTCCGTTGCTCCTGTGAACCGGATTGCCCTTGAACATGTAGCTGTGGAATGTGTAGAGGCCAGGACAAGATACCATGCGCATGCAGGCCTCAGCCCTGTCCAGCCTCAGCTTGCTTTGTACATTCAGGACGTGCTGTATCTGTTTTTGATAAGAGGCTGTGCTCATGACGTGCTAGTTATGCATGGGTTTGGCACTTATTGCTTGCATTGGTGATTGGATTCGGAGGTAGCCTGATGGCGGTAGCCTGATGGCGGACTTTCAAGCAGCTCTGGTGGCGTGTACTGCCCGGCATCATGAAAGACGAGCTCGCACTGCGCGCATGTGTGACACAGTCTTGTTCACTCACTGCTGGGCTCGGTGTGACCTCAGTAACCTTCAGGACTGGGCAACAGCCGACAGCGCAGGAGCAGTCACGTGTCGCCTCCTGTCCGGCCACCCCAAGTCATACGGCTGCAATAGGCCCCCCAATGGTGGCAGCGCCCAGGAAGGCCCGGGCGGTCCCGTTGCGGGCTCCAGCACGCCCCCCATCACACACAGAAGAGCGTGCGCTAGCAGCGCCCGGAAGCAGCGCCGCCAAACAAAGGACGGGGGCGGTTATGTGGGGGCACGCCCCCCCCTCGACCCGACCAGACCCCCCACCGAGCGGCCCGCCAGGCGGGCGCAGTGCAGCCTGGCAGGGCGCCGCTGGCTGACAGGAAAATCGAATCGCGGGGCGGCTCTGCGCGGAGCGCGAGCGGCCGGCGGCGCCGCCGGTGCTCGGGGGCGTCGCGGCAGCCCAGCGGCGGGCGCCGCGGCGCGCCGGCCGCTGGCGCGCGCGGCGGCGCGAGCGCCCGCACCTAATGAAATGCTAAACGGGCGTCTGCCGAGCGCGGCTCGGCTGCGGCGCGGCGGCTGGCCCGCCCGCAGCTGGCCGTCAAAACCCCGGCGAGCGCCAGGGACCTGCTGTGTCTCTGCGGCCAGCGCCGCCGCAGCAGCCGGTGTGCCCGCGCGGACGGCCCCGCGCGCGCGCCAGATCAGGAGCGCAGCAGCTGACACGCCCAATAAACCTCGTGATCTGCGGGGGGCGCGGCCGTGCCGGGCGCTGGCGGAGCGACGGACGCGCGCGCTCGCGCGCGCTCGCGCGCGCCCGCCCCACCCCCTGACCCTTCGTTCTGGCGCAGCCCGCGCCCCCCACGCGGCCCAGGCGACGGGATCCTATGTCATCCTTCTCTAACACGTCCACTCCCAGCACGGCCCTCTCAAGCAAACCACAAAACAGACGGGCAGAAGCCGAGAAATCAAACAAAAGCACCTGCCTGCGGCCCCTGCCGAGCGCCCCGCTCATGCCCGCCGCCGCTCAATGCTCACCCCAAGCCCAGGCAGCCGCCCCAGGGGCCCCGCCCCTCGCGTCTCCTCCAAGCATCAATGCGCTCGACACTCACACCGTCGCCCCACGCACAGGCCCACAGGGCGGACCGCAGCAGAGCTTAGCTAGGCCGTGACCTCCGAATCCCTATCCCCGTTGGGCCCCCTGCGAGCGCCCCCCATGGCGCCCCGCGCGCGCGCCGCCCGCGCGGGGAACCCTACCCTATGCCGCTCAGGCCTCGTCCAGCGCGGCCACGCCCGGCAGCACCTTGCCCTCCAGCAGCTCCAGGCTGGCGCCGCCGCCGGTGGAGATGTGGCTCATCTTCTCCGCCAGGCCCGCCTTCTCCACCGCCGCCACCGAGTCGCCGCCGCCGATGATCGTGATCGTGCCCTGCGCCGCCGCCGTGCGCGCCGCTTGTCAATATCCCAATTGAGGTTTGTAACAGGTTTCTTCAGTATAAACATTATTCTGGTGTCAGCGCCAGAGCCTCCGGCTGCCGCATGGGGCCCCGTCGCAGCGCAGACCGCAGAGGCTGGCAGCCGCCCGCGCCGCGATATTCCTGTCCCATGCATCAGATCCCCCGCGCGCTGTCGTGCCGGCCGGCGCGAGCGCCAACCGCCGCCCGCGCGCCAGGGGGAGACGCGCGTGCCAATGAAGGTCGCTGCATTTATCCAGGCGGCCTGGCGCCTCGCCGACAACCAACGGTTGCGGACGCAGGCCGTGGCGGGGGGAGAGCGCTCGCGCGTCATGCCCCAGGCGCCCCAGGCGCCACAGCAGACCGATGCGCACCACCCCGAGATGAGGGGACAGGGGGCTCAGGGGGGCTCGGCGCGCCTTCGGCGTCAGCTCGGCCAGCGTGTCGGCAACGCCGTACGTGCCCTTGGCGAACGCGTCGAACTCGAACACGCCCATGGGCCCATTCCAGATGACCGTCTTTGCGTCCGCGAGCGCGCCCTGGAACGTCTTCAGCGAGTCGGGGCCGATGTCGAGGCCCATCCAGCCGTCGGGGATGGACTCAATGGACACCGTCTTGGTGTCCGCGTCCGGCGCAAACTTGTCCGCGATGATGACGTCCGTCGGCAGGATGAACTCCACGCCCTGCCGCGCGGGGTGGGTAGGGTAAGGTCAGGGTGCATGTCAGGTTCCTCTTCACGCCCCTGGCTCAGGGGAGTACGGCGTCCTGCCCGCCCGCACGCATGCCGGGCGCTGCTGCGCGCTACGCGCGGACCAGCTTGACGGGGCTGTCGGCGCGGGACACCTCGGCCGGCTGTCAGCCTGGCCGCGTTGCTGCAACCGCACCCACAGCAGCCTCCCACGCCTGCAGCGCCTCCGCAGCGTGCGGCGCTGGGCCCCGCACTTACCTGCACATCCTAGTGCGCTCAGCAGGAATGGTGCGGCGCCCACCTGGTCCTGGGCGACGCCCGAGAGCTCCCATCAGCAAGGGTGAGGGTGGGGACAGAGCAGGGTTAGGGTAGGGTGCGGCGCCCACCTTGCTCTTGGCCATGCTCTCCAGCTCCTTGGCCAGCTCCAGCTTGTCCTCCTCGACCAGCGAGGAGCCGACGGCCAGGCCGCGTGCCTTGTAGAACGTGAAGATCATGCCGCCGCTGGCGCGCGCGGCATGGTAGGGATTAGGGTCAGGGTTAGGCCTAGGGTCAGACCTGGCGGCCGGGCGGCGGCTGGCAGCAGGCGGCCGAGGCGCACATGCAGCCGCGCAGCGTGGCAGCACGCATGCGCAGCGGCCCGCCCGTGCATGGACTCGCCGGGGCATGGCAGGCTCGACAGGGCAGCGCGTGCCCGCCGGCCGGCCCCCGACCGCGGGCCGGGCAGCGCCGGCCCGCCCTGGCGCACGCGGCCGCAAACCGCAACGCTCGGCCGGCCCGCACCCGAGGATGATCTTGTCGACCTTGCTGATGAGCGACTCGATGACGCCGATCTTGGACGACACCTTGGAGCCGCCCACGATGGCCACAAAGGGCCGCTTGGGGTTGGCGACCGCGCCGTCCAGGTAGTCCAGCTCCTTCTGCAGCAGGAAGCCCGCCACGCTGGGCTTCAGGAACTTGGTCACGCCTGCGCGGGGAGGCTAAGGTTACAGGCTAGGGTTAGGGTACGGCAACGCCTGCGGCGCGCACAGCGCCATGCGTGCCAGGCAACACCCGCTGCCTGCGTGATCAGGACTGCCGGGGCGTGCGGCCAGGACGCGCTGGCGCAAGGACTGCGGAGCCGCGCCGCCTGCGCCCGCGCCAGCCACGCCCCGCTCGGCGAAACCGCGCCCCTGCCGCGAGGCGCCGGACCGCCGACATGCCGGCGCCTGCTGCGGCAGGCGGCGCGGCGCAGCCGGGGGGATGACGGCCGCGCCGGGCGGCGCACCCTCGGTGGACGCGTGCGCGCGGTGCGCGGTGCCGAACGCGTCGTTAACGTAGATGTCGGCGCTCTTGGCCAGCTTCTCCGCGTAGCCGGGGTCGTTCTTGGTCTCCTCCTTGTAGAAGCGCACGTTCTCGAGCACCAGCAGCTGCGCGGCAGCGCCGCGGCGCGCGTCAGCGTGCGGCGCCTTGCATCTGAGCCATGTCCACAGCGTCTGAGGCTCGTCCGCCGCGTCTGAGACATGTCACAGCAGCTGCCTTGCGAATCGTATCACGAGGTCGCCCTCCGACATTGACGAGCCCGCTCTGCCAAGCCGTCGCACGCATCGCCCGCCACCACCAGCCACAGTGCGACACGCGCACAGGTTGGCAAAGGCCTGAAGACCGACTGCTCATGTAGGAGACCAAGGACCTTGCATGCAATCAGCCAGAACTTCCGCTGCCTGCTTGGGAGGTGTGGTGCCCAACATGTGAGAAAACCGCTGGTAGCAACGGGGACCAGTGAGGCATGCGCATGACCGAGAAGAGCTACATGCTCACGCGCAGATCCGAGTGGTCTCTTTGGGTGCAGCAGTGCGCGACAAGCCCGCAGCCTCCCCCTTCCGACACCGCTCACCTCGCCGTTCTGCAGGTCCTTTCACAAGCGGACTCCTTTCGGACCCTACCCTTCCGGACCCTACCCTCCCAATGGCGCTCACCTCGCCGTTCTGCAGGTCCTTCACGGCGGACTCCACCTCCGGGCCGATCGAGTCGTCGGTCTTCTTCACCTGCGCCCTCACACAGATGCTCACTGATATGCTCACCCCATGCCTCGCAGCTTTCACCAAGCTTGCAATAGTTATGCCAAACCACACTTGGCCACAAAGTCATTGTGTGAAGCGGGTGAAGTGGTCGCGCACGTCCTTGCAGCTCTGCATCAAGCAAACAGTAGTAGTGCCAGGAAACACTCGGCCACAGAAACATCTGTGAAGCGAGAGACGTGGTCGCGCACGTTCTTGCTGAGCAGCTCGCTGAGGCGCGGCACGACCGGCGTCAGGCGGAACTTGTCCTCCGGCCCGTCCTTGGGCCGGCCCTGCGGCGCGCGCGGGCAGGCACCAGCGCCGCTGAGTTCGGTGCCTGCTCCGCTCCGAGCCGGGGACAGCAGGGCCTGCTTACAGCGATGCAGCAGCGGCGCAGTGCTGTCAAGGAGCGGGCAGGCATGGGCGTCGCTGAGTGCCTGCTCAGCTCAGGACGCTGCAGCAGCGGCGCCGTGCTGTCCAGGCAGACGCCTCAGTGACGAGCCGCGCGGGCGCACCAGGTGGCTGGTGAGCAGCACGCGCGCCCCGTTGTCAAGCAGGTACTTGAGCGTGGGGATGGCCGCGCGGATGCGCGTGTCATCGGTGATATTGAGGTCCTTGTCGAGCGGCACGTTCAGGTCCGCGCGCACCTGTGCACAGCGCATGTAGTCTCAGCAGCTGTGCAGGAGCCACGTTCGAGCAGGGAGCCGTGGCGGCCATGGCGGTGATGCGGAGGCCAAGGTTGCGCATCGAGCACCTCTGCAGCCTTACAGGGGCACTTGCAGCGTGCTATGATAGGGAGAGTGTCGTCACGTTCCAGCTGCACCTCAGGCTTTCCACAGCATGCACATTGGAAGCGTAACTCTGCATGGTCATCAATACAGACATCGCGGCCGGCAGGGCTCGTGCAGGCCAACAGCGCTGCATGCACAGCTCCCGAGATGCAGGCACCTGCGTGTGCGTTCGTAGCGCCAATGCAGCCGTATGTAGCAAACAGCACATCTGGCCGCGTGCGCGCACGGGGATACGAAGGCAGCCCCGCTGCGCATTTGGCGCCCTGCCGCGCCGGGTGGGTGCGCACCAGCACCACCTTGCCCTCCAGGTCGGCCTTGGAGAGGTCCCCCACCGACTTCTTCGCTGCCTCGGTCACCACAGCCCGGCGGCCCCTGGAGCAGGGGGCGGCGCGAGAGGTCTGCAGGCCGCGCTGGAGGGCGGCCAGGCCCGGGCCCCCCACGCGGGCCAGCTGCTGCCTGGCCGTGCATGCCGGCCGGACAGCAGGCCGGGCCTGCTGGGCCCGCAGCTGGGCACGGGCGATGGGCCGAGCCTGCATGCTCATCATCTTGCTCGCCATGGTTGTCTGTAAACACGTTGCTATGCTCCCGAAACGCGAGCCGTTTGTATAGACCCTGACTTTATCTCCTGGCCTTTTTCAGGGCTAGTTGGCTGATACACGGTTGTAACTCATTATTCTGCTGTGCTGATGCCAACTGACTTGGCAAGCCCTGGAGCAGCGCGTTGATCTCTTGTCTTGCCCACTGCTGTCAGCCTGCCATATTGTCTGTGCAATCGCCTGCAGAATGGACACATAACATGGTGGAAGCTTGCAATGCTCTTAATCCGTCAATTGAGGGGGCACAGTAGGTGACATGTCACAGCACTCAACTCTTGCAAAGTCCAAATCGCGAGTTCGCGCATGCGTTGCGGGCTGCATGTAGACAACATACGCTCAGTGACACTTCAGAGTTCCAAGCTGGTGCAATGTTCAATACTACCCAGAGGCTACGCTCACGCAGCTCTTACCTGATGAACACAGACAACTGTCTGTTGTACAGCTGCGTCAGGAGAGTTGCGCACAGCGCCACTGCGGAAACATAAGCCAAGTTGCGGAGTAAAAATAGTTTACGACAATGGCGCTACACTGTAGCTAACGCGAATCAGCATCGGGCATGTGCCGAATCCAAGCGCCTGCCTCAAGAATGGTTGCAGCAGCCAGGGGCAACCCCGAGCCAAGCTGGAGCGCAAGCCGCATCGGGCTGCAGGTGGAGCGCATTGCCCGGAGCAGGAAGGCAGGAGCAGGAAGGCAGCAGCCAGACAGCTGCTACGCCTCGTCCAGGCGCCAGTCCACGCTCCTCTCCAGCGGTGCTCGCGTCGCGCGGTACGCCTCGGCAGCGCCGGGCGCCGGCGTGCCGAGCAGGAAGAAGCCCAGGCACCTGCGGCTCGGCCGACATGCTTGCAGGAGGGCAAAGTGATCCACACATCCGCACAGGCTTGCCACGCAGCTGACTCGCCCAGCACACAGCAGCGGCGGGGCCGCGCACTTGTCGTCGGCGCCCAGCCCCAGGAAGGCCTTCATCTGCGGGCTGTCGCGCGCGTCCGGGTGCCAGCTGCTCCAGTATCCTGCGCGCGCATAACCAATAACCTCAGCCCTCCCGCCCCGCTCGGCCGCCTCAAAACCCATACTGGTGCTGCGGTCACTGAGGAGGTCCTGCTGTCTGCCACTGCCACCAGCGTGCGAATCAGGCCACGCATGTCACCAGTCTGCATGCAGGGCTCGGCGGCCATGCGGCTCGTTACCAGCCCGATGCGAGGCTGCTGTGCAGCAGACACAACTCCGCCTACGCATGCACCCAGGCGCACTCAAACAATGTGGTGAGGCACTGCCGGACACGCTTAGCACATGGCTCCGGCCACAAAGCACGTTTGTGAACAACATGGCGTGGTTTTGGGCAACGCGTTGAGCGTCCGCAACCCCTGTCCTTATCTCCGTGTCTGCCTCACGACGGGCACGACAGCACCCAGCGCACCGGCCGCGCCGCGCGCCGCGGCCGTCAGCCACAGGTTCTGCGTCGCGCAGGCAACCGCGCACATCTCCTCCCACTCCGGCATCTCCTTGGTGGCCGGCAGCGGCGGGCGGCGCCGCATGCACAGCGCCAGCATGACCTGCCGCGCTCACGCCGACCTCGTCAGACCAGCAGCCGGGCGCCGTGTTGCTCGAGCCAGTGCTGGACTGGGGTGGTGCGGGGCATTCCTTGCTCAGACTCACTTCTTGACTGCCACCCAACAACGGAACGCAGGATGCTCGAGCAGGCATGCGCGCACTGCTAACTGACGCACCATGCGCACCAGAGGGACTGACCACAATGTCACTGTCCGGCACACACTTTTCCTGGCCAGCTTCGCGCGTGTAAGCTGCACGCACTGGAGACGCAGCCTGCACGTCAGGAAGGGGCGCTCGGGCCGCGCACCGGCACGCGCGGGTAGTCCCGGGTGCGCTTGCCATTGATCTTGGCGCGCTTGGCCTCAAAGTCATATGTGGGCAGGACCTCCTCTAGCACCTGCACAGTGTCAGGGGGCTCGGGGCTGACAGTGAACCAGCGGCACACAGGCACAAGGTAGCAAGCGGAGCACCCGCAGTGCAGCAAATGCGACTCCTTGTCGGGTGCCAGCATGCCGGCTGGCAGACATGCAGAGCACCGGTATGCACCCGCGTAAGACTGCGCAGTGCACGGGGGTGGCACCTTGAGGGTTAGGTCGATCATCTCCTCCTGGGCGCGGCGGCCGAGCACCACAAACTGCCAAGGCTCGGTCTTGCCTGCATTCGTGACGCCCAAAGTTTTAGCCACACACCATGCAAGCTTGCAAATTTTTACACGCTTGCTCAGCGAGCAGCAAAGGCGCCCTGAACAGCAAGGTCGCGTGCACGGCGTGCACCCAACTTGTTAGCGCTGGTCACAAGTTGCGAGCCCACGTACACACACGAGACAGGGCAAAGGCGCACCGTGTGTCGGAGCCCACCTGGCCGCCTCTAGCATGTCCTCCACTATCGCCCTGCAGGTTTCCAAGAGCACAGAAAGTAAGCGTGCAACACATCGTTTGAGCACGCCTAACTGCACTTTCCAGACAGCCCGCTTCTAAAAGCTCCTCCGCTTTGCGGGTGTGACAGTTATGCGCGGGTTGCTGCCGACAACAGCACAACCCCTGATCACTCACGTACTGGAGGGCACGCAGGGGCACACGATGGAGGGCACGCAGGGACACACACCTGTCGAGCGGCGCCCCTGTGAAGTCCCTGGGAAACACTGACCGCCGGTCGCGGATAACTCTCGCCAGCACTGCAGCGTCATCGCTGGTGAAGCCCTTGCTCTGAGATGAAGCACCAGGCGCAGCACAGGCAGCAACAGCCATCCTGCCTCCAGCGCCCTGCAAGGCAGGCCGCCTAGGCTAAGAGCCTGACACCTTGCCTGAGGACATATACAAAAGTCTCTGCGGTTGCAGGGGCCCACAGAGTGCTTCTTGCACACCACTAGCGGCAGGCATGCACTGCAAGACGTCTACTCCTTTGGCTACGCAAAACCATCAGCTCATGCGGCGGCAAACCGTGCGCAGCACACTACAAAACTTGCATACCTTTGTTGCAGGTCGGGTGAACACGCGCCACGTCATCCAGAAGAGCAGCGGCGCCGCTGACGCGCCGTATACGCACAGCAGCAGCAGCAGCTTTCTGTCTGGTGGCAGCTGTGAGAGCCACGCCACTGCTTGGGCAAGCATGTCCCCTCTGTGTGTGGTGATAGGCTGTTACACTAACAAGTGACATACGTACAACAACTTGTTTACTGCGAGCTGCTGGCACGCTGTTGCCGCATGTTCAGCACGCTCTCTTGTGATGAAATTAACCAGACCCTGCTTCGCCTCGGCTTGAACTCGAGCGAAAGCTGCTTCTTCCGGGCCGAGGCGCAACCTGCAAGCGAGGCCCCCCCCGGCGCTCGTAAGCGGTACCGGTCCCCCCGGCTTGGCAGCCCCACTTGCAATCGAGGCGGCATGACATCTGCACCGACTGACGAGCATCGGGACGCACGCACACGCCCTCTTCGTGTGTACAGCATGCCTCTTACAAAGTCACAGGACAGTCACAATCTATGCCCATGCTGTCAAACTCCTACTGTTTCTGATGTAAAACAACAACTGTGCGTGCAAGGTAGAGCGCTGGGTGGGCAACCTGCAAAACACATGCCCATACTCTCAGCTCCTAACGCATGTGAGCATAAAATAGTGATATGCATGCAAAGGAGAACGTTTAGTGGGCAACTCTGCAAGCGCCAGCTGTGCAACTACCCCAACACTTTGGGCACCACCGGCTGGCGCGGCCTTGCTGCGCGCAGTACCCCATCAGTGCACACACCCACCTGCACCCTGGTCGCTGGGGCGCCCACGCCCGCCTCTGAGGCATCACAGACGGCGTGCTGCGCGTCGCTTAGGCGCCTGTGCGATGCCACACCAGCACCCGGCGCTGGTGCCAGCGCGCCTGTCAGCAGCCGCGGCAGCAGCCTTGCTACCTCGCGTATCCCTGTCGACACTCCTATGATCATAAATCACTATGTGCTGCAACAGGGCAGGCATGGTGATGGTGTCAACTCAAGAAGATGAACTGCGAACAGAAACAACAGACTTCCTACTGGTCGACATCACCCAAGCACTGCATGCGGCTATCTTAAACTTCTCTGGACATGGGTGCAGGCAAGAGAGTGGCCAGCAAAGCACTTGAGGCAGCGCATGATGCAGGAGCAGGCACTGCGGACATGCAGATGCACGGCGGCCAAGTGCCTTCACGCTTATGTGACTTAAGCATGCGGGCCTAGCAGCCTGCCGGGCAGGTCACCCCCGATAGGGACGGCGGTGTTGTTGACGCCCTTCTGGTAGAGCAGCGCTGCAGCTGCGGCCGTGCCCTGCACCCTGCAGCGGGGCTTTATCTACAGCAATTAGCAGAAAGTCTGGAGTAGTCCTGGAGCATGTAGTATGCATGCATGCTTGACTGTCGAGTCAGAATGAGCTGAAAGCCATCGCCACGTTGCTCAGCACAGCGCAGCAATGCTCTGCCAGCACACGGCTGGGATGGCGAGGGTGCAAGCTGCATGTGGTGCATGGCCCCGCTCACCTCATGAGGTTTGCATGGTACCCTGTCTCCAAGCCGCCCGTCAGATAGCACGATAACCCAGTCCCTGTTCGGAAGACAGCCCTGTCCCAGGCAGCCGGGCGCTGCGCGGGCCTGCCTGCTCGTTCAGGCTGCAGAGCGCAATGACGCGGCCGCGCGCGTTCGCGTGCGCGAGCAGCTCCGCCGACAAGGGTTTGCACTCGTGCGACAGCCGCCACGCCGGGTAGCTGGTGGCTGCTGGGCCCCGCGCACGCCCGCGTCAGGCGAGCAGCACGCCTCGCGCAACGGGCAGGACCTTGAGCCGGTCTGGAGAGCTGTGCACTGAAGCTCTGCCGCAGGCGGAGCAGGGCGTGCGACCTCCGTCGACGTGGCATGCGGCGAAGCTCTGCTCGTCGCGCATGTCCAGCAGCAGGACGCGCCGCCGCGCCGCAGCCCCAGCGGCGTCCAACAGCAGGAGCTTCACGAGGCTGGCAACCTGCGCCCCACCACCGCAGCAGCGTCCTTACTCACTCACAGTCCTTCTCATGTCGCTCCTGCTGCCACGGCCGGTTCCAAGCTGCACGCGCGCCCCCACTGTGCAGCACGCCCAGTAGGCGCTTCCCACCGTAATAATACCGGAAGAGCTCCGGGCGCGGGAAGCGCGCGTCGACGAGCGCGGCCACCTCGGAGCACGAGTCCTGGCTGGCGCGGCTGTCCATGCGCGCGCGCGCGCGCGCCCGCCGCGCACGTGGCGCCGAGGCCCACAGGGCTTAACGTGCGCGGCCATGGGCCTGATGAAATCGGGCATTGCAGCCGCGCACACCGGAGATGAAGCAACAGCAGCTTGCAGCAAGCACGCAAGATCAAGAATCGTAACTCTCACCAGGGCTTGCAACCCCAGCTGCAGCTGCTCTCTTTGCCATCGGGATGAAGAGCATGCTCACTGCACCAGCCTATTGCTGCCTCGCGTCCCTGCAGCAATCAGGGCGATACACATCTGTTCCCACCCGCCTTGGCGCTCTCTGCACGGTTCCAACACCGGACGCCCTGGACGCCCTGGCGCCATGCCAACCAACCCTGCTGCAGTCGGTGCGAGGGTGCCGTAAGGCGGGTCCGCGGGCGGCCAGCGCGAAAGCCGTGCCGCAAAGACGGGGAGTGCCAGGGAGCCTAAGCGCCAGAGGCTCGCGATGGGGCCGCAGGCGCGGCCTGCCCCTGCCAGTGCTGCCGCTCCTCGACCGCCCGCTCTGCTGACCTCACACATTCGATTGCTGTGTCGCTTGCGGCCCAGTCACAGCGCTCCACTGATGTGCGCCGCGTGTGGCGCCTCTGCCCGGCTGCCAGCGCACCCCTGCTGCCCCTGAAAAGAATGCACGGGCATGGACCAGCAACGCGTACTGCGCCGCTGCGCTTGCTGGTCCACCGCTTGCGGCAGCAGGCTTGTCCGGGCGAGGCGTGTGTATCTCGACCGCCACCCTGCTCTAAGCTAGACTGACCTCGACACATACCTGCGCTGCCTGCCACCCTGCGACAAGCGCAGCATGCTTGCCATCACTGGGATGCACTCCGCCCGCGCGTGCGGGGCCGAGCCGCCCGCCCCCGCTGTCCAGGTCAACGACGTGGAGATGACCAATGGCGTGTGCCACGAGGCGCCCCCCGCGGCCGTCGGGCCGCGGCAGATGATCGACCGCACGGAGTACGTGCGCCTGCTGGAGCAGGCGCTGCATAGCCTGGGCTTCCTGGCGGCCGCGCAGGCGCTGGAGCGCGAGTCGGCGCGCGCCCTAACCCTACCCCACGCCCTGGCCCGCGCACGCTACGGCCTGGCCCGCGCCCCGCCCCGCGTCCTGGCCCGCGCACGCCACGCCCTTGTCCATGCGTCGCCCGCGCGCACTGGGCTCGCCAGCCGCTGGCTCGTCTGGCGCCGTCGTTGCTTTCGACTCAGGCTGCGTCGTCGTGTGTGTGCTCGGGCGCTCGACTGATGTCCTCATCGCCTGACGATGCATGCCGTTGGGGTCACGACCGGGTTGTGCATGCCCAGCGGCATGCTCGCTGTGCCTCGCGCACCGTGGCTGGCATGCATGCATGCCGTGTGCGTGCTCGTCCGCAAGAGGGCCGCGCAATGCGCCAAGCTCCATGCTGCAAGACTGCTCGGCGAAGGGCGTCCGGCCCATGCCATGGGCGTGCAGCATCTGCCCATCTATCTGCCATCGCCTCGCCTCCGTGTCCACCCCTGCTATGCCCCTGCTGCGCGCTGCTGCAAGGCCTGCAGTCGGAGGCCTGCAGAAGCATCTGGGGCGGTGCAAGTCTGGCGCTCAAGCACCATGGATATATCTGCCACTTGCTATGTCTGCGGCGCGCGCGCCGGACGCGACGCGAGCGTTGCCAGAGCTCCTGGGGCGTGCCCGGGCGCGCCTGAGCGGCGCGCAAGCCGCGGCGGCGGCCGCCCGGCCTGACCGCTGCGGCGCCGCGCCGCAGGGCATCCCGATGCAGCCGGAGCATGTGGCGCGCTTCCGCGCGCACGTGCTGGAGGGGCGCTGGGGCGCCGCGCTAGCGCTGCTGCCGCAGCTTGCGCCCGACGCCCAGGTCGAGCTGCAGGTGCGAGCTCCTGGACAGGGTGGGGTTAGGGCCTATGGCTAACCCTGTGGGACTGTCAGCACCCACCTGGGAGGGCTGAGCCAGGAGGCGTGTCGACCGGCGCGGCCGGCGTGTATGTGGGCGCTGGGCGCCCTCGCCAATCCCCGGCGCTTGCACCGGGCGGGCCACGCCGGGCGCGCGCCCGGCGGCTGCGGCCGGATCACGCTGCGCCGCGCCATGCGCCGTAGCCTATGCGCAAGGCGCCGGGCCATCTGCTTCGGGACGCCGAGCACACTGCCCTCCACGCTCGGCCGCGGCGGCGCTCCTGCTTGGGCCTCGCGAGTAGTGCGGCTGCCTGCTCGGGCGTCAGGGCAGGCTCGGAGCAGGGCGCCTGGGGGCAGCGGGGCCGGGCGCGCCGGCCGCCGACGCGCGCGGGGCGCGGGCGCGCGCGCAGG
>JAABUO010004298.1_pt1 | contig 16780 bp, 24 predicted proteins | sample 5559291 | NCBI WGS metagenome assembly JAABUO01 (sample SAMN10711878, study PRJNA513372) | rock metagenome | isolation source: Antarctica rocks | place: Antarctica: Victoria Land, Finger Mt sud | reverse complement strand
AAGTCAAAGACATACGCCAGCAAGCTTGCTTGTCTCTCAGGCTGCAGTGCCGTAGCCACTGCAACTGTTGTTCCAAAACAATCGTGTATTGATAGCCTCGTGTAACCACGTATCTGCTGTTTTTGGCGGCTTTATTGGCAAGTAGTTGTGAAAGTTCAGCCCTGGTCAATGAGCTGTTTGACACCAGAAGCCATCCTTAGTATTTAACGTCTCACAGGAATAGACGCAAGCATACCTCCCAATTACCTCTGCTAGGCTAGTCTTTTAGTCTATGACACACAGGACACTCTGACGCATGACACCTGATTGAGCGCAGTGTTTTCGTGTCTTACATGCGCCCCGCTTGGTGTGTCACTAAAGTACTGGTAAAAGAATAGACTGTGTACTATATGCATAACACCACTACCTAGCAAATTGGGTTTATGTTCTGAAGTCAGCCTCAACACAAAACAAAATTGTAAAACAGCTCGACCAGGTTCAGGCCATCCATGGAAGCTTCTATGAGGACAAGCACAAGGAGAGTAAAACACCGCTCATTGCAGTTAGCTCCTTTAGCTACTACAGTATGGTACATCAAGGATAGGTGATATGTATGCATCTATGTCCACAGGTGCTTGAGCAGCCAACTTGAACTGTGCATACTTTGCTAGGGCAGCAACAAACCACTGTACTGCATCAAGCCCATTGACAAGCATGCGCATCCTTGCACATCCCGCAGTGTGTTGCATACTCTGCAGTCCAGGCTGGCTGCACAATAATCATGTAGCTTTAGATTCAGCCTCTAAGAGGATCTCTGCTGTCCCTGAGCTGAGACTTTGCTTTTGGGTTCTTTTGCAGCAGCTTCCTTCAAAGTTTGAGCAACAGACTGCTCATCCTGGCGTTGCTTGCGACGATTTGCCTTTTGTGTGCTGGTGGGAGGAGGCAGGCCCCAGGGCTTATTCCACAACTTGCCCCCGGTATTCTTGTACACAACACTGAGTGCCCTCGTGCCAAAAACCATGTGTGTGAGGTAGGGTGACCTGAAACAGGACTGATCCTGCAGGCAGAGGACCAACAACTGACAACCTTCGGTCAAGACGACTACTGCTTGCACCGTATCAGAATTAGCACCTCCTACCTATTTATCTAAGCTTGGTCTCGGAAAAAAGGACGTGACGTCTGACTTTCGGGTCGTATTTCACAAACTGAAGCTTTTGTGGCAGCGTTCTCGGGTTTTTCCTTTTGACGTAGAAGAAGCCTGTGCCTGCTGTGCTGAGAAGCTTGACCAGCAGCGTCGCCCCTTTCTTGCTTGGTGCCATCAACGCTCCGGTGAGACTCGCAAAACTTACGCCGACGGTCATTCACGCCATAAGTTGACTTCAGGCATGAGGAAGACGAAGAGAACGTATCAACAGCATCTTTGCACATGGTACATGTGGTGTGCAGAGTCTGTGAAGACATGTCTGCCAGCATCAACCAAGACTGAGAAAACACTGACTAGTGTGTTGAAAGCAGTTGCGGCTTGTGCAGAACATGCGACGAAAGACAAAATTGGAGCTGCTTGAATGCAACCAGGAACTTTGCAAGTCTGCAGTTCATAGAGCCAGGCATAATGCAGGTCATAACGCAGGTCATAACCCAGGTCAACTTCAGCACCTGTGAATGACTCAGGAGATGTTCAAATAACAGAACAGGCAGCAGCATGAGAGAAAGCAATCAACAATGCCGTGCATTGATTGCACTCTTGCAATTGTGCAGCGGTGTCCAGCTAGCTTCCGGTTGCTGTACTTATTCAAGACAAGTTTAAAGAATGTAGGCATGTGTTTCACTCTACGTGCTGGAGAAGCTGCCCCTGGGCTGTGTTCGAAAGAGCCCTATTGGTGGGTTGTCGACAAAGACAGGGTGTTTGCTCCCTGGTGGTCTGCTTTTTACAATATGTGGCCCCAGCAAGTATGCAGCAATGGCTCCACCTAGCAGGCCTCCCATGTGGGCCCTGTAAGCATTCAGCAAGTGAAAACTCCAGAAAAATCTACCTCAAATGCCTGTTGATCAGATACACAAGCAGAAGATGACATCCAAATCTACGAAAGGCTGGGTTCAGTCGTTGGATCCAGCAAAGAAGTGCAGCACTCTTTATGCAACATTGCCAATGCTGCTCAAGCACATTATTGTGGCGTTGCTGTATGATGCATAGTCACATCTGCATCTGGACACATGCGTAAAGGTCTGATTGCAATTTCCACGCAGTTCCCAATGTGTTGAGTCATGTTTGACTCACCAGTTGTCTATGTTGGGTGCCACCAACCCATACACTACATTCATTGCCAAGTTCTGACCCAGACTCTTCAGTACTGCATCTCCACCGCTGCCAAAGAACTCCTTGTGGCGGTAGCAGAACACCGCCAAAGCTCCTCCAATGCCAAAAATTGCCCCTGGACATGCATGGGTGAGTTGAGTGCGTAGCAATGTCATCCAGGCGCAAGAGAGGCGTTGATAAGATGGTACATACACACCAGCCAAATGCACCTGCATTGAGGACTTCATAACAGGGTCGCGTTGACCGTTGCGCAAGTCACTTTCGAGCTTGCCCCTACAAGCTGAGTTTTGTGTTGGTGGCATGTGCACACCATGTCCAAGTAGAGCCTGTCCGATCTTTGCGCGACGTTACAACACTGCCATCATCAGGCAGCGGGGGGTTTGTCTGCTCTTGCTACAGGAATGCTGGTCTGACCTGATGAACCCAGTGACAGATTTGGACTGCCCAAATAGCTGGCAGTGACACCAGCAACAGCGGCCACAGTGTAGACTGCCAGGAAGCGGCTACGCCCACTCACAGTCTCAACCAGGGGACCTAGATTGTTCAAGGCTGCACCATTGAGCACCAAGTGCACAATGTTACCATGGAGGAATGTTGGGGTGATCAACCTCCAAAGCTGACCATTTGCTATTGATGCGTTATGCTGCACTCAGACAGGACTACAGTCTCAACGTGGTGCAAGGCTGCTCAGCTATTGTGCTTGCATTGTGCTGAACAACAGCAGTGCAGTTCACGAGGCAGACCCTCACCTTAGCACCCCAGGCTGTCAGTCCTTGTTTAGTTAACAACTGTGCTGCAAACATGACAGCATTCAAGACCAGCAAACTGTCTGTCACACGTCGCTGAGGGGCCCCAAACTCTGAAGAACCCTTTGCTCTTATCACACTCCTGTGAGTCCTGTAGCGGAGCAGAACACATACAAAAAGGAGCAATGAGTTATTGATGTGCTGTCGACAGCAATGCTGGTCTTACTTAGGACAGCAAAGCTATGTCACCTATGTCTTAGTCTGCTCAACCCCCCTGCACTTGCTATGTACAACGTGCCTGCTGCTGTCGCGCATCCAAGGCGACCCACATGATGATTGCAGGACAAAGGCTTTACAGGCAGTCTCAAACTCGGCCTGCCCAGGAAAGAGGACAGACTAAAGTTGGCTGGCATCTGTGGCTGTGCAACACGGCTGAAATGCCCACAGGAAAACCTCTGGTGACTTAAACCATGAAGGCTGAGTGATACACACGGAGAAACCGGCAGATTTCTAAAGTCAAGGGCAAGTACGGATCAGCAAAGGCTCGGGCCTTTGACGTGTTGCACGCCCCAGCGCTGAGTCTCAAATTTGGTGATTCGCGTTTTCGCGAAAACTCCGAGATGCACGGGAAAGCCTCCAGTAGCGGAGACAATAACGGAAGGATCCACACACTCGGGCAAAGTGTGTCCGAGATATCAGCACCGTCAGCAAGTCCCATGAACATAATGCATGCTTGAAGCACCTTCAGGTTACTGGACCATTTAGTATTCCACACCACCTGTCTGGCAGGTCCTATGTATGCTGTGATCTGATGCATGCTCGAAAGCTTCGTCAAACTTGCTGCAAAGGTCGCTGATCGCTCAAGAACTCACGTGGCTGCCTCAGCCAGCAACCGTCTTTTGAGGTGTCCACAAAGCTCCTTCGCCTGAGTTGAAGCTAGCTACTCTCCCTGACGGAACCACAGTAGGCGTTGCTGGTGTCAGGGACAGCATGAAGCTATTTGCCAAAAAACCTACAGTGAAAGGTTTGCCACTAAACAGCTACCTTGCGCCTGCACTGAGTCACCGTACCCCTCACTACCGGCATGACCGATCTGTTATGCAGAGCAAGTCCGCAGCTCGCAAAGAGATATTGGAAGAAGCGTCAGAGGTATTTATTTTATCTTTCTGCTTTGTATGTGCACGAATGCTGTCACAGCAGGTCTGACTCACCTCAGCAACAGTGCAGATATAGAAAAAGAGGTACTGATATTAAAGCGTGAAGAGCAGAAATTAACGAGGGAAATAAAGCAGGCAGCAGCTAAAGGTAACACTGCTGGGGCCAAGCAGTTAGCTAAGTCTCTTATCAGATTGCGGGGTCAAGAAGCAAAGCTTCAGGCCAGCATGGGCCAGCTGCGAGGGGTGAAGACCTCTATCGCGGTATGCGCATCAGCAAACCTGACTTATCCAAGCTCATGCAGTATGAGTGGCAGTTTACTCATGCACCTTCAGCAGACACAAGTGAAGTAGAGACACTCGGCTTGCAGCATAAGACGTAGGTGGCCTAGCACAAGAAACAGCTTTGTTCAGCAGGACCTAGCTGTGTCAACAAACGAACATTGTTTTCAGGCAATAGCTGCCAGGTACAACTAGGGCAGCTAGCTGCCAAATTCAGCACACATGATCTGTGGACATCAACAGCCACATTCAGAACTCCACTACTACAGAGACTTCTCAAGCATTGCTCTCCACTCATGCTAAAGCAGGTTGTACACTGCAGACTGCTGCCGCCACTGCAACAGTTGGAAACAGCATGGCTACAGCCTCGGCTGCAATGGCATCAGTTGGCCAGGCTGCAAACCCTGCCAAAATGCAGCAGACAATGCAGCAGTTTGCAAAGGAGAATGCCAAGATGGACATGGCTAGTGAGATGATGGGTGATGCTGTGGATGATGCCTTGGATGATGATGAAGTTGAGGATGAAACAGATGACCTCATGAACCAGGTCAGGCTCTGTGCTCATGGTCATATGCCACTGCTTATTTCAACCCCATGGCCAGATAATTAGTGCGCAGCACCAGAACATGATGGAGCGTAGTTTGCCTCTATTGCTGCCACCCAGTCCAACCTGTGATGATGTAGTTCTTTGTTGAACCTCCTGTCGTGATACTGCACTGTCCTTGATAGCTCAAACGCTCTTGATTTGACAGGTACTGGATGAGATTGGCGTTGACATCCACTCCAAAATGGCAACAGCACCAAAAACCAAGATCACGCAAGCGCAGCAACAAGCTGAGACTGATAAGGAAGACGCAGAAGCAGATGACCTCATAGCACGTCTGTCTGCATTGAAGTGACCTCCCTGTATGTTGGTAACGTCCCTGTGTATTATGCACTGTTTATTGCTAAGCAAATTTGCACCAGATCCCAAATACAGAAAGTCCACTTTATCAGTTTCTGAATTGTCTGCCTCAGTATGTAGAGTAGATATAATTTAAGTGTGGTGGCATGAACTGGCAATGGTAAGTGTAAAGTAAAGTGGCCCCTAATCAACAGATCTCTTTATGCTAAGGCAGATAAAAAGCATCAAAAGGTCTCAAGGACAATGACATGTCTAGGGTGGCAGTATCACCACTGAAGTAAAACAATTTGTTGCACTAGACGGCCTCAGAACTGTTGCCAATCCCGCTTGGTGAAGCAGCAGAGGATTGCCGCCCAGGACCTCTGCGCCGTAGTGTTTCATGCTCCTGCCTGGTGGCTCTCAGGAAGTCGTTTGCTCCTTCCACCTCCTCTGCCTTCAGGTAGTCATGCTCTGCAATCCTCTGTAAGCAGGCAGAAAAGCGACTCATTGCTGTACACTAGTGGGCTGACATAGGCAATGCGGCAGGCAGCTAAAGGCCCGGTGAAAATTGCTGTCCAAAACCATCAGCTCCATGACACATTGCAGCAAACAAATCATAAAGCAAGCCTAACAATTGAGCAGCAAGGCAATCTGTGCTTCAACATTCATGTAGCTCATAACACAACATCATCCAACAAGTCGAAAATCATTGTTGTGTCGAGTCAAGCAGGCAGCTCACATCCCGTAGATCGTCCACAGCAAGGCGCAGCTTTCCAGCGCAGTCGCTGCTGTCAGGATGCCCCAGCTCCTTTTGACCCACCACATCAGCTATTTGATCGATTCGTTCCATAAACTCGGCAAGCATTGCTTCATTGGCCATGGCAAACTCTTGCTCCTTATGCTGCATCAGTTCCTGCTGCCTGCAGCAGAATGGAGATGACTCCAATACAGAGCTGGGCCCTCTCAGCATGTACATGCAGGTGTATATGCTGCATGCAGACCCACAAAAAAAATGCAACAGCAAATCGGGGAGCATGTATCTCTGCAGAAAGCGGTGTATGTACAGGCAGAGGTATGCAGTGGTCTGATGTCATCTGCTGTACGGACAGCATGGTCTGTTCTTAGCTTTGACTTGGAGGCCTCTAACAAACAGCTGACAAGGCTGCTGCAACACATCGAAATGTTGAGGTGTGCAAGGGAAAGCATGCAATGCTTTGTACTGCAAGCATAGTTTGCAAAGTTGGATGACCCACCTGGCCAGCTCAGCAGCAGTCAACTGCTGAGGCTCGTTCTCTTGACGGTCAAGAGGGTCATGCACCATGGGACGGGGGGAGGGGCGTTGCAGCCCTGGTACCATGGGCGCATCCGGAGCCTCCGCATTATCTTCAGGCTCCTGCACAGTTTCATGTTTCCATTGCCGCTTTTCCAACTGTCATGCCCAAGTACATGGTGTTATCAGCAGCCATGAGATGAGACTTGACGCACAGACCAAGTGTTGAGTGGCTGCAGACACTCGCTTAAAGGTGGTAGTGAAGGCACTGCAGCCATACCATACTGAGCTTTTCCATATGCTTGTCATGTGCCTCAGCCAGCCATGATGGAACAAGAAAACCAAACAGACAGTGTCATTTCGTTTTAGGACTGCTTGGCACCCTAGCCTGAGCCTAACCATTCCTGCCTGTATCAAACAGCTAAGAAACACATACTGAATCTCAGCACAGCGCAGCATGCCACACACAGTGCCTTTTCTGGGAGACCATGCCCAACAGCTGCTGTCCGTTGCAGTCAAGACAAGCACACCTATACATCCGGTTGCGCTGCAATGTGCGCTTTTCAAAATCAAGAGCTTCGCAGGGTCATTGGCTGTTCAGCAACAGCAACAAGGGCTTACCCGCTGCAGCAGTGTTGGGGCAAATGCCCTGATGAGCAATGTCCCAATGCTGGCATCGATCAGTATGCAGAAAATAGCAGTTGTCAGGGTCTCGTTGGCGTACTGGGTGTACCGCAGAGCTTGTGCGCTTTTGGGTGCTGACTTATACGCAGCAATGACTGCATCCAATGGAGACAGTGCGAGAGCGGCCTGCACTGTAGCCTGCGACATACGCACACACACAGGCAGTCAGTCCACTGTGCTAAGTCAGGCAGGGTGAGCATCATTCCTTCCCTTCAACAAAGCTTCAGGCTACTTGAGCACCAGCGTCATCACTGCATATGAAGATGTCTGCTGGTAGGGACTTGACCGTCTGTCTAAGCAGTCATACTGGGCTGCTTGTTTTGGCTGTGAATATATATATGGAGAGTTCAATATTGATAGTGACAACAGCATGGCCACACACTGATCAGTCAAGAAGAACGTGCTGCAAGCTGGGGTTGCACTCTGCATGTATTCCATAATCTGTAGTAGGGCTGTGGGTCCTGCCTTCCAGGTACAGACACAGTCACTGTCCCCTGCAGCCCTGTGTTTGACTGACCTGCCCCACACATGAAGTATGATACTCAATCAGGCACACAGCACAGAGTGGTAGCAGACATCAACAAGAAAGAAAAGTGTAGAGGCAGACCTTGGGCGTCCAGGCAAATGCAAAGAACAGACGCTCTTTCCATGTGAACCCGCCACCAAACATCACCAGAAAGGTTGCCGGCATGCGCACAGCCAAGCCTGCATGTGCAGCCCGACAAGAAGTCACAATGACACCATTGCAACGGTGATAGTGATCAAACCAATGACTGTGATACCAACGACAGTGATAGCAGTGAATGTGTTATCATGTGTCATTCAGAGGGGTGCCATCAAACTCATACAATGGCGCTTGACAACACTTGATGTGATTACTCCAATGTGACATATATGCAGATGTGTCTCACACGCATTCACATAAGGCAGCATGTCCACAAGCAGCTGCTGAAGATGCAGTTGTAGCATTCCACGAATTGGTGGCAATGCTGTCATGATCATGCACCACACTGTTATATACAAGGGTGGCAGCCACCAACCTGCAAAGATGATAGCGCATGCTTTGGAGATGCTGCTGTGCTGAAGCGTTTTGAACCGCAAGGCATTTCCAATCAGGCCGAAAAGGACTGGCATCATGATGAAGCGCCACAGCCACCGCACATTCTTTTCAACCTGCAACGCAACCACAGTCACTCTGTATGTTCTGCTCAGAAGTGGACAGGCGCAAAGCTTCAAGCTTGTGTCAGGTGGCGTGGTGATGGGCTGAGAGGCTACCTAAGCCTACTGGATCTGAGTATGGCATCTGCTAGAACACAACTTAGCCTGCTAAAGCTGCTCTTAGACATGTTCTCACCAGTAACAGCCACTACAGGGTTGTGGGAAGCTAGACATTGGGAGCATTGCAGCCCTTTAGGACTTAGCCTCCTCTTGGGCAGAATCAGATCCATGATGCATCTGTGGTTCTGCTCAGGCTTGGCTGTACGGTTGGAGAGGCAGTAGCTCAAACAAGCAAAGGACGCTACACAGGCAAATCACTTGCTGCTGTGTGATTCCACGTGGCCAGACAGAGCAAGCGCAAATGGAAAAAAATGGCAGGAGCAGGCAAGGCATAGCTGATGCAATTCTTGGGTGATCTCCCTTTGATGGCTGACTTGAACGACGCACAAGTGGTGACGCAGCACACTCACATTGCGTGTGTACTCATGATTGGTCTCTGGAATGGCAAACATGCCAGGCTTGCCTCTGGCCCACAGCTCTTTCACGCACAGCCCCAGGGTGAGTGACCCCAAAGCCCCCCCACTGGTAAAGTTATACCTGTCAAAGATGAACTTCATGAAGAGGGCAGACAACAACACGACTGCGGTGCGCTTGAGTCTGTTGTTCCACAGCTTGGTGAAAGCGCAGAGGTATGCTGCTATGAGGCCGGCCAGTATGCCCAGTACCACGCTGACTGGACCATGCATGATGGCCCATACTTGGTTCCCTTCTCCTTTGACTGCAATGTCTATAAAGATGGTGTAGCCTGTGATGCCGATCATGTCATCGAAACTGGCAGCTGCCACAACTGTTGCTGGAATGCCTGCAACACCAGCAAAACCATGAGCCTTAATTAAAAAAAGACAAGGTAAACATGTTGATGCTTAGGAGAGCGAGCTTTGGGAGCAGGGTTGAAGTTGATGCTTGCCAAAACTTGTGCTGACTTCTTGCCTGAACAGAGTGTGTACGGACACTGTGATCAGCACCAACATCTTATCACATCGATTGGGTGACTGCTTGTTGAGCTGAAACAGCAGAGTTACACTCCAGCACCTGCTGTCATGTCATGCTACACATCACACTTGTCAATACTGCTACACACTACACTTGTCAAAACTGCAATAGCACAGTAACGGCTGAGTGAACTCACTTTTTGCCGTTCCCAGCCTCTTCTGTTGCACATCAAACATGCACTGGATGACGAGTGCTGGGCCTACAGCTTTCAGGATGAAGCCAAGAGCAAAGGCAAAGGTAGCAGGCATTCCAAACAGGGCTACTGCAAGGCCGCCATCAAAGAAGGCTTCCAGGATGCCCGGCACCAGAAGCAGCCTAGTTGCCACCCACCCCACCTTCTTGAAGATCTGCACCACAGACACAGCTTTCATGAAGGCTTGCACAAGCAACAAGCTGCCAGTATCTCATTGGTGGGGGAATCCTGCTTGCAGCCTCACGAAAGTTGTGGGTACAGGCTCAGTCATGAGCACAGCTTGTGCTAAGATACTGCAGAGGGAAGATGGCGCCAATGCAGCATCCATAGTGCAGATGTAACAAGCAGGCAGTTTCCCATAAAAGGGAGAAAGCATCATGAGCAGCCTGCGCACCAGGCATCACGCAACCATCTTGCAGAAGAAATGTGAGGCACATGAAGCATGCGCTGACAACACACAGAGAGACACTTAGGACACATCGCGCTGCTACTTGAGGGGCTCACGCGTAGATCAAGCTCAAGCCCAGAGCGCAGAAAGATGATGGCAAGGGCAATAGCTCGCAACTCCTTGGACCAGCTGGCTGGCAAGCCTTTCACCAAATGCCCATTATTGATATTACCAACAGCAATGCCAGTTAGTATCATACCAAGCGGCCCTGGCAGTCCCACCTGTGTCACGGGAGAAGTATTGTGACTTTGCCTTATAGGCTGGCATATAGCGTATAAATGTTGTCATGCATGTTGATTGGCTTCTGCATGTTGCAGGACCCTCTATACAACGTGCCACCAAATCGAAGTGTTGTCTCACCCTCTCAACCAACCATCCACCAGCTGAGGCAAGCAGCCATATGATCATGACTGCCCACGCATTTCCACTTGGGTGAAAGGGTTTGCCGATGCAAAGGACAAGACCTGCAGAGTACCTTAGGTTGAGCTGACCGGAATGCACGACCTCGTATGACCGACACTTTTGTCCATACCTCCATACAGCAAAACCGTGATCAGCAGAATGCCAGCTCCGTTCCAGATGTCTGCGAGTTCAGAACGAAGTCTGAATCTGCGCGCAAAGCGTGCCCGATTGCTGATAGCGAGCTGCAAGGCAGGCTCTGCAACGGCGAGCCCACACACCTTTTTCCTGTAAGAACAGGCCAGGGAACGCCCACCGCACAAAGCTGCTCTTGTCCTCGGAAAGACGAGCTCGAGAGACCTGCAGTGCTTTCATGGTGCTCGCGATTGGCGCAGCTTGAGGGATGTAGCGCTGTGCACGTAGTACAGGATGAACTGACTCCTCTAGATAGATGCCGACGTCAAGGGATCTGTGGGCAGACACGGTAACAACAGCTGCAATTGCTCAAATTTACACACCGCCAGATGCCACAGCAACGCTTCTCTGCAGGGCATCTGTGTTTGACAATGCGGTCCTGCATGCGCAACTGCTCTGTGCGTTGAAAGTCTCCTTTCAGGCACGTGCATGCAGTCAAAAAGATATCAGAATTCATCACGAGCCGAACGAGGCTCTGCTCAAGGACTTGGTTCCTGCTGCAAAGCAAGCTAGGCAGCAATGATCTACACCCTAATGTGTACCCACCTTCTCTTGCCCTCAGCTCGGAAGGCAACGTGTGGCTAGATGCAGCGTTACACGCATTGTCACATCGTGGAGCACATTCTTGTGTGCGTCTGCATCAGTATGTTCGACTATTACAGGCATATCACTTGACCGTTTAGTTTTGCTTTCAGTGTGAGTTCGTGGGCCATGTTTGCGTTTGCAAAATCGCATTTCTTGCTACTACCTTTTAGTATATAGTCATGACACCAACATGCATGCAGTCCTTGCTTCCTGATTGCTTGACGCCTTGACTAGCGCTCTGCTATGTGGCACTTGACACGCGCATTTTGACCAGCTGCAAGCGACAGGCAGCAGAACAGTTGGCAGCCTCTTGAATGGCAGCTGTAAATGTAAATGCAATAATGCAAAAGCCAGTTTGTCACAGGATTTGGTATTGCGACACGCGAAGCTCAAGTTTTATCGGCTAGTATTTGCAATACATTATGGCTGCGTTTGCTAGGTGTGCCTCACACCTATCTGTACACGCCGGCCCATCAGCATCAACCTCAGCGAGACGCTGCGCGCATTTTCGTAGCACAGGTCACTTGGCAACCTTCGCCCTTCCTGGCGCTAAGGTGCGCACTGATATCGTGTGCGTGCGTTCTACAGTGTCACTGCATGAACGTGTCTGGGATCTACTGTGCATGCGCAGGCTCCGCGGTGTGCACAGTTCCGTACATGTCGGGTCAGTGCGATCTCAGTTGGAGACAAGGTAAACACTGCTCAAGTTGCCAAGATTTGGCTTGGAGTTGAACGAGCGCGTGTAAACGATCCTTGCCCATCACGCAGGTGCCCGGCGATGTCAAGTTTAATTACTTCAACGCCGAAGGCAACATGCAAGACATTAGTGTTGAAGACCTGACCAAGGGCAAAAAGGTAAGGTTTCCTTGGAAACCATGAATGTCTCCATGCAGCAACCTCACCATAAATCATGAAAGCACAATTTCTGCAATGTCACACCTATTCATCGAAGCATGCATGAATTTGCTACTGATGATGATATTGCTCTTCAGGTGGTCCTTATTGGAGTCCCAGGCGCCTTCACACCCACATGTAGCTTGAAGCATCTGCCAGGCTTCATGGAAAAAGCAGATGATCTCAAAGCCAAGGGAGTGGATACAATTGCATGTGTAGCAGTCAATGACGCATTTGTCATGGATGCATGGAGTAAATCTGTTGGCACGGACGACAAGATCTTGATGCTGGCAGATGGTAGTGCTGTATTTACCAAGGTGATTGCATGACACATGCAGTGCTTCTCACTCATCTTGCAATTGCTCTGATCCCCTGCATGTCACTCGTTGCAAAGCACACTCAGGCATGGTTTGAAGTAAAGTCAGAAGCGTAATGCCAAGGGATTATGTGTGAGCAGAAGCTCATGCAGCATGCCTGATGGTGCAATGAAGTGATTGTGTCGCAGTGTGTCAGGGTAGGTATCTCATAGCAAAGCATATTCAGGCATGTGGATTGAGCTCTGACTTCACTAGCGGCGTGTACTGTGCAATGTGTACTGAAATGTTTCAACACTTGGTCTGACAGTCACCGTAATGCCTGCAGTCCATTGGTGTTGAGCTAGATTTGGCAGATAAGGGCCTGGGCATCAGATCAAGGAGATATGCGATGCTGTTGGATGATGGCTCGGTAGGTTGCACAGAATGGGTTGCCTGTGCAGAATTCATATGATTGTCTGCAGTCTGGCTGCAATGCGCTCAGCCTCTCATATGCAAGGGCGAAGGCACATCATGTGCACAAATTATGTAGTCACATTTCTGACTTGTAATTGGGCATGAGGTTCGTGTGTGGTATAGGTGAAGGAGCTGAATCTAGAAGAGGGGGGAGCTTTCACTGTCAGTAGCGCAGATGAAATTCTAGCAGCACTTTGACGTTGCTAGTTTAATACGAGCCATTGACGCATGACGACCACTTATCCATGCACCTCATGACAGCGATGTTGCTGCATTGCTGCTGTACAATGCAAAGCTACCAAGTGTTACTTGCTACATTTCCATGTCGTTTGAACCGTAGATTCTTGACACTTAAAACAGGCATTCCATGGCAGCTTCCTTGGGTTTGTCAAGCAGCGCAGCACATACACAGCAGTCGCTGTACACCTCTGGTTGCCGACAAGCAACCCATGAGACACCCCATGAGAGTGCATTCTCAAATGTGCTTGTTGACTCCAGGCCCCCTGTCAAGCCTTGCCCAATGTCTCAGTCAGCACAACTGCAACTTACACATGCTATAGACATCTTCGTGTTCTTAGTATGTAAGCGTTAATAGTCTGGTGGTCGCTGCCTAGAAAGAGTCTTAATTGCACAAATTGTCATACATGCAAAGCGTGAGCTGCCATCTACAAAACAGCAGCATAGACAATGTATACATACTGACATTGGGAGTCTGATACATCACGCAGTCAAATGTAAGCTACATATGGTGGTAGGTCCTGAGGACTTGTGGGCAACTTGACATGACCAACGGTCAGTTCATGATACCTAAGCAAAAGATGCAAAAAGAAGCAGTCCCTGGCCTGACCATTTAAATAGGTATGTGCAAAATCATTAGCAGCTGCAACTATCCTTTTGATCTGGTCCAAGTTTGCCTCAGCCCATTCAAGTTGTTCTAGCAAGTTTGTATGTGTATCATTTGCAGTGATGGGAATGTAATGCACATACGGCTTCAAAAGTGGATAATACCATTCCAACTCCTCGTTTTCCACTTTGAAGACAGCTGAGTCAGATGCCAGCTGCAGTGCAAGGCGCACTGATGCACAGTTGCCTGGCAACCAAGCCTGATACGTGTATGTCTCCACCTGCTCACGCATTGGCATTGAGGTCTTGAACCTGCCCTTATCAGGACCGTACAAATCCTCATTCCAGTCTGATACTCCACTGTCAACCAGATCTGGTCTGTCTAATCCCAGCTGCAAGATGACACTCCTGCCCTTTTTGAGCCCACCAAAACCCCCTGTTGTGCCCCTCCACACCACCATTGGTTTCCTGCGATCTTGAGGCCCGGATTTTGACTTCTTTCTGTCACCCTTCTTCTCTGGAGGTCTGTTGTAGATGTCACCTGCAATCATTCACAGCTAGGTGCCTACACTTCACTCAAGAATGCTGCATGAATGGGCTGCCATGTAGGCAAAAAGCTGTCTGTGGCAAATTTTCAAATGAGTTGTCAGACATAGAATCAGACATAGAATAATCTACCAATACATAAGGCGAAATGAAGCATGCAAGCATGGGGGACTATATCAGTCACTCATTGCGAGTCATGACAAATGTGCGAGGAATAAAAGTCACACCTTCAATGGTGTTTGGCATGAGTATGTCACTGAAGCCTGGAGTCTTGCAGAAGGCCAGCAGTGGTGTGGGTTCCTCATTGGACTTGATCTTGGCCAGAGGTTCATCAGCTGGGTTGAGGGGCAGAATCATATCTGGCAGATGTACCAGCTCTGCTATATGCTGAATATAGTTGACAAATGTTGGAATCAAGCGATGAAGGGTTGTGCTGTTACTGAGGGAAAGTTTGCCGTCCTGAATGTAGACTCGGTCCCCACTGCTGCTTTCCAGCAGGTCTGGAGAAAAGCCGCTTTGGTTCCAGTGCTTGAGCATAGGCTCCAGGAGCTGTTGGTGAGTCTCTCGCAGTGGTAAGCAGTGCTGCTGAGCGTACTTCTGCAATGTAGGTTTGCTGCTCCACCAGCTCCAGGACGCTGCTGGGCGAGCATCCGGTCGCTTAGACGGCGAAGGTGCAGGACCCAACTTGCGAGGTGCGCTGCTTCTGAAATTGGGCAACCCTTCAAACAGCGGCGGTCCCAGAAGCGCGACAAGAAGCAAAATGGGTAGGAACTGCAGACCCCTCAAGCGGATCCAATGACTGACGCGGCTGCGTCCAAGCATTGACGCTTCCTATGTAGCCAGATCGAACAAACGTCCCGAGCTACCAGTGCGCACCGACGATGGCAAGTGATGAGCATCACTTCAGTAACGCGCATACATACAGCGAGACATAAAGCTGACCACTGAGAGTGGACAGCGCTGCACTAAACCCACGATGCGACTAGCGTGTCAATACCGAGATTCGCTCTACCTTTGCGACAGGCAAGCTTGTTGAGCGCAGCTGATCGAGATTGGTAATGGGCAATCACTGCAAACTATGCTTGAATTCAATGCACCATTCCCTGCAACAGTGCAACGCCCAAGCTATTTGAAGCACACACCTCTGCAGCATCAAAACGGACAGGTAGACGATGCAGCGGCCGCGTGGGTGGGTAAGAAAAGTTGCGAGGTTAGCGGTGTATTTGATAATTGGATGATCCAGTAATCTCGCTGCATGTGACCCCTGCTGTCCCAGCTTTGCACCTTCATCAGAAGAACAGCAGCTGGCGCATAATTGGAACCAGTTGCAGGTTCAGAGATGCGTCTCAGCATGCCACCAGCCAAATGCTTGCCACGTCCAGGCCACGCACAAGCACGAAGCACAAAACCAGGATAGGAGACATGTCGCACAATGTGCTTTGTGTTGGCTTTGTCAACCATATTGGTACATTCTTTGAGTCACAAACTATCATGGCTTTGAGCATAACTATGGCACCTTCAAAGTGCCGAATTCTGACTTGAGGTCTCCAAAACTTGGACTCACAGGCGCAGGTGCAGCACATACAGTAGACTTTGTAACTGCACTTGCATGTATCACAGCAGACGTGAACGCTCCAGCAATCCTGGTACCAGGCATTTTAGCGGGCTCTGCAAATTAGTATATTCTTGGGAACGTGTATCTGAGATCCAAACTATCAAGGAAATCCTGGTACAAGCATCAACTTGCACTTGCAACATATCGAGTGTTAGTAGTCGGAGTTGTGAAAATAGCCTTTTTTGGTCAAGCCAACACTTAAGCTCGGCGGCAATGTTTCACATGTACTGCCTGCAAGAACACAAAAGCTCATACAGCTTCAAACCAATACAAAGAAGCAGCGTCAACTTGTCTATGATACATGTAGGCTTGTAGCCAGTATGCTACTGTATGAGGCAAAGCTCCCATTCTTGTTGTGCAGCGCACCAACCACATGTCTGAGATACGGTACTGCTGCCAACAAAGCTGCTCTGCTCATTGCACATGGTTCATGTGATACAGACGTGCTCAAATATAATTCACAGCACATCCAAGCCCAAAAGAAGCCCCTCTGCCATCTCCAACACCAGACCCAATTGATGGTTGGGATGGTTGGGCTCGTTGACTTGCAATGGCAAAGCTAAAATTTTCCAGCCAGGCGCTTGTCAAGCAGCATCTGCAAGCGTGGCCAGTTGAGTCCTCCACCATGCCCAAACCCATCAAAGGTCACTTGCGCAGCTGGAAAACGCCCTCGGGCTGACAGTGCAGGAGGAACAGCCACGGACAG